>BFBZ01000017.1_pt63 | contig 22612 bp, 22 predicted proteins | sample 1888401 | NCBI WGS metagenome assembly BFBZ01 (sample SAMD00112614, study PRJDB3348) | symbiont metagenome | host: Chara braunii
CTGCAGCTCTATTCGCTGGCCACGCCCAACGGCCAGAAGGTCACGATCATGCTGGAGGAATTGCTGGCGCTCGGCCACAAGGGCGCCGAATACGACGCCTGGCTGATCMRSATCGGCGAAGGCGACCAGTTCGGCTCAGGCTTCGTCGAGGTCAATCCGAACTCCAAGATCCCGGCGCTGATGGACCGCAGCGAGCCGAAGCCGGTGCGGGTGTTCGAGTCCGGCTCGATCCTCACTTATCTCGCTGAAAAATTCGGCGCGTTCCTGCCGACGGAGCGCGCCGCCCGCGCCGAAACCTTCTCGTGGCTGTTCTGGCAGATGGGCTCGGCGCCCTATCTCGGCGGCGGCTTCGGCCATTTCTACGCCTACGCGCCGGAGAAGATCGAATACGCCATCGACCGCTTCGCCATGGAGACCAAGCGGCAGATGGACGTGCTGGACCGGCGGCTGGCGGAGAGCGAATACCTTGCCGGCCCCGACTACACCATCGCCGACATGGCGGTCTGGCCCTGGTATGGCGGCCTCGCCAAGGGCCGCAGCTACAACAACGCCGACCAGTTCCTGTCCGTGCATGAATACAAGCATGTGCAGCGCTGGGCCGACGCGATCGACGCAAGGCCGGCAGTCNGCCGCAGCTACAACAACGCCGACCAGTTCCTGTCCGTGCATGAATACAAGCATGTGCAGCGCTGGGCCGACGCGATCGACGCAAGGCCGGCAGTCAAGCGCGGCCGCATGGTCAACCGCATCTCCGGCGACCCAGCCCACCAGTTGCACGAACGCCACGACGCCAGCGACTTCGAGACGAGAACGCAGGACAAGCTGGAAGCCGCGGAGTGACAAGGTGATCTCCCCCCTCGAGGGGGAGATGGCCGCGAAGCGGCCAGAGGGGGTCGTCTCACATAGAACGCCGACTCCCTGGGGCACCAAGAGGAAGTCGGCGCTTCACGCGCAGCGACCCCCTCTATCGCCTTCGGCGACATCTCCCCCTCAAGGGGGGAGATCAGCTACCTCCCATACGTATACGTCACGCTCGCCTCGCCGAGCGCCTGGCTCTTGGCGGCGACGGATACCATCTCGGGCGACGGATTGTCCGGCGTCCGCAGCTTTGCCTCGCCCAGCGCATAGAGCGTGAAGACATAGTGATGCGTGCCGCTGCCGGGCGGCGGGCACGGGCCGAAATAGCCGGCACGGCCGATGCCGCCCTTGCCGAGCACCGTGCCCTTTGGCAGGCCTTTGCCGCCCTTGGAGCCGGCGCCTTCGGGCAAGCCCTTGGCGCTGGCAGGGATGTTCCAGGTCAGCCAGTGCCAGAAACCGTTGCCGCCATTTGCGTCGGGGTCGAACATGGTCAGGGCATAGCTTTTCGTGCCGGCCGGCGGGTCTTTCCAGGCAAGCGCGATCGAKACGCTCTTGCCGCTGCAGCCGCCGGCCTTGTCGCCGAGATATTTTTCRTCCCATTTGCCGTTGGAGACGGACGGGCTCGATATCTCGAAAGCCGYCGCCTGGCYGGCGAAGGCGAACAGCAGGAGCACGGCAAGGCCAAAGCGCGACGTCATGGCAATCCTCCCGTTCCGACCACGTGGAGGAGAGTATAACTAATGCCCGATTGTATTAGCGCAAGTTTATTCAACAGGTTGCGCGGCGCAAATCTCCCCCTCGAGGGGGAGATGGCCGCGAAGCGGCCAGAGGGGGTCGTCTCACATAGAGCGCCAACATCCTCTCCGTCGCGCAAAGAGGCGCCGGCGCTTCACGCGCGGCGACCCCCTCTGTCGCCTTCGGCGACATCTCCCACTCAAGGGGGGAGATCGGCGCTATTCGGCGGCGTCGCGTTCCTCCACGAGCGGAGCCATCAGGTCGCGCGCCGCCGCCATCCACAATTGGTCGATGCGGGCGAGTTCGGCGCCGTCGATCTCGTCGAGATGGTTCCAGTACATGCCATGCTCGTAGAAATAACCGAGCTCGTCTTCCCTGCGCCCGGCCGTTTCCACGGCCTTGCGGTCGATCGCTCGATCCAGATCGGCCTTCAGCGCCGCAAGGCGCGACTGCGACAGGTCCCGCACCTCCTCGAAAGACAGCCTGGGGAAAACCAGCCGGCTTTGCGGCAGGTCCGAGAGGTTGACGCAGAGCGTGCCGCGTCCCAGCGCATGGACAAGGAGCCGCGCGGACTTGGCCTCCAGGCTCTGCAGCGTGACGTCGTCGCGCAGCGGATCGGCGCGGCCGGTGCCGTAGAAATGCGTGTCGCCCGACCGGTCGTAGATCATGTCGCAGCCGAGGAAGGCGAGCACGTCGGGCCGCAGGCTGTGGACCGCCCAGTAGGCCGCGATCAGCGACATGGTGCCGCCGGCGTAGACGAAGCCGCCGAAGGTGTTTTGCGCCGGCACATAGTGGGCGGCGCTGAAGATTCCCTGTGCCGGTTCGCGCAACGGCAGGCGCTCTGGCGGGAAGTCGCCGGCGTGCACCAGCACGTCCCAGTCGGGACGCACGCGCCAGGCATTGTTGATGGCGACGATGCTGGCAAAGGCCTGCTTCGGCCATGGCGCGCAGCGCATGACGTCGGGCGCGCTGCCGATGAGCAGCGTCACTTTGGGCGACGCGTTACTGGCCATTGGCATCCTCTCCCGCCGGGTCGCGCATTTATGGCGCGTCCGCTCCGCCACACAAGAACCAGCCCCGATCCCACGAAAAAGCCCCGCCGGTGGAGGCCGTCGGGGCTTCGTTTGGATCGTGGAGGTGGGACCCCGCGTCCGGTCGATCCAGGGGGTGTTGGATCTGCAAGGACATTAGCCGAACAATCGAGGCGACCGATAATCACGCCTTCGCGAGCGGATGGTGATGGGCAGCGCGGCCAGAAGGGGGTCGTCTCACGCAGAGCGCCAACCTCGTCTGGCATCGCAAAGGGCGCCGTCGCTTCACGCGCGGCGACCCCCTCTGTCGCCTTTGGCGACATCTCCCCCTCAAGGGGGGAGATTAGCCGCGCAACAACTTCGCCAGCCTCGGCACGCCTTCGTTCACCGCGCGGTCGTCGGCCAGCGTGAAGGACATGCGCAGCGTGTTGCGGCCGGTGCCGTCGGCGTGGAAGGCGTTGCCGGGGACGAAGGCTACCCTTGCCTCCTTCACAGAACGCGCCAGCAATTCGGTGGCGTCGGCGCCTTCCGGCAGCGTCAGCCAGACGAACATGCCGCCGTCGGGCCGGCTCCAGGAAATGCCCTCCGGCATGTTGGCTTCGAGCGCGGAAAGCAGCGCGTCGCGGCGGCCGCGATAGGCGCCGATCAGCTTCTCCACCTGGCCGTCGAAGATGGCTTCGGCGACGCGATGCATGACCATCTGGTTGATCGAAGGGCTATGCAGGTCGGACGCCTGCTTCATCAGCACCAGCTTCTCGATGACATGGCGCGGCGCGCAGACCCAGCCGACGCGCATGCCGGGCGACAGGATCTTCGAGAAGGAGCCGCAATAGAGCGTGCGCGCCTTGTCGATGCCGCCGGAGCGGGCGCAGTCCAGCGCCAGGATCGGCGGCACGGCCTCGCCGCCATAGCGCAGCGCGCGGTAGGCGGCGTCCTCGATGACGGCGATATCGAGCTCGCCGGCGAGGTCGAGCACCGCCTCGCGTTGCCTGGTGTCCAGCGTGTTGCCGGTCGGATTGGCGAAATCCGGCACCAGATAGGCGAACTTCACCTTGCCGCCATTTGCCGAGGCCGCCGCGCGATAGGCGTCCGGCGTCATGTTGCCGCCGGCAATGTTGAGCCGGTCGTAGCGCGGCTCATAGGCGTTGAAGGCCTGCAGCGCGCCGAGATAGGTCGGCCAGGTGACCAGCGCCGTGTCGCCGGGCGACAGGAACAGCTTGCCGAGATAGTCGAGCGCCTGCTGCGAGCCGGAGGTGATGAAGATGTTGGCCTCGTCGCATTGAACACCCAGTTTGCCCATATAGGCGGCCAGCCATTTGCGCAGCGGCAGGTAGCCTTCGCTGACCTGGTATTGCAGGGCCGCGCCCGCCTCGGCGCCGCCGAGCACCGCCTGGTAGGCGGCGCCGATGGCTTCGGCCGGAAACAGCGACGGATCCGGAATGCCGCCGGCAAAAGAGATGATGTCGGGCTGGTCGAGCAGCTTCAAGAGCTCACGGATTTCTGASGCCTTCATGCGCGAGGAGCGCGAGGCCAGAAGATTCAACAGGGTCAAGGCGCACCTCCCACAGGGCGTGTTTATTTAGGTCAATGTAGCTGACCTATTATCAGGCTTTTCCGGCGAGTTGAATAGCCCAGCAACGCAACGCGCGCAGGCCAATCGCGGGCCACATCCATTCGACGGCGGAACCTGCGGTCGGCCGGCGCGTTCACTGAGACGTGACTGACCCCGAATATCAGCTGCCTCTAATTCAACTGTCTTTGGTGGTACTGATCAAGGCGCTCCGCCCCGGGGCTACAATGATGGGAGATACACCATGAAAACGAAGACTGCATTTCTGAGCCTGTTGGCTGCGTCGGTCATCGCCGGAACGGCGTTTGCCGGTATTCTCGACGAACCGAAGATGATGGCTCCCTTTTTCACCGACAAGACCATGAAGACGATGAAGTCGGACGCCCAGATGAAGAAGGTCTGGGCCAAGATGTCGAAGAAGAACCAGGCGGCCATGGTGAAGGAATGCAACGACCCGGCCATGAGCAAGCCGCATGCCGAGTTCTGTGCGAAGCTGAACGCGCTGGCCGGCCACGCTTGATCGAGCACAGGTGGCGGCCCTGGAGAGGACCGCCACCCCGGCCAATCGGTCAATTCCATAACATTTTAGCGATTGCGAATGGAAATCCGTTGCGCGCAAGCGCGAGCGGCGGCAACCTGATTTTCCGACGGACCGCCGGGAGAAGAATATCGGTCCTGAAGGGGATGGGGCAGTGACGCTCGAACTTATCGGGGCCGGATTCGGCCGCACCGGCACGTGGTCCACTTTCGCCGCGCTGAACAAGCTCGGCTTTYCGAGCTACCACATGCAGGAAGTCATCATCAACAAGGCCAACAAGGGTCATCTCGACTTCTGGCGCAAGGTAGCGAACAGCCCTCCTGGCACGCAACACGACTGGAAYCGCGTCTTCGCCAACTACCGGGCGACAGTCGACAATCCGGGCTGCTGCGTGTGGCAGGAACTGATGGCGGCCTATCCCGAMGCCAAGGTGCTTTTGACGCTGCACCCGCGCGGCGCCGAAGCCTGGTACGACAGCACCATCGACACGATCTACTTCACCGAGAATGTCTGGCAGTTCAAGGTGCTGGAATGGCTGACGCCGTTCGGCCGCAAGTTCGGCGACATGTCGAACAAGCTGGTCTGGGGCCGCACGCTGAAAGGCGTGATGGACGACCGCGACAAGGCCGTGGCGCGCTACAACGCTTATATCGACGAGGTGAAGGCGGCTGTGCCGCCGGAGAAGCTCCTGGTGTTCAAGGTAAGCGACGGGTGGGGACCGCTTTGCGACTTCCTCGGCGTCGCGCGTCCGAACGAGCCCTTCCCCAACCTCAACGACCGCGCCAGCATCAAGAAGATCATCCGCGACATGATCGTAGGTTCCTACCTGATGCTGGCCGGCTGCATTGCGGCCGCGGCGGTGGTGGTCGGCGGCCTGTGGTGGTGGCTGGGGTAGCTTTCAGCATCCAGCCGAGCGGCAAGCTCCGGCTTCGTGAATGGCGGATTGTCGTCATATTAGAATAGGCGCATATTGATGCCAGCCGAAGCATGCTCCGGCCGAACCGCCCGTTTGCCACGAGTGCCGGGGCGGTCCACAGGTTAGGTCAAATGTCAGGGATAAAGCAGGCAAGTCCGTGCTGCCCGCGCGACCGGGCAGCCCGCGACATATTTGGAGGAGACAGCCATGAAGGTAGTAGTGTTGGCAAGTTATGCACCCCATGCCGCCAAAGGACTGATGCAGGGATCGAACCGGGAAGTCGCAGTCCAGACACTCTTTGAAAGCGTCGGCGGCAAAATGACCAGCCTCATGTTCACGCGCGGTATCTATGACGTCATTGTCCACGGGGAAGTGCCGGACCAGACCTCGGGGATGGGTATAGCCCTTGCCGTGCGGGCAAGCGGTTCGCTGAGCGACTTCACCATCCTCGAAGAGCTCGACATGAAATCGGTGCTCGCGGCCGCCAACAAGGCTGCCGGCGTCTACAAGCCCGCCGGCTGACCGGACTTATCGCCCGGGCGGCATGGCTCGCCGGAACCACATCCCTGCCGCCCGGCACATCCGAAACGAAGACGAACAGGATTCAATCGCCGTCAGCGTGAAGCGGGTCCGTTTTCATGCCACAATCACCATCCTTCGGATCAGGGTGGTGGAATGGCGGCACGGGTGGACGGCGAGAAGGGCGGAGCTGTGACGGTTCTTGTCCGTCTCGCGGCATGGATCGGAGTGGCCGCCCTCGCCCTCGTTGCCTGCCTGTGGTGGCTGGCGCGGCCGGCCGCGCCGGACGCCTTCTACTCCCGGCTGCCGGACCCTATCCCCTCGCCCGGCACCCTGATCGCCGGCGAGCCGTTCACGCGGGACGTTCCGGACGGCGCCCGCGCGTGGCTGGTTCTCTACGCGACGACCCGCGCTGACGATTCCCCCGCCGTGGCGAGCGCGATCGTCATGGCGTCTGATGCCGGCGCGGGGGCGCGCCGGCCGGTCATTGCCTGGGCGCACGGTACGACCGGCGTCGTGCCCGGCTGCGCGCCCTCGGTGATGGAGCATCCCTTCGCGAGTGTTCCGGCGCTGCGGCAGTTGCTCGACCAGGGCTGGGTCTATGTGGCGACCGACTATGCCGGGCTCGGCACGCAGCAAAGCGGCCATGCCTATCTGATCGGCGAGGATACCGCGCGCGCGGTGCTGGACTCGGTGCGCGCCGCGCGCCAGATCGACGGCCTGGGGGCGAATGGCCGGGTCGTGGTCTGGGGCCATTCGCAGGGCGGCAACAGCGCGCTGTGGGCGGCCATCCGGGTGGAGGGCTACGCGCCGGACCTCGACGTGACGGGCGTCGCAGCGCTCGCGCCGGCCACCGACCTGCGCGCGCTGGTGGAGGCCGCGCGGACGACGACCTTCGGCAAGATCGTCTCCGCCTTCGTCATGCGCTCCTACGCGGCGGCCTATCCCGACGTCCAGCCGCCCGACTACATGGGCTGGCGGGCAAGAACGCTGGCGCATGACATTGCCGGGCGCTGCGTCGGCGGCCGGGAAACGCTGTTTTCGGTGGTCGAGACGGCGCTGCTGCCGCGCGGCGGCATGTTCACGCGCGACCCGGCGACCGGGCCGCTCGGCGCCAGGCTGCGCGAGAACACGCCGAACAAACCGATCGCCGTGCCGGTGTTGATCGCGCAAGGGGTGAACGACGTCGTCGTCCGCCCCGCGATCCAGCAGGCCTATGTGGACGACCGCTGCGCCGCCGGCCAGGCGATCGACTTCCGGCAATACAAGGACCGCGACCACCTTTCGCTGGTCGCGAGCGGCTCGCCGCTCGAGCCGGAACTCGTGGCCTGGACGCGGGACCGTTTGAATGGCCAGGCCGCGACGCCGACCTGCGGCCACTAGAGCCGGATGATTTCAGGTCTGTTCGACCTGAAATCTGAATCCGGCTCTAAATCAATGAGATAGAGCATGATGTCGCCCGAAAACCGCTTCACACTTTTCGGCATCATGCTCTGGTGCATGTCGCCCAAAAGTGCGCAGCGGCTTTGGGATAACGACATGCATAAAAACAACGACTGAAAGCGCGTCGCGTGAAGCCGTTCAAACGCCACGCGCTTTCGGCGGCGGCCGCGCGCCAGCGACCCCTTGGCGCGAGGCCCGTTTTTCAGGGCCGCATATTCATGGCGCTACTGCGGCTATGCGCCGGCCCGGCGGGCGCGTTTGCCCGACATATCCTGCTTTTGGTCCTCTTCGTCGATCTCGCCCATCGCCATTTCCCAAAAGCGCAGGTCGTTGCCCTCGGGCTTGCCTTCCTTTTCCCAAAGCTCGTAGGCGCGCTTGCGGATGCGTTCTTCTCTGCTCTCGGCCATCGTTTCCTCCTGGTCTCGGTTCTACCAGAGGCAACGTTGGCGGCGGCAAAACGATCCATGCCGGCTGAGGCCGCGGCTGATTTATCTCTTGCCCTCCGCGGGCGCCTTCACCCCAGCATTTTGCCGTCTTTCGCAACCGCCCTGCCGGCCCTATACACCGTGCGCTCCTTCGGCACCGCCACCACCGCTTCCGGCACATGCTCGGCCTTCAGCGCGACGAAGTCGGCCTTGGCGCTAACCGCGATGCCATAGCCTTCAAGCCCCAGCGCCCTGGCGCCGGCGTGGCTCACCACATCGCAGGCCGCTTCCAGCTCGAAATCCTCGTAGAAGCCGGAGCGGTAGCCGATCATGTTGGCGCGGTTCAGCATGTCGCCATCGCCATAGGGCCACCAGGAATCGCGGATGTTGTCGGAGCCGGCGAAGACGGTGACGCCCGCCTTGCGCARSGCCGCMACMGGCGGGAAAGGATGGTTGCCGGGGGCGTTGGTCATGATGGCGACGCCCGAGGCGGCGATCGTCTCGCCGGCCCTCGCCAGCGCTTCGGGAGAAATGTCRCCCAGYGCATARGCRTGGCTGACGACGACCTTGCCGCCCATTCCGAGCGCCTTGGCGCGGGCGCATATCTCCTCGATCTCGAACAGGCCGAGCGTGCCGCCGTCATGCAGGTGGATGTCGACGCCGACGCCGCGCTTTTCGGCGAGGCCGAAGACGACGTCGAGATGGCCCGTCACGTCGCGATCGAAGCTTGCCGGGTCGAGCCCGCCTATGAGATCACAGCCAAGCTTCAGCGCCTCGTCGAGAAGCGCGGCCGTGCCGGGCGAGGACTGGATGCCGCTCTGCGGRAAGGCGACGAGCTGGATGTCGATCAGCTCGCGGTGTTTCTCGCGCACGGCAAGGATGCATTCGACATGCTTCAGCCCGACCGCGGCGTCGACCATGACATGGCTGCGCATGGCGAGGCTGCCCTGGCCGACGCAAAGCTCGAGCTGGTTCCTCGCGCGCTCTTCCATCGGCGCCGCCTGGGCGAGATTCCGCATCTGGAAGGCGACGCGCTCGCGTACGTCGAAGCCGTCGGTGCAGGGAATGTGCGGGCGCCAGGCATCGCCATAGAAGGAGGTGTCGAGATGGATGTGGCCCTCGACGAAGGCCGGCAGTACAAGCTGGCCTGCGAGATCGATGGCGCCTGCCGGCGGAGCGGCGGCCTTGGCTGCGGGTACGATGGCGCTGAAGCGGCCATCAGTCACGGTAAGATCGGCCAGCGAGCCGTCGGCGCGCTTCGCGTTGAGAAAATGAGTCTGATTCAAGATGCAATCCATTGAAAGGGCAGGCATCAGTCGTTGCCCGTCGAGTGGGCGAGGTCAATGCGGCGACGAGTAGAAAGAGTTTCGCGCTGAGCCGATCTCCCCCCTCGAGGGGGAGATGGCCGCGAAGCGGCCAGAGGGGGTCGCCGCGCGTGAAGCTCGACGGTTTCCGCGGCAAAAGACGAGGCCGGCGATCTACGTGAGACGACCCCCTCTGTCGCCTTCGGCGACATCTCCCCCTCGAGGGGGGAGATTCCCGCCTCGCCGTTAACCATAATCCCAGGCGCCGGTGGAAGAGTCCCTGCCCGGCGCATATTCCGCGTTCACGGAAGTTTCCACGCGAAAAAAATATGCGATTGTAGATCGTGCGGTACGAGGCCGCCGTGGTCGACGCGGACGCCCAAGCACATCCCCAACAATGCGCCCCCAACGGACGCGTCGACCATGAAAACTACGGCGACCCCTGCGGTCGCCGTTTTGTTTTCAGGCCTGGGATTTGGCGTAGTCCGCGATCAGCCCCTCATAGGCGTCGAACGCCGGGAGCGCCGCATAGCTGTGCACGGCAGGTGTCGTCGCCCAGGGCAGTTTCTCGCTGGTCCAGGTCTCGATGAAGGGCGTGAACCAGCGCGGATCGTCGAGCATTGTCGGGCGCAGGTTGACGAACCAGTCGAGCCCTTCCGGCCTGGTGAACATCCAGGTCATGCAGTAGCCGCAGAAATAATGCTTCGAGGCGCCATGCAGGCCGCCGACCACCGGCTCGCCACTGGTGATCTCGAAACCTTCGGCGGGAATGGCGGCGCTCAGCGAATAGGCACTCGACGACATCGACTGGCAGCCGGTGCAGTGGCAGGCCATGGTGAGCAAGGGCTTTGCCGAGATCTTCAGACGCACGCGGCCGCAGCGGCAGCCGCCTTCGGCGGGCAGGGAGAGTGTGGGCATGATGGGCTCCTGGGGTTGGGGCTCGATCAGTATACTTCACAACTCCGAATGCCAGCGGGACAGCGCCCCTCTCTGTCCTGCCGGACATCTCCCCCACAAGGGGGGAGATCAGACGTCGCCCCCACTTTCGCCAATCGCCGAGGTTGTGAGGGGAGCGCCGACGCTGGAGCTGCTGATCTCCCCCCAAGTGGGGGAGATGTCCGGCAGGACAGAGGGGGGCGCGAAGGATCGCGACGCCGAGCAATCAACCACCAACCAACCCCGCAGTAGTCACCAGCCGCGCGCCCTGCCCAGCGAAAGCCTCGTTGTGCCGCGCGACGATCTCCGGCGCCTTCTCGTCCTGGGAATCCAGCGTCGAATGCGCGTCCGAAACCACGGTGACGCCGAAACCCTCCGCAAGCGCGCCCTTCACCGTGGCGGCGACGCAGAAGTCGGTCTGGGCGCCGATGAGCACGACGTCCTTAGCGCCCTGCCCGGCCACCCAGCCGGCCAGCGCCGCGTTGGAAAAGGCATTGCCGACGTTCTTGCCGAAGGTCGGCTCGTCGGCGGCCTGGCCGAGTTGCGGCCACACCCACCAGCCGGCAGCCCCCGGCGCCAGCGGATCGCCCGCCGGCCCGTCATGGCGGATGAAGGCCACCTTGCGGCCGGATTTACGCGCCCAGCCGATCAGCGCCCGGGCGCGCTCGGCGATGGCGTCCGCGCCATGGATCGGCGGCTCGAAGCGGCCGTCGAACATGCCGGTCTGCAGGTCGATGACGATGAGCGGAGCAATGGCGGAGAGAGCGGTGTCGGGCATGGGCGCGAACATAGCGATGGTGGGGGATGGGTCAAGGATGGCTGGGGCGATCTCCCCCCCTGAGGGGGAGATGGCCGGCAGGCCAGAGGGGGTCGCCGCGCGTGGAGCGCCCACGCCCCGCGCGAGGCCGGACAAGGTTGGCGCTCTATGTCAGACGACCCCCTCTGTCGCCTTCGGCGACATCTCCCCCTCAAGGGGGGAGATCAGCGCCTCAGCTAATCCCGCCCGTCACCGCATAGGCTCCAGCCGTGCGCCCATCCGGCAGGCGCACTATGGCCGTGACGATGGAGCCGTAGGAACCGCGCCAGACGGCGTGGAAGCCCTGATGCGTCGAGGCCGGGACAGTGACGCGACCGGCGAAGTGGTTGCCGCTCGCCTGCATGAGGACCGGCTCGCCATTGACGTGGACTTTTGCGACAGCCGCATCCGGTGCGGCGTCACCGGCATCGATTTCCAGCGTTATCGCGATCTCGTCGGTGTCGCCGGCATGCGTCGTCTCGGCGGTGAGCGCTATCGTGAGCAGCCCATCGCCGGTGCGCGCCTTGGCACCCCTGCCCTCGCCTGCCACGAACACATCGTCGGCCAGCGCCGGCGTGCGCGGCGGGACGGTGCGGCGCTTGGTGGCGCGCTCGTAGTCGCCGGCGATCGCCAGCAGCGCCACGTCGTCATAGGCCTTGCCGGCGAAGGTCAGCCCGACCGGCATGCCGATGTCGGCCATGGTGCCCATCGGCACCGTCACCGTCGGGATGCCGAGATGACGCCAGACGAGATTGCCGTTGGCGACCCAGGTGCCGTTGCGCCAGGCCAGGTCGGCGGAAGCCTCGTTGACGTCGGCATCGGCCGGGCCGACATCGGCGACAGCCGGCAGCACGACGGCGTCGAGCCGGTTCGCCTTGAGCCAGTCCTCGAAGTCGACGCGACGCGTTGCCTCCAGGCCCTTCAGCCCGTCCTCGATGGTCGGGATGGCCTCCAGCGGCGCCACGCCCTTCTTCGCCCGCTCGACATAGTCGGCGAGGTCGAGCTCGACATAGCGGTCTGGCAGCGTGCCGGGCGGCTGCGGGAAGATGTTCGGGCCGTCGACGCAAGCGAGATCGGGAAGTGCTGGATCGGCATTGGCGCGCAGGAAATCGTCCCACGACCAGATGCAGAGATCCCAGATTTCTCGGCTTGCGAAATCCCGCGGCACCAGCCCGCGATCGACCATGGAGCGCGCGCCCGGGCGGTCGCGCTCGTAGTTGGAGACGACGGGGAAATCGACCGCGACCACCTCGGCTCCGAGCTTCTGCAGATCGGCCGCCGCCTGCCGCCAAAGCTCGATCACCGAGGCGCGTGTCTCGATCGGCTTGTCCGCGCCTTCATCCTTGCCGATATACATTTTCGGCACGCCCAGCCGCTTGCCCTTGAGCGCGCCTTGCAGGGTGAGCCCGGCATAGCTCGCCGGCCGCAAGGCCGAAGCTTTCGGGATCGCCACCCAGGGCTGCACGCGCCAGAAATCGCCGCGCRCATCGGCATCGTCGGCGACGATGACGTCGAGCAGTTCCAGCATGTCGGGAACGGTGCGCGTGTGCGGCACCACGACATCCATGGTCGGCACCAGCGGCCAGTTGCCGCGCACCGAGATGACGCCGCGCGAGGGCGTGTAGGCCACCAGCGCGTTGTTGGAGGCCGGCGCGCGGCCCGACGACCATGTCTCCTCGCCGAGCCCGAAGGCGCCGAAGCTGGCGGCGGTCGCCGTGCCCGAGCCGTTGGACGAGCCGGAGGCGAAGGCGGCGGTCAGCCAGTCGGCATTGTAGGGGCTCTCGGCGCGGCCATAGACGCCGCGCTGCATGCCGCCATTGGCCATCGGCGGCATGTTGGTGAGGCCGACCAGCACCGCGCCCGCGGCGCGCAGCCTGGCGATGGTGAAGGCGTCCTCGGTGGCGACGAGGCGCTCGAACGCCGGCGAGCCGGCGGCAACCGTCAAACCCTTCGCCTTGTAGCTGTCCTTGGCGGTGTAAGGGATGCCGTCGAACGGCCCGAGCGTCCTGCCCTCGCGGCGACGGCGGTCCGAGGCTTCGGCTTCCTCGAACATCGCCGGATTGAGGATGGGGACGGCGTTCAAGGCGATGCCGTGGCGATCGTAATGGGCGATGCGGCGCAGATACGCGCCGACCAGCTCGACGCTGGTGACGGTTCCGTCTTCCAGCGCGCGGCGCAGGTCGGCGATCGAGGCTTCGACGATGTGGAGTGAGGGCATGATGGTGGGCGAAATCCTTTGCAAAGGTTGCGTTCCGTCACACCCCCCTCTGCCCTGCCGGGCATCTCCCCCGCAAGGGGGGAGATTGGCTGTCGCGCAGGCTTGCGCTGGTCCAAGAGCAGCGCGAAACCGAAACTGCCGCTCCAGCCCGCTTGATTGACAGGAAACGCGGGTATGACATTATTCGGCGGGGATTTTCAGGAGAGCTTGGCATGAAAAAGATCTACGAGAAGCCTTTGCTGATCAGAAAGGGCCGGCTTGCCACGGTCGTGGCGCAGTCGATTTCCCACCCGGCGCCGCCCCCGCCCTAATCATTTCCGGCGCCACAACATCCCTCGTGGAAACTTTCGTCGAAGGCACGGATTGCCGGCGTGGTGAAGAGTTGGATCGGATGGCGCCCGTTGCAGCCGATGTGTTGACACCACGTCGTGCCCCGTCCTATGCCTAGCGCGGGAAAATTGGGGCTTGAGTCATGAAGAAAATCTACGAGAAGCCGACGCTCGCCAGGAAGGGCAAACTTTCGGCGATTACCGCAGCGAACAGCGCTTCCAGCGCTCCTCTGCCTTGATCGGGCGGTTTGCCGGCGCCTTGGCACGATTGGCCGGCGGCAGCCCTCAGCGCTTCAGCACCAGCTCATCCAGCACCAACTGCCAGTAACGCTTGGTGGAGACGCGCACGCGCGTCACCGCCTTCAGCATCGGCGCATAGTGCACCGGCGCCAGCGCGGAGAGCACGATCTCGTCSCTGGCGACCAGYTSGTCGCCGAGCCAGCTTTCGACCAACGCCACCTCGCCTTCCGCATTCAGCCAGGCAGCGGTGAGCATCACCGAATGGAAGCCGAAGGGTTCSGCCCGGCCGAATTCCGCCGGATGGCCGCTGCTGGTGTAGGYGGTGTGGCCGTTCGAAGGATTGCCGTTGAGATAGCCCTCGCTGTCCTTGATATAGAGGCTGGTCAGCGCGTTGAGGCCGCGCCAGTCGAGCCCGCCATGGCCGCARGGCACTTTCTGGAAGGGCAGCGCGGTGACATCGCCGAAGCCGATCGTTTCCAGCGCCGCGTCGGCGGCAAGCGCGCCAGGCCTGAGCGCGCCGAGATCGACAGGATAGGCCGAGAGCTTCAGGCGCCGGTCGAGCCCGGAGCCGGAAATCGCCAGCGTGTCGGCCCCGACCGGCAGGTCCACGCGAAAACCGCCGGGCGCAAGCGGCCTCGTCTCCAGCAGCTCGCCCTTGCCGATCAATGACAGCGTCGCCCCGGCCGCCACCGTGCCGCGCACGAAGCGCGCCGGCGAGAGGCCGACAACGCCGGGCAGGTTCTCGGCCGCCAGCCCGGCTGGCGAGCCGGGCAAGGCATCGAGGCGCATCGACTGGCTCTCATTGCCGGTGGTGACGCGCCATCCGGCCGGCACCGAAACCGAGAACCGGTAGGTGCCGGACGCACGCAGCAGGGCGCGCCGCTTCGCCGTCGACATCGGGAAATTGGCGAAGCCGCCATTGTTGGTGCGCAGCGCGGCGATGAAGGCGCCCTTCTCGTCATAGGCGCGCACCATGATGCCGCCCATCGGCCGGTCGGCCCGGCCGAACTTGCCGTCGCCGTCGACATCCATGAACACGAAAGAGGAAAAGTGGAGCAGTCCGCGGCTGCCGTTCCAATTGGTGCGCTGAGCGTAGTCGCGCGCGGGATCGGCGCTGCCGCGCGCCTTGCGACGCTTGCGGCGCAGTTTCAGGGCAAACGTGATGAGGGCGATGGCGCCGGCAAGGAGGAGGATGAGGGCGTCAGCCATGGCGGGGCGATGGCGCAGCGAAAACGTGCGAAGTCATAAGCATATCGTCTGAGCCCCCGATCAGATGTTTTCGCAAACTAGCGTGGGAAGTTGTTGGCGCACAACCGGTGCCGGGGGGCGCGTGTCGCTGAGACGTCGGCGGGACAGCGCCCCCCTCTGTCCTGCCGGACATCTCCCCCACTTGGGGGGAGATCAGCAGCTTTGCCGCCCGCGCTCCCTTAACAGCGTTGGCGATTGGCGTGGGCCCGACGCGACGTCCAATCTCCCCCCTTGTGGGGGAGATGTCCGGCAGGACAGAGGGGGGCGCGAAGGATCTTGGATTTTCAGAACTCACCCCAGCTCAACCCAGACCGGCGCATGATCGCTGGCGCCATCCTCGCCCCTCACCTCGCGATCCATGCCCGCTCCCTTCAGCTTTCGCGCCAGCTTCTTCGACAGCAGGATGTGGTCGAGCCTGAGGCCCGCGTCGCGCGGCCAGCGGTTCCGGCGGTAGTCCCAAAAGGTGTAGAGCGTCTCCCTCGGGAAGACCTTGCGCAGCGCGTCCGTCCAGCCCTGCTCGATCAGCGCGGCAAAGGCGGCGCGGCTTTGCGGCTGCACCAGCGCGTTGTCGTCATAGGAGCGGGTGGCGTAGATGTCGCGCGGCTCGGGCACGATGTTGAAGTCGCCGGCCAGCGCCACCGGCAGGCCGGTGTCGAGCAACTCACCGGCATGCGCGGCGAAGCGCTCGTGCCAGGCGAGCTTGTAGTCGAATTTCGGCCCCGGCTGCGGGTTGCCGTTCGGCGCGTAGAGGCAGGCGATGACCACGCCATCGACCGCCGCCTCGATGTAGCGCGCCTGGCGGTCGGCATCGTCGCCGGGCAGCGCGTCGCGCGTCAGTACCGGCTCGGCGCCTCGCGCCAAGATGGCGACGCCGTTCCAGGTCGGCTCGCCCTTCCACACCGCGCCATAGCCGGCCTTGGCGAGCCTGGTCAGCGGAAACTGCGTGTCGCGCGCCTTCAACTCCTGCAGGCAGACGACATCGGGTTTTGCGGCAGCGAGCCAGGCCAGAAGGTTTTCCAGGCGGCTGTTGATGTTGTTGATGTTGAAGGTGGCGAGTTTCATCTGGGGCATGAAGCAGTAAGGCGGAGGCGGCGGCAAGAGGCGGCCTGACGAGCTACATACTCAATCGACCAATGGCCGCGTCGGCGTCGCCTGGCGCTGCTGATCTCCCCCCTCGAGGGGGAGATGTCGCCGAAGGCGACAGAGGGGGTCGCCGCGCATGGAACGCCAGCCTCGTCTGGCCCCGCCAAGGGCCTCGGCGCTTTACGCGCGAGGACCCCCCTCTGGCCTGCCGGCCATCTCCCCCTCAAGGGGGGAGATCAGCGGCTTCAACGCCGGCGCCTAGGCCCGCTCCACCCAAGCCTTCACCGCCTCGGCCACCGCCTTCAGGTGATCCCCTGTCGAAAAGCCGGAGATCGCCTTGCGCGGCTTGAGATCGTGGTCGCCGTCCTCAAGCCAGATCACCTCGATGGCCGGGGAAAGGCCGTAGGTCGCGACTTCTTCCTTCGTGCCGAATTCGTCGCGCGTGCCCTGGAAGATCAGCGTCGGTGTTTCGAGGCCGATCAGATGCTTGGTCCGCAACTGCTCGGGCTTGCCCGGCGGATGGAAGGGATAGCCCAGGCAGACCAGCCCGGCGATCTCGCCCTTGGCGAACATCTCGTCGGCGACCATCGAGGCGACGCGCCCGCCCATCGACTTGCCGCCGATGATCAGCCTGCCGGTGACGCCTTTCGCGCGAAGATCTGCAATCGCCTTGATATATTCCGGGTTCACCGTCTCGGCGCGCGGCGGCGGCTTGCGGTGGCCGTAGCGGTGGGCAGCCATATAGTGGAACTCGAAGCGCGCGACCTGGAAACCGGCAGTGCTGAGCGCCTTGGCGGTGGCGGCCATCGAGGGCGAATCCATTGGCGCGCCCGCGCCGTGCGCGAGAAGGATGGTGACGGCGGCGGTGTCGGGACCGTCGAAGAGGAAGGTGGTCATGGGGTGGGCTTTCCGGAAAGGCGGTGTTCCTTCACACCCCCCTCTGTCCTGCCGGACATCTCCCCCGCAAGGGGGAGATTGGCAGCTTTGGCGCCGCGCCTGATCTGCTACGCTGGCGATTGGCGAAAGCCGACGCGACAGCTGATCTCCCCCCTTGCGGGGGAGATGTCCGGCAGGACAGAGGGGGGTGCTCAAGCGCGAACATCTCGTTCACCGGCCATGTGCATATCCACGAACTGTATCCCCTTCTGCGCAATGCGCGCCCATTCGGAATCCGCGTCCAGCTCCAGATACCGCACCCACAGCCGCCGCGCCTCCGCCAGATTGCCGGCATCAAACTCCAGCCGGGCGAGGTTGAACACCGGGTCGGCATAGGTCTTGTCCAGCGCGATCGCCTTCTGCAGGTGGCGCCTGGCCGACGCCACCTTGCCCTCGTCGCTCATCAGGCCGGCGAGGTTGAACCAGGCTTCGACGAAGCCGGGATCGAGCTTGATCGCGCGGGCATAGTCATGCGCGGCTTCGGCCACGCGGGCCGCGCCGCGCAGGCAGTTGGCGCGGTTGAAGGCGGCGATCGCGTCCTTCGGATCGATCGCCATGCAGCGCTGGTAGAGTGCCGCCGCATCGTCGTGGCGACCCTCCTCTTCCGCGGCTTCCGCCTCGGCGAACAGTTCCTCCAGCGTGTCGTCTCCAGACATTCCCGAATTTGGCGAGCCGAGATCGAACAGAAGCTGGCCGTCGAGCTCGCTCCTGCCTTCGTCGAGATAGATCGCGTCGGGGCGGCCGTGCTGCGAGCCGAGGTTGAGCGACTTGGCGGTAAGCGAGGCGACCGGACCGGAGCGGTGCGCCGAGCGCGCGATGGCGCCCCAGGTGGCGCCGCTGGCGATCAGCCCGGCATATTTGCGCGCCAGGATCAGGTCGCGGAAGGAATAAGGCTCACTGTTGTGCTCGAAGGCGTCGAACAGCGACAGCAGGTCGAGGTCGTCGCCGGCAAGCCGCGACTGGTCGATGAGCGACTGCCGCGACAGCGACGACGCCTCCGGCGCCTTCAACGGGACAAGCAGGCGTAGGAAGCCGTTCTCGCTGATAAGCGCGCGGCCGGCGTCGCGCTCGGCTTTCGCGCGGCGCTCGATCTCGGCATCGCCGGTTCTCGTCGCCTTGGCGAGAAGCGCGCGGCCGAACACGACATGGGTGGTGCGGCGGGTGACGCCGCGCCTGAGCTCCGCATGGCGGCGCTCGACCTCGCGCGTGGCGAGGCGCAACGGAAAGGCGGCCAGCGCGCCGACGACCCCGAAGACGGCGCCGGGGACGATGACTGGCGCGTTGCCGCCCGTCACTTCTTGCTCTTGCCGACGGCCTTCAACAGGTTAGCCTTCAGCGGGTTCTCGGCCGCGCCGCCGCCGGCGGCCGCCTTCTTGGCGGGCTTGGCCGGCGCTTCCTCGGCCTTGCTCTTCGACTTAGCCGGGGGCTTGGCCTGCTGCGAGAGGGACGCCTTCAGCGCATCCATGAGGTTGATGACGTTGCCGCGCTCGGGCGCGGCCGCGATGATCGGCTTGTGGCCTTTCAGCTTCTCGCGGATCATCGCCATCAGCGCCACTTCGTAGCGATCCTCGTAGTTCTTCGGATCGAAGTGGGTTTCCTTCTGCTTGATCAGCGCCATGGCGAGATCCAGCATTTCCGGGTCCGGCTTGCCGGCCGGGATGTTGCCGAAATATTCAGTCGTGCCGCGCACTTCGTTGGGATTCCTCAAGGTGCAGACGAACATGCCGTTCTCGCGCGCGCCGATCGTCACCACGCGCTCGCGGCTGGACAGCACCAGCCGCGCGATCGCGAGCTTGCCGGACTTGCGCATCGCCTCGCGCAGCACTGCGAAGGTTTCCTCGGCCATGGCGCCGTCGGGCGCCAGGTAATAGGGCGAATCCTGGTAGATGACGTCGACCTCGCCCTCGTCGACAAAGGCCTCAATGTTCATCGTGTGGTTGGATTCGATCCTGACCGCGTCGAGGTCGGCGTCATCGATGATGATGTACTGCTTGTCTTCATATTCGTAGCCGCGAACCAGGTCCGAGCGCTCGACCAGCCCGAGTTCGGGGTCCACCGGCTTCATATTGATGCGGTTGTGGGTCTTCTTATGCAGCTGGTTGAACGAGATGCGCTCGCTCGCGCTGGTGGCCGGATAGAGCCGGACCGGACAGCTGACGAGGCTGAGCTTGAGGTACCCTTTCCAACTTGCCCTGGGCGCCATGATGAACTCCTACGCGGCCATGCACTGACACTATGTTGGAGCATGGTCCTGCCACGCCCTCTGCAGCGCTTCGTCCGCAGGACGAGCAGCGCCGTGGAAATCCTACACCGACCCCTGATGATACAGCCGAATTCCTAGCGAAGTGTTTTTGGAGGTCGGCGGGAGGATAATTCAAATTGTAGGAAGCGTCGATGGAGATGGAATGAGACGCTGGCGGGACAGCACCCCCCCTCTGCCCTGCCGGGCATCTCCCCCTCAAGGGGGGAGATCAGATGTCGCGTCGGCCTTCGCCAATCGCCAGCGTAGGAGAACAGGCGCGGCGTCAAAGCTGCCAATCTCCCCCCGTGAGGGGGAGATGTCCGGCAGGACAGAGGGGGGTGTGACGGAACGCTACGCTTCCAATTACTTCCCCTCCACCGCCGGCAAATCCCGCGCCGCCTCATCGATCTCCGCCCAGGGATCGCCAGAGGTCTCCAGCAAGCCGGGCAGCGAGGCGTAGTTCAGGTCCTCCGGCGCGTCGATCGATTCCAGGTCCGTCCAGCTTACCGGCGTCGAGGCCGGCAGGTTGGTGCGGGCGCGCAGCGTATAAGGCGCCGCGGAGGTGTGGCCGCGGGCGTTGCGGTGGAAGTCGATGAAGATGCGCTTCTTGCGGTTTTCCTTGCCCATGGTGGTGGTGAAGGTGTCGGGCGCGGTCGAAGCGAGGAAAGTCGAAATGGCGCTCGACGCCTGATGCAGCTTCTTCCAGTTCTGCTTGCGCGTCACCGGTACGGTGATGTGGATGCCCTTGCCGCCGGACGTCTTGGCGAAMGGCACAAGGCCGAGGCTTTCCAGCCCGCCCTTGATGTGGACGGCKGCCTCGACCACCTCGCGCCATGAGATCCCCTCGCCCGGATCGAGGTCGAAGACGATCTGGTCGGGCTTGTCGAGCTTCTGGCGGTGCGTGCCCCAGGTATGGAACTCSACSACGCCGAACTGCGCCAGCGCGAGATAGCCYTTGGCGTCCTCGACCGAGAGATAGGTTTTTGTCTCGCCTTCGGAATTGGCGGTCTCGAACACCGCCACCGAAGTCGGCATGCCGGCGAAGGCGTGACGCTGGAAGAAGCAGTCCTGCGGCCTGCCGGTCGGGCAGCGCACCAGCGACACCGGGCGGCCGATGATGTGCGGCAGCATGAAATCGCCGACCAGCGCGTAGTAGACGGCGATGTCGAGTTTTGTGGGCCCGGTCTTGCCGAACAGGCGCCGCTCCGGGTTGGTGACCCAGATGGTCGCAAGGTCGGATTCGGCGATCAGCCGCTTGCGCTTGACGGGCACCGGCGTGGTGAGCCCGCCGACATCGCGCAAGCCGCGGAAGACGCCGTGGCGGATCGCATTGTCGGCGGTGCGGTTGGTATAGCGGATGCGGGCCGAAAGCAGCGGCTTCACCCAGTGCATCTCGCGCATCACCTCGCGCGGCGCGCCTTCCGGCGGCGTCGCGCCGGCGGTCAGCCGCTCCAGCCGGGCAAGCAGGTCCCGCGCCATGTCGTGGTCGAAGCCGGTGCCGACCTTGCCGCGATAGTGCAATTCGCCGTTCTCGAACTCGGCCATGCCGAGCGCCGCCAGCCCTTCCGCCTGGTCGGAGACGGTGTAGCCGGCGATGACGAAATCGTCGGTCTCTTGCGCCTTCACCTTGGTCCAGCTCTTGGTGCGGCCGCTCTGATAGACGGCGTCGGCGCGCTTGGAGACGACGCCTTCCAACCCAAGGTCCGAGGCCTGGTCGTAGAGCCYTTGGCCCGAGCCCTCGACATGGTCGCTGTACTGGATGGCGGAGTTCGCGGCCTGGCCGGCGAGCAGTTCGGCGAGCAGCGCCTTGCGCTTTTTGAGCGGCGCCTTGCATAGGTCCCAGCCGTCGAGATGCAGCAGGTCGAAGGCGTAGAAATGCAATTTCGAGCCCGCGCCTTCGGCGAGCGCATCCTGCAGCAGCGCGAAACGGGAGATGCCTTTCTCGTCGAGCACCACGATCTCGCCGTCGATGATCGCCTTGCTCACCGGCAGCCGAGCAAAGGCCTGCGGCAGATCGCCGTAGCGTTTCGTCCAGTCGATGCCCGCACGCGTGATCAGGTGCACCTCGCCGTCGACGATATGCGCCATGGTGCGGTAGCCGTCGAATTTTATTTCGTGCAGCCAGAGCGCGCCGGTGCGCTCGGCGGGATCATCGCCGCCTGGCGGCTTCTGCACTTGCGTCGCAAGCTGCGGTTCGATGCGGGTTGGCGGATCGCCTTTCACTGCGCCGGGCAGCGCGCCGGGCTTCAGCGAGCCGCGCTTCGGCGGCAGGCGCTCCGGCTTCCGCGGCGGCGCCACCAGCTCCTCGATGCGGCGGCCGGACTTCACGCTTTCGGGCCGCGCTTCGAGGATGTCGGTCTTGGTGTCGGAGGCAAGGTCGCGCTCCTTGAACAGCAGCCAGTTCTTTTTGTTCTGGTCCTCGCCGGGCTTCGGTTTCAGCCTGGTCAGCATCCAGCCGCCATTGAGCTTCTGGCCGGCCAGGCGGAACTTGAAGGCGCCGGTGCGCAGGCTTTTCTCGACGTCCTCCATCGGCGCCCAGGTGCCGGTGTCCCAGACGATCATCGGCCCACCGCCATATTCGCCCTCGGGGATGACGCCCTCGAAGTCGATATATTCGATCGGATGATCCTCGGTCTCGACGGCCAGCCGCTTGTCGGCCGGATTCAGCGAAGGCCCGCGCGGCACCGCCCAGCTTTTCAGCACGCCGCCCACTTCGAGGCGTAGGTCATAGTGGTCGGCGGTGGCATGGTGCTTGTGGACGACGAAGCGGTTGCCGCCATCGACCTCTGGTCCGCCTGCCGGCTCCGGCGTGCGGCTGAACTCGCGCTTGGCGCGGTAGGTCTTGAGTTTGGCGGGGGCGGGCATGGTTAGGTGGGGGTGGCGGAAGCGTCTTGTCGGCGCCGCGTTCCGTCACACCCCCCTGCCAACCCCACGGTCGTCATCCTCGGGCTTGACCCGAGGATCCATGCCGTTCCTTCCGAGTGTCGCGGCCATCTAGAACTGCTCGACACGCAGCGGGACAGCACCCCCCTCTGCCCTGCCGGGCATCTCCCCCTCARGGGGGGAGATTGGATATCACGGCGGCTTTCGCCAATCACCAACGTTGCAAGACGTGCGCCTGCKTCGARGCTGCCAATCTCCCCCCTTGAGGGGGAGATGTCCGGCAGGACAGAGGGGGGTGCGAAGGAACTCGACTTGACAATGCTTGGCCCTGCACCGCCGCATCCCTTGGCAAATGTCACGGC
>BFBZ01000910.1_pt1 | contig 22605 bp, 26 predicted proteins | sample 1888401 | NCBI WGS metagenome assembly BFBZ01 (sample SAMD00112614, study PRJDB3348) | symbiont metagenome | host: Chara braunii
TTCCGAGCGCCAAGAAGTCCCCGCAACCTTTTTGCCCACAGGACAGCCTTGGGCAGGAATACCCAAACGTAGCTGAGCTAGGCGGCGCGCGGTGGCGGCGCCGATACTGGATGTGGCGCCTGTAACGATAGCCCTCTGCCCCGTAGCGGTTGTGACGAGCGACATTGCATGTCCCTCCGGAAGCGCAGCAGCTAAAGCATGGAACCGATATCCGATGCACCAGTCGGATACCCAAACATTGTCGATTTGATATCGTCTGTTGTCAGTCCATGACGGATTGCCAAGCCGAACAGATTGATCACCTCGTCAACGTGCGGACCGACGAGATGGGCGCCAAGAACGTGATCGGTGGCCTCTTCGACCATCACCTTGTACCCGTACACCTTCTCCGCAACGCGGCGTGCCGTATACCAGTCGGACACGTTCTCGCTTTTCATTCGAAACTTCACCCCGTTGGCGCGCACCTTCTCTTCGCTCAGGCCAACGGCCGCAATTGGAGGGATCGTGAACGCTACGCTTGGGACACCACGGTAGTCGGGGCGGTGGCGGTTGCCCTCCAACAGGTTTCCCACGACGACCTTGGCATCGTGGCTCGAAACGGGCGTGAGTGGCGGTCCCTTTGCGGCAGCATCGCCCGCAGCATATACGGCGGGATTTGACACGCTCTGCAGAAACTCGTTGAGCTTGAGGTGACCTCGGTCATCCCGCTCGACGTTGCCAGCGTCGAGGCCCAGTCCGTCCAAATCCGAAACGCGGCCGGCGGCATGGACGACCAGATCTGCCTCGAACGTCTGCTCAGCAGTTTTTGACCGCGCACGAACGAGAAGGGTTGATCCCTGCTTCTCGACCGACTCCACGACATTCCCGGTCCGAACATCGATATTTGCGCGCCGGAAGCTCTCCATGAGCCAACCGACAAGATCGGGATCGAACTGCGTGAGCATGCGATTGTTGCGCTGGAGCACCGTAACCTTCGCCCCCGCGTGTGCCGCGATGTGGGAGAACTCGGCTGCGATATATCCGCCGCCGACCAGCACGATCCGGCCGGGCAGCTCGTCCAGCTCCAGGAATTCCTCGTTTGTGATCAGATGCTCCGCTCCCGGAAAGCCGAGCGGTACGGGACGCGCCCCCGACGCGATCACTATGTGTTTCGACTCCACGCGCCCTGCGCCGTCGATTTCCAGTGCGTTGGGTTCTACAAACCGTGCTGCAGCGTGATAGGTGTCGATCCCCTTGTCCTTGTAACGCTGCTCCTGTTTGGCGGGGACGGGGCCGGTAAAGGTCCGTTTGAACGCCATCAAGTCGTGCCATGCGATACGGGCATCCGGTGCAACGACGCCGCGTCCGGTCATCCGCCATATATCGTCCATCACCTGCGCGCCCGTGATGAGCATTTTTTTTGGGTCGCAGCCGCGAAGCGCGCAGGTGCCGCCGAATGGGCGGTAATCCGTCACGGCGACTTTCCATCCTGCCGAGGCGGCTTTGTGGCTGGCGACCTGCGCGGCCGTTCCGCTGCCTATCACTATCAAGTCGTATGACTTCGTCATGAGCATCTCCAAATGCCACGCTGTGCCCGATTTTGACGCCCTGAGTGCAAGCGTTTGCAACCTGCCGGTTCCGTCGGCCGTTTGGAATGGCTGCTGCCAAATCGGACAGAACCCCGAGCGGCCGGGGCGACTTCATCTATGGCGAGGCGCGAGATTCTGCGCCAGCACCGGCGCGGCGAGAATCGGTCCGAAAATTGCGCGGCCGACTTGCAACCCCTCCTCCATTGTCAAACAGACTCCTTCGCGCTCCGGATTCTGAGCGTCGAGCCACCGCCGAAGATGCTCCTCCGAGCAGAAGAATGCTATTACCGGACAGCATGAGGTGGCGGCGCTCCCATCGAATGCGAAGTCGTACCAGACGACTGCATCAACCGGGGACACCATGCCTAGCTCGCGGCCGTTTCCGGTTGTGGCAATAGAGATTGTTTCGCCGCAAAAACGGCACGTCGATCCGATGCTGACATCGGTGCGATACATGCTCCCGACGCCGAGTGCGTCAATGGCACATAAGGCATTGAGAGAGTGTCCCTTGAGTTCGACAAGATGACCGGTCGTGGTTTCGGTGAAGGGATAAGCACGCAGAATGCGCTGCGTATCGCCCTCCATGTAGATGAGATCGCGCCGATCCAGATTGCGGAGCAGGTCCAAGATGCGGTCAGGCTGCATTCCGGTCGCTGGGACCAGCTCATGCGGCGCCGGGGGGCGTCCGTGGTCAGCATAGAGCCGCAAAACCGCCCGCCAGACGAGATCCTCGCTTTCATCAAGAGTGTGAGACCATTTTTCGACCAGATTTGAGCGAGCGGCCATGCGCCCGCGAAGCGCCTGCCGTGCCTCGGATGCCGTTACAATTGACCAGTCCGGGCGCAACACGCCAGGCCTGATCTCCACGGCAAGCTCTCGCTCCGTACGCGCAGCCACGCCCATTCGTCTGCTCGCCAAAAGGGGGCGCCACTCTCGTTGGTCGCGGCCGGTTCTTCGGCCTAGTGGGTTTGCCCGTGCTGGCCAGCGGCTGGTGCGCCATGGCTCGCCGGTGCCCCGTGACTGGCTGTCGCTCCGTGGCCGCCCGTCGGCCCGCCAAACTTACTCGAACCATCAACCGCGACCGCAACAATCAGAACTGCCGCGGCTCCCAAGATGGCAATCCGAAGCGCTTGGCTCAATCGGCTTCCGACGTGAATGACTGCAGAAGTGCCGCCTGAAAATGGCATTGCCCACAGCACCGCGAGGGCAAAAAACGTCGCGACGACATAGAACAGCTCGACGTTTGGAACCCCCTTGATCAGGGCTTGACTGAACTCCGGACGGGCCATGAAGCGGTCGGCGTGAACGACGGCATGGTTCAGCCACTCCAGAAAGATGAATGTCGCGGCCATCACGACAAGCCCGATGGCCGTGCTGATGAACATCTTCTGCCACAGCGCATTCGAGCTGCCGCGCGCCCGCTTTGCCGCGCGACGGTAAAACAGATAGTTGATGGCCAGAATCGTAATCGCACCTGCGGCAAGCGCCTGCGGGACGAAACGCCAAAGTCCCAAAGCCGAGTAGAAGGCGCCTAGTCCGATGGACGCGAAGATGAGCGATCCGCCGCAGCAAAGCGAGGCGATGAAGCCCGTTATGAAGCTGCCCGCGAGCGGCTTTGGATCGGAATGCGCGAGAGTTGCCAGCGTCAGTCCGCCGGACCCGTCATCCAGATGCGCCATTCTGTCCATGTTTTTTCCTCTCCCTAATCGCCCGACCGTAAATTTCGTCCGACCGGGCGCGGGCGTGCCGCCGTAGGCCGAGGAAAGAAACGGAGCGGACCGCCGAACCCGGCGCAGCAGACAGTCTTGGAGACATCCTTACGCGGTGACACAAACCGTCCAGCATCGCGATTTCCTATCCTGCACAGCAGGACAGCATCTTCACGTCTCGGTCGAACGTCTGGGTCGCGAGTTTCAGGCCCTCCACGGTCGTGAGATACGGGAAGATCGTCTCGGCCAAATCGTCGATAGTCAGTCCGCACCGGATCGCCAGTGCCGCCGTCTGGATGCTGTCCGCCCCCTCTGGCGCAAGGATATGCGCGCCGAGGAGCTTGCGGCTTCCCCGATCCGCGACGAGCTTGATCAGGCCGCGGGTGTCGCGGGCCGCAAGCGCCCGCGGCACGTTTTCGAGCGAGAGCACCGAGGTTCGCACGTCGTAACCGGCCGCACGTGCCTGCGCTTCGGTGAAGCCGACGCTTGCCACCTGCGGATCGGTGAAGACCACCGCCGGCATGGCTGCGTTGTTATAGCGTAGGCTGTCGCCGTTCAGCGCGTTCTTGGCGGCGAGCTTTGCGCCATAGGCGGCCATGTAGACGAACTGATCCTTGCCGGTGACATCGCCGGCCGCATAGACGCCGGCCTTCGAGGTACGCATGCGGTCATCGACGACAATGGCGCCGTTCGGTTTCTGCGCGATTCCCGCCTCCGCGAGCCCGAAGGTTTCCGTGTTGGGCGTGCGCCCAGTGGCGACCAGAATCCGTTCGGCGGTGATTGTTTCGGGACGACCGCCCCCGACAACAGTCAGCGCCACGCCACCTTCGGTCTTCCGAATGGAGTCGTATGTGAGACCGCCAACGACCCTGATACCCTCGTCGGCCAGATAGCCGGCGAGCGCCGCCCCGATTTCCGGTTCTGCCTCCGGCAACAGGCGGCTGCGGAAGACGATGGTGACATTGACGCCCATACGCGCAAACATCTGTGCCAGTTCGGCGCCGATGTAACCGCCGCCAATGACCAGCAGCGACTTCGGCAACGCTTCGAGCATCAGCGCGGAAGTGCTGGTCAGGTAGTCCACCTCTTCTATGCCCGCGATCGAAGGCACGGCAGGCCGCGCGCCCGTGGCGATGACGAGGCGTTCCGCGCGGATCATGTCGCCGTTGACCGCGACGCCGCCATCGGCCACCTGCGCCGAGCCTTCGATGTAGGAGATGTTGTTGTAGGCTGGCAGCAGATCGGCGTACTTCGCCTGGCGGAGGGCCCCCACCAGCTCGTCCTTCTGCCGGACGGTCGCGGCCCAATCATCGGCATGCGCTCTTGCGCTGATGCCCGCAAAGCGTCCGGCTGCATTCGCCTGATGCAGCGTTTCGGCGGCCCGGATCAGCGTCTTTGACGGCACGCAACCGATGTTGACGCAAGTGCCGCCGATCGTGCCGTGGCCGATGAGCGCGACCTGCGCGCCCTGCTCGGCTGCCGTGATGGCCGCCGAGAATCCGGCCGATCCCGCGCCGATGACGGCCAGATCGAACCCTTTGGCTCCGTTCTTCGGGACACAGCATGCACTCATGATTTGTTGCCTTTCAGGGGAGCGGAGGGAGCGCAGGAGGATTGCGCTGGGCGCCGCCGATAGAGGCCGACGCCGACCAACAGAAGACAGATCAGCAGTGCAGGCATCACCACATAGTCGGCCTTGGCAAGCCACGCCGTAAGCCCAAGCCCGCCGAATAGGAAGGCCAGAAGGGGTGTCGCGCAACAGATTGCCGCGAGCGCAGCGCCGACCGCGCCTGTCGCGATCAGGGTCTGATTGCCTTTCATGACCGCTATCACCTCGGGACGGATGGATAGCCTGCGTTCGTGGTTGCGGCCGTAAGGACCTTCAGGTCGGCCTTGCCGTCGTCAAAGGTGACGGTCGCCGTCTTGTCCTTGTACGACACCGTAACCTTGGCGACGCCGGGAACGGCTTCAAGACTCTTTTTGACAATGAAAGGGCAATCCGCGCAGTACATGTTCTGCACGGCCAGCTTGACGGTTTTCTCGCCGGCAAACGCGGATGACGACGCGAACAGGCACAGGGCGAACGTGACGTGTGTGAGGATCTTGTTCATGAGATTCCTTCCGGTCATGAATTGAGAAGCAGTGGGGCAAGAAGGTCGATCCCGAGGGCAGCCGCCACCAAGATTGTTGCGACGGCGAGCGCGGTCTTCACCAGCCGGTTCGGCAACGGGCGGGCGCAAGCGTCTCCATCGGCGCAAACCCGTGTCGATGCCCGGTGGACTAGCCAAGCTCCTGCACCGAGGCAGACGAGCGTTACCGCTATGAAGATCGGCTGATAGGGCGCGAGGCGCGTAAAATTGCCGATCCACGCTCCGCTTACGCCCAAGCCGAACAGGACAAGTGGCAGGATGCAGCAGGATGAGGCCGCAAGTGCGCCAATCAGCCCCCCAGCGGCCAGCAGCGCCTGTCTGCGGCCGGAATTCGTAGAGGCGCCTTCGTCGTTGATTGTCATGGCAGCAACAGGCATCCTCTAGTGACTAGAGGAGCAAGGATTTTCTCATGGGTGCGATCACGACTTCGCGAGCCGAAGATCTCCCAATCGGCGAGCTTTCACGCCTCAGCGGCGTGAAAACCGAGACGATCCGCTATTACGAACAGATAAGAATGCTGGCTCCACCGCCACGCACTGCCGGCGGCCGGCGCGTCTACGGTTCGACGGATCTCCGCATTCTCGTTTTCATACGTCGGTCGCGGGAACTGGGTTTTTCGCTTGACGAAATCCGCGCGCTGCTCCGCCTCGGTGGTCCCGAGAAAGCCTCGTGCCGTGAAGTCCGCGAGATCGCGACACATCATCTAGAAGACATCCGGACCAAGCTTGCGGATCTGAAAAAGTTGGAGCGGTTGCTGGCGACCACCGTGGCCAAATGCTCGGGAAGTACGGCACCGGATTGCCCGGTTTTGGATATTCTCGATATTCAGCGGTCAAGATAGGCGATGCATTCGTAAAACACGACGGCAGCCGTGGCTGCTGCAGAAGATCGGCCTCGGTGTTATTCAGCTTTTGGGCGTCGACGGGAAACCTGCCTTGGTGGTGGCACCCGTCAGCGCCGTCTTGTCTTTCATCGAGCGCTTGGAAGGCGAAGGCAAAACCGTTGTGGTTGTTTTGTACGACAAGAACGTCGCAGGCATCATCGCTCTCCGCGACGAATCCCGGGAAGACGCGGCCGCTGCCATCAAAAGACTGAAGGCTTTCGGCGTTTCGGCCGTGATGCTAACAGGCGACAACCGTAGGACCGGCAGCGCCATTGCGGAAGCAATCGGAATCGACGTCAAAGCCGAACTACTGCCCGACGCGAAGCTTAAAGCAATCACCGACATGAAAGGCCGAGGGGCGGTTGCCATGATCGGAGACGGCATCAACGACGCGCCCGCGCCCGCCGCGGCCTCGGTCGGGATAGCCATGGGCGGTGGCACCGATGTCGCTTTGGAAACGGCCGATGCCGCGCTTCTACACAATCGGGTTCAGGGTGTCGCCGATCTCGTCGAGCTTTCGCGAGCAACCCTCGGCAATATCCGCCAGAACATCGCCATCGCGCTCGGCCTTAAGCTTATCTTTCTGGCGACGACGGTTACAGGGACGACATCGCTATGGATGGCGATCCTCGCGGATACGGGAGCGACGGTCCTTGTTACCGGAAATGCCTTGAGGCTCCTTCGCTTCCGCACACTCCGGGTGTAGGTCCGAACGTTACAGGTTGTCCGTGCCCGTTCGGATGTCAATGTCCGGGCTAACCACCGAATGCCTCAGGGCGACCGCGTATATTCTCCGCGTCGAGTGGACGCCGAATCCCTTAAGTCAATTAAGCAGCCGTGCATCCGACCTCAGGGCGGGCCAAAGCAAAATTTCCGTGCCCCGGATACCAAGCGAAGATTTCCAACCGCCCCCGTCTCGTTCGAGACACCGTATTACGCGGCACTATTTCTGCTTGTTCGAAGCAAGCCAAAGTTCGGAGGCCTGTTCGACGATTTCGTACACGTTCAAATCTTTGTCCAAAGCCGCCTTCTTGAGCCTGACCACCAACTTCGGTGCCATGTAGACCATGAGCGGAACGCGTCCGTCCTCACGCGGGTTCGTTTTCTTCTGAGCGCCTTTGGCCATCACGGTCTCCCCTGCATAGATCTAGATATCTAGCATTCTTGGGGTGAGGCAACACAGCATCCCCTCCCTTCCCCGGCAGCTTTCCACCGAAAAATGAGGGCTGCCGACGTTCGGCAGCCCTCTTCACGGACAATGGAAATTCCGGTTCGGCAAGACTGTATCTAGATTTCTAGATATCTAGATTGACTCTCTAGTCATGTTCTGCTTTTGTTCCCCCATGGAGCCGGCCATGAGCAGCGACTGGGGCGAAGATCTGATCAGGAGCTACCCGAACATTTTCGGAAGCGCCGGCAGCAATCCCGCCCACCCGCGGGTTGGAGACGGTTGGCGGTCGCTGGTCGGGCTGACAATCCGGCGTCTTTCCTACGCGGTCGCAGCCCATCCGAAGGCCGTGCTGCGGATCACCTCGATCGAGCAGAAGTACGGGTCGTTGAGGATCCATTATTCCGGCAGCGGCATCCCCGCAGCCGCGGTCGACGCGATCGAAAACGCGCTCACCATGGCCGAAGCGGTCTCCGAACACACCTGCGAAATGTGCGGCGCTCCGGGCAGGCTCTTCGACGACCGCGGGATGCTCGGCGCCCGTTGCAGGGTGCATTCTTCGGGCCGGCCGGTCGTCGACATTCCGGAGCACGACTGATGGCCCGCTTCAACTGCACAAGCTGTCTCGCGGAAGGCGACTTCGCCACCCTCGACGGAGAGCAGCGTTGCCCGCACTGCGGATCATCGGAGAGCGTGCGCGTCTTCATGACCATGGACGACTACCCCATCGGTCATCCGTTCTGGGACGAGCTCGCAGGCCGGGACGATCGCGGCGACGAATTATCCGGGCCGCCACGTGACGGGAAGATGCCGTCATGAAGAACAGCACGTCCGCGAAACACCGCAAGCTGTTCACCGCGGCGAAAGTATCGGGCGGCATTCCGCTGATCTCCCCTTTGCTCGGCGACGCGCTCATTCAGGCTTCTTTGGATCCGAAGATTTCGAGGATCGAAATGATTGCCGTCGGTCCGACGCGCACCAGACCGCGCCCTCTGGAGATCGTCGCCTTCCATGCCTGCGACGGAAGACGCCTCGCACTGGACTTGGCCGACGAAGAGAGCCCGCGTGATGTTGATGTCTACGGACTGTTTCTCGTCACAGCGGAAGAGCTCGGTCTGGAACTGCTGCAACGGTCGAGGTCGGACATCCGCCGCGAGCCCCTGTTCGCCAACTGCGGGATGGTCTGGTCGCACGTCAACCATCGCGTCGCGATCGGCGACCGTATCCGCATCATGCAAATGCTCGCTGAGGAAGGCCCGCTCCGCATCGGCGACATCATCAAGAACGGAACATACCGAGCCGATCCCTCGGCGGCGCTGATGGCTCTCGCCTGCCACGACGTCGTCGAGCTCGATCTCAGCGAAGCCGCACTGGGGCCGGATACCCAAGCGCGCATCCGGATGAGGAACGACTGACATGTACGAAGGATTTCTGACGGCGCTGCGGACGCCATTGGCGTGTGAAGAGCGCCAATTCATGAGCGCCAAGACGCCGACCCCGATCAGCTACGCCACCAGAAGGGTCAGGACGACTCTCATTCAGCTGACGTTGAATCCAGCGGTCTTCGTGATGCGTCCGGATGCGGAGTCGGGAGCCGACACAGGCTCACCTCCGCACGACGTCTTGGAGCTCGTCACTCAGTACGGGAATGTGGCGGTGGATCTGCGAAACGGCGCGGCGGCCCAACAGGCGGGCCGGAGCGAGGACGAATGCCCGGCCGATCCGCTGCAGTTCTTCCTGAGCGGCGGCCATATCGGCCACCAGCCGTACGCGGACAATTGCCGCCTTGCGTGGCTCTGCCATGACTACCGCACCGACCCGCGCGACAGGGACATGATCCTCGCCGCCCTGACGTCCGCGCAGCAGCTGACACTGACCGAAGCAGCGCGAGAGTGCCGTTTCGCGACTGACCCTATCTCTGCGGTCCTTTCCTTGGTCTGCGCCGACTTCGCAGTGGCCGATCTGAAGTCGGCGCCGATCGGTTTCAACACCCGTATCAGCATTCGACGCCGGAAAGGACTCTTCGCATGAACGGGCCGATTTTTCCGGGAGACGAACCAGCCAGTCTGCTGGCCAAGCTCGAAGCGCTGACGCGGGATATCAGACGCATCCGGGCCGGCATCGTTCCTTCGGCTGCCGATCTGGAGGCGGCTCCGGTACTGCACGGCTGGGCACCCGCGAGCAGGGAAGCGGCATGCCTTACCGGAACCGTGCGTACGCATCCCCTTCTCGGCAGCGGAGGCCTGATCACGACCAGCGAGGTGTACGCGATCGATCCGTCGCGCGGTTGGGCGAGGACGTATTCGCGGTTCTACATTCTCGGCGCCAGATCCGACGAACAGGAGCCCCATCATGAATGACAGACGGTTGGACAAGCTAATGCGTCGGTATGCGCGGTTCTTTTCTCCCGGCGGCTCACCGTCCATCGAAGAAGGATGGGCAGAGCTGCTCGACAGGGCGCTGCAACGCATCGAAGTCGCTATGGTCAATGAAACAGCTTGCGCGACCTTCCGCATCATCCAAACGAAAGAAAAACTCGGAACGATCCGGATCTACTACGAAGCCAAGTCCCTCTCGGCCGCAGCCCAAAAAGCCATCGAAGAAGCCATCGCTCTCGCCGAGGCACGCTCGGCATGCACCTGCGAAGTCTGCGGAAACGAAGGGCGGCTTCACGACTGCGCGGGCTGGTACACGACTCGTTGTCCCCGTCATGCCGACGGAGATCCCGTGCCCGTCGGTCCGGGACGGGAGAATGTGCGGATCGTCCGCACGTTCCATCCGGGCGGCATCCGCATCGACTCCTGCCGCCGCTACGACCGCGAGCGCGACGCATTCGTCGACGCTCCTCTTCCCTGCGACTGGAACGAGGATTGACGCCATGTCGCACGTCATCCCTCGGACCACAAATCGAATTCACCGATGACCAAGAGCCGCAAAAAGAAGTCCGCAAAATCCGCACCCCGTCGCGATCTGCTCGCGAGGGCATATCTCGATATGCTCGGACGTGATGCGGGCGGCGTTGCCAAGCCTTTGCTTCGTTCCAACGATCCGGACGATCCGATCGACGCGCTTCTCGACGACCTTGCACCCGGAGACGAGACCACTTCGCGGACTTCGATCCGCGCGGATCTCGCCGCAGCCGCTGTGCTGACCGCGCGCGCCATCGAGGCGGAAGGCGATCTCGTCCGCCAGCTGCGCCGGGGAAGTCCGGTGGTCGCCATCGCCACCCACGTTCCCGACGTCGTCCCGCAGGTCCGCGACGTCGTCAGCTCATGCGCCTTCGCCCAAGGAACGATGGCCGAAGAAACGAAGATCACCACCTCATATGAGCGGTCCGCCCTCCTCATCGCCCGCGACGGTACGGGCAACGATCATAAACCCGAAAAGGGCAACGATCTCGTCAGCTCCGCACTCCACGCCCGTTGCCCGATAGTCGGCATCGCGCCCGATCCCCGCCGCCACCTCCCCCGCGATCTGATGCGCGCGTGCGATGTCCATATTTCCATCGGCCAGCTCGATGCTTCAGCCGTAGCCCTCGTCATAGAAGCCGTCACAGGGCGGGCACCGGCATCGGATATCGACGCCGAGCTGGTCAAGGCGGCGGACATCTCCGACCTGCAGCTGGCGATCCGCTCTGACCGGACCCCGGATGAATGTCTCGCGCGTCTTGCGGACGTCGTCAGAAACCGAGGCCACTTCCACCACGACGGTCCGGGTCTTGAGGAGCTCGTCGGCTACGGCGCGGCGAAGACATGGGGCCTTGAACTCGCGGCGGATCTCAAGGCTTTCCGTCGCGGCGAGATCGGTTGGGAATCCTGTGAGAAAGGGGTGCTGCTTGCGGGCCCCCCGGGGGTGGGCAAGACCCAGTACGCGCGCGCCGTTGCGGCATCTGCGGTTGTGCCGATCGTTTGCACCTCAGTGGCCGAGTGGAACGCGGCCAATCACCTGTCCGGAGCTTTGCAAGCGATGCGTAACGCCTTCGCGCAGGCGCGCCGGCTCGCCCCCGCGATTTTGTTCGTGGACGAGGTCGATGGAATTGGGGATCGCGCGACCCTCAACGGAGCAGAAGACCACGCTCTGTACTGGAGTCAGCTAGTGAATTTATTCCTACAACTACTTGCGGGGATAGAGGATAGGCCGGGGGTCGTGGTGATAAGCGCCAGCAATCATCCTGACAGGATCGACGCGGCGGTCAGGAGATCCGGCCGTATGGACCGCACGATCACGATCGAGAAGCCGGACGTTGAGGACCTCGTCGGAATCATGCGATTCCATCTGAAAGGCGATCTCCAAGACGACGACCTCCTGCCAGCTGCTCTTGCTGCTAAAGGCGGCACAGGCGCGGATGTCGAGGCGTGGGTGCGGAGAGCGAAGAGCAAAGCCCGCAGAACCAATCGCGCCGTTACGGTCGACGATCTGCTGAGCGAGATCCGCGGCGCGCGACCGGCGTTGTCCGACAGGCTCCGCCGCGCCTACGGATTCCACGAAGCCGGTCATGTGATCGTCGCGAAGGTTCTCGGCGGCTTCGACGTGACCGCAGTCAGCATCGACGACGCCGGCGGCGTGACCAAGGTGAGATCACCTTCCGATCAGACGCAGACCCTCAGCGGGCTCGAAGGCCTCATGACGATGCTGCTCGCTGGCCGGGCGGCGGAATTGGAAGCTCTTCAACCGGACGAACTGACTGCCGGAGCGGGAGCCGGTGACAATTGCGATCTGGAAAGATCCACGAAGATCGCGGTCGACATCGAATGCCGGTACGGACTTGGGGACTCGGGCATCACCTACTTGCCCGATAAGGTCATTGAGATCTCCCTTCACAACCCTGATGTGCTTGCCCGCGTCGAGAAGCGGCTGACGAAGTGTCTCGATCGGGCAAGAAAAATCCTGGTCGCGCATCGGGACGACCTGTTTTCGCTCGCGGCTGCGATCCGCAGTCGAGGCTATCTCAACGTAACCGAAATCGATGCCCTTCTTGCCCGGCATGCGGCTGAAAGAGCGAGAACCGCGCCAGCACCGTCTTCTCTGTTCGATGGCTCTCAGAAGGATGCCGACGCCGCCGCCGGCGGGCTGACATGCTGATGCTCAGACCACACGCAGAGTTGTCGGTCGACAAACCCGAGATCCTGTCCCCCGAACGATGAGTTCAATTTAATTGAACTGAGTGAGCTCGAAGCAAGCTCAGTTCATTTTGTAACGTGCAGCGTCAAAAACGTGGAGTACCGACAATGAAAACGCCTGCCAAGACGCCTGACGACGGTAACACGGCGCAGAGCATTGCCGCGGATACGGCGTTTCCAGCCGAGACGGATCAGGTCGTCTTCGACCTCGTTCGCTTTTCTGCCGGACTCTATCTGCTCAGCATCTTTGATAGTCACAGCCGCCTGATCCTCGGCACCCGCGTGTTGCCTGCAGGCCCGGGAGGAAATCCTCCGGAAGTAACCGTGGGTGATGCACTGGAACTGGTCTTCGGCCGCTACAGAAACGGAATGAATCTTCTCGAACAGGCCGAAGGAGAACTGAAGCGGGCGGACCGCCGCGTCAGGCGCCATCTGAGATCGCCTCGGCTGAAATGGTTTCTGCCGCCGTACCGTCGGATGCCCGCGCCGCGTAATCGACCGCAGGGCTAGTCGACGAACTGGTGCGGACACCCATACCGGAGCGTGATCCGGCCCTTCAAGGAACGTGAATCATGGGAGCGTTTGAAGCGATAACCCCGGATGATCCCTTCCGCAGCGACGCCGCTGCCGTGAATTTCGCGTCGACCGCTGGCGTCATTTCGGTCGCACCGGACAAGGGGCCTGTCAGGACGATCATCACGGGCGGCAAACGTAGGGCGACCGGACGTTTCTTCAGCGTGAAGAACGGCCGCGCGATGCCGTGGGAGGCAGAGCACGAGGAGCCGTTTGCATTTGCCGCAGCCGAAGTGGAGACCGACTGCCTGGCGTGGATCGGCCAGCCGTGCAGGATCGAAATTCCATACGGGCAGAACTGGCTTCGGTACTTTCCGGATCTGGCGCGTAGGGACATCGTCGAAGGACGCTGGATTACCAGCGTTATCGAACTCAAACGCGACAAGCAGCGCGAAGTCGAGGCTAATCCCGAGTACAAGGAAAAACTTGATCTTGCCCGAGACCTGCTGCGGCTTGTCGGCGCCACGTTCCAAGTGTTGGACGATTCCGATCTCGGCACTCCGGCCTATCGCCGCAACGTCTCGCTGATCGTGCTCGACAAGAACGCGAAAGTGGGGCCGAGCGACATCGCCCGCGCAAGGGACATTGCCGGCAAGTCACGTCAAGCGGCTTACGGCGAGCTGTGCGAAGGGCTGGGCGGCTTCATCATCGGCAAGAAGAAAGTGCACGCGCTGATGATTCAACGAATCCTCAGGATTCCGCTACTCCGCGAAATCACGGTTTCAACCACGGTTTCTCTCGTCGATCGATCGAACGATCCGCAGCGTGAATGGGAGTTTTTCGAATGAAAAGATACAAGTTGGCCCCGTTTCATCCTGAGAATGTCCACGGCCGTCCCGGCACGGTCCTGGTCGACAACGGCCCCGAGTTCTTGTCTGCGACATTTATAGAGGCGATGACGTCGCTTGGCATCGACGTCTTGTTCCAGCCGACGTTGCCCCATAAGCGAAACTGCGAGCGCACGGTTTTTGTCGATTCCGGATTTTTCGAACCGGGATTCGATAAGGCAGTTCGCGACTACCGGCTCACGGTCGTGCGAGTTCCGGCAACTCGCCCTCGCGCGACTGTACCGAATCGAAAGACGCGTTCCCGCAACGGCGATGCCGGATCTGCATCCGGGAATCGCGTGAGGTAGCGCGAATGCTTGCCACTGCGAAACAGCCCAAGCTCCGATTCCGGAGAGGGCAGACGGTCGAGATCGAGGGAGTGCGCCACACTTTCCAACAGGCGTGGCCTTCGTCGGTAGACCCTGACGACTTCAGACCGGAGCCTGAATATCTGTTCCTTCGGGAGAGAGACCATTCGCCGAGCCAAATGGGCGAGGACAAGCTCGACTTCCTGATTTCGGTGCAGCAGTTCCGTACTCTGTCGCCCGCCGAGGCCCGCGGCAAACTCCGACCCGTCGCGCCGACCGGTCCGAAGGATCCTCTGGCGCCGGTGCGGAAATTCTGGTGCGAGCGCTACGACGAGAGCCCCTGCCCGTGGTCCAAACCGGCACTCGACGCCTTCATCGAGAATGTCTGCGAGTTATGGAAGGAGCGGCCTGAGTTTCCGAGCCAGTTCATCCCGAAATGCTGGACGTTGAAGCGCTGGGTCAAGGAAAGAGGCGCTCCGGGCGACCGGCCTCTCGCAGCGATGGATCGGAAGGAGCCTCCGGAACGCCAGACCTTTCCGGACCGTCTCGAAAAAATCGTCAATTCGGCTGTCGCTTGGTACTGGTCTGCGCGGCACAGGGAGAAGTGGGACGCCTACAAGAGGGTCTGCTTGCTGGTGCTCTATCTCAACCGACGCGCCCGTCGGAAGGACGAGAATGCGGAGCAATTGCCGGTTCCCCACCATTCCACGATCTACCGGCGGATAGACGACGCAGAATCGCACTCGACGTGGAGCGCAAAAAACGGAGAGCACTCGGCGGACAAGCGCTTCAACGGCGTGCGCCCCGGCTTGTCTTCCACCAAGTTGATGGAAACGATCGTCATCGACGCGACATCGGCCGACGTCCTGCTCGCTCTCGATCGGCACAAGATGGAGATCGTCGGAAGGCCGAATTTCGAAGTTGCGTTCGAGGTGCAAACGCGCGCGATTGTCGGCGGCACCATCACCTTCGAGGAAGAGAGTCTCTACACTAAGATGGCGGTTCTGAAACGCGTCCTCCTGCCCAAAACCGATCTCATCGCGGCGCGCCCCGATCTGAAAGACACTCTCGAACCCTATGGAAAGCCGGGCACGGTCGTCGTCGACAACGCGTGGGCGCAAGTGGGAAAGAGCTTTCAGGACGCACTTGAAGATGTGCACATTGATCTCGTTTTGGCCCCGATCGAAACGCCGGAGTACAAGGCGATCGTGGAGCGGGGCATTCAAACGGTCAGCAACAAGCTCTTCCATAAGGCACCGGGGGGAGTTCCGTTTCCTCCACACCTCTTGCGGAAGATGGGAATCGATCCGAGCGAGACGGTGGTCATGGATCTCCATGTCATCGAGGAGCTCTTCCTCGATGCCATCGACGACTACAATCGGCAGCCCCACGACGGCCTCGACGGCGTTGCTCCCATCGAGGCGTGGCGGCGCGAATGCCAAATTCACGGCATCGAGATAATTGAGGATGTCGATTTTATTGAAGACGCGCTGGCAGAGGTGTTCGATGTTTCGATCACCCGCGAAGGCGTCCTCCTTGAAGACGTCCGTTATCACGACGAAACGAAGACGGGGCTTCTGCTGGAGAGGCTCGCTCCACGCGATCCGGGCCACCGGCGACGGCGCACGACGATTCGCGCCCGGGCAAAGGCAAAGCGTGACCCCGGTGACTTGACCAAAATCAGGGTCTGGAATCACGTGGACAAGGAATATGTCCGGCTGCCGGCCGTTGAGCAGGAGTATCTGTTCGGGCTGAACCGTCAGCAGAACAAGATCTACAAGGATTTCGCGAAGAACGAAAATATCCCGTTCAACACCGACGAGGACAAGGCCCGGGCGCGGCTGCGCCTCATCCGCAAGCTTGAGGCTGCGCTGCCGGGAGCCACTCAGTCGGCCAGACACAAGCATCGGCAGCTCTTCGGGCCGGCGCCGCGAACCGTCGCGGGGACGAGGGTTGTCGTCCAGACCGTGCAGCCGCGGCACGACGGAATGGGAGCTCCGTTCGTCCCGAGCGACTACGGAAAGCGCACCGGTGACGCAATGCCCTCCGTTGGAATTCGCCGCGGCGGGAAGGCTGCGACGCGAAAATCCGTTCGCTCCCGCCGCGAGAAGTCGTCAGCCCTCAAGGCTGCGGAGGCCGCCGTCGAACGGACCAAGTCCTACGACGGGCCCGGCGCGTCGTCGCCGAAGGACGTCGAACGTGAGCATCACGCAGGGCCTGCCTTCAAGTCGCCTACCGACGCGTTCGGGAAGGCGAAGGACCTCCAGCAGTTCGTGAGTGAACTCCGCAAAAAGGGTTGGGGACAGGGATCATCCGGAACCGCACATCAAAAGGACAAATGAAAATGGCTTCGTCCAAGACTACCGAAAAGAAAATCGATTCCCGTGCGGACCTCTCCGGGGACGCGGATTTCGCGACCAAGCTGAAGGCGTTTCGCGCCATCCGCATCGAACACCCCCGGCTTCTGGGGATTCACAAGACCATCAACGAACTTCGGCTGGAATCCAGAATGAGCAGGGGTGAGGAGCAGAACGTTCTGCCGATCATCGGCCCAACCCAGTCCGGAAAGTCGCTCGCCATCAAACACTACGTCGAGACGGTCGTGGCCAACGAGAATCATCCGAAGGGGAAGATCCCCGTTCTGTCGGTGAGGATTTCGCCGGGATCTTCGTTGAAGCAGTTGCAGGCCGACATTCTTTCGCCGCTCGTCGTGGACGAGGAAGGCAAAGTCGATGAGATGGAGCTCAAGTACGGCACGGAAGCGATCTTTCGGGCCAAAGTGCGTCGATACACCGAAAAGCGGGGTACTGATGCGATCGCGATCGACGAAGCGCAGCACCTGATCACCAGGAATGCCGGGAAGACCGCAAAGGCGGTTGCCGATTCTATCAAGCTCATGGCCATCGAGGGCGCCGCGGCTTTCATCGTCGCCGGGGTCAATGAGACGTGGAAGATCTTTCAGGCCAACAACAAGCAACTGCCCGTACGTTGCTTTCCCCCAATTTTCCTCAACCCGCTCGATTTCGAGATAGCGGACGACGCGGAGTTGTTTGCCGGCTACGTCGCGATGCTCGACATGAAGCTTGTGGAACACGGACTCACCAGTGAGCTCTCGGGGTTTACCGACGGCGACATGGTCGCGGCATTCTGGGAGGTCTCGGGTGGTGTCGTGGGAATCGTCTCGCGTCTGGTACGCGTCGCTTGGGGGTACGCCGTGGCCAATGGTCTTTCGGTCATCCCGCGTTCGTATCTCGCCGTCGCCACCGACAGATGGGCCATCGCACTAGGTCTGGTTCGGCGCAACCCCTTCCGAGACGGTGCGCGTCCCGCCCGGTTGGTGAAGAAGGACTGGGCAGCGGGCGTGCCGCCCGAAACGTCGGAGGCGGACGATGATTGAGAACGTCGGCATCGAAAGAGCGGTCATCGCCGGGATCGAGGTGACATCGTTTCTCGATCCCGGTGCCCCGTTTTCCGACGAGAGCCTGCTCGGCTTCTTCACGCGGGTCGCCGCCGATCATTGCTTTCGCTCAATACCGCACGCCCTACAAAAGGCCGGCATTGTCACTTCGCACCCGTCTTCTCTCCCCGTATCGGCTACGGATGCAGCGGAGCGCCTTGCATTCAGTCTGAAACAGGACCCCGCTGCGGTATTGGAGCGGATGTACCGCGAGTCAGCCGGTCGTCCAATCATGATCGATTTCTTCGGGACCGGAATTCGCAAGAGCTTTCGGGAAGCGATGCATCGTCGAGTATCCCCGAGCGCATTGAGGGTTGCGCCCTACCATCGCGCCATCTGGGAAATCAAATTGTTTTCGTTTTGCCCCGATACCAAGGAAGTCCTGCTGGAGCGGTGCCCGGTATGCAACTTGAGATTCGGGTGGTTACGCACCAATGGGATTCAATATTGCGACAGCTGCAAGAAAGGGTCGAAAAGAGGATTTGTCGATCTACGCGACGTGTCCCAGCCGATGATCGGAAGCCATGACGAAGCCGGACTGAACTTTATTTGCGATCTCGTTCATCCGTTGCAGCAACGGAAGGATCGCGCCCGCAGGGCGTTGCGGCCGCCCTTCGCGGATTATTCCAATTCGCAGCTGTTCGAATTTGCTATCGCGCTTGCCTGCGCCGAAGCGAGCGACCGCAGTGGAAAAACGCTTGAGCGGCCGAAAAGACACGAAGACTACAGTCGTCTCACGCCCGACATCCTCTCACATGCGGGACGTGCGGTTCTCGATTGGCCGGCAGGCTTCAACGGAATTGCAGACGCGGTGCGGTCCAAGGCTGGTGCGCGTCCCTCCTTCTTCGGTCTGGGCAAGGAACTCGGACCATTGACGACCATTCGTAGGGAAGCCTCGATTGCCGACGGCCTTAGGCAGCTCGTCAGCAATGCGATTGATCAAAATATGAAAGATACGGCAGAGCTTATGCCTACGGCTCGCCGGCGAGAACACCGCAACCGGTCGGACCTGATCACCACCTCGGACGCAACGACCAGTTATGGGTTCAACAGAGCCGTATTGGTTCGACTTGCACGGGACCAGGTACTTCAGTGCTTTCGGTCAGATGGAGGAAACCGGTCTCCCTCCTTGTTTGTGAAAACGGAGGTCAGCGCACTTTGGCACGCCAAGCAGCTTGCGGAGACCGAAACGTCGACAGCAAAGCGCCTCGGCATTCCGCTTAGATATGTTCATGATCTTGCAAGACTTGGCCTCATCAAACTGATGACAGGTCCGGTAAACAACCTGCGCGGCTATAGCCGGTGCTACACAAAAAGCAGCGTGGATGCACTGATCTCGCAGGTGGGGCGACGCGTAAGGAAAGAGCCGTTGCCCGAGAATGCAGACCGGATTGATACCCCCGTCAGTCTCGGCAGGATCGGAACGGAAGCCTGGGCGAATATCGTGCGTGAAATCCTAGATGGGAACATCGCGGTCTGGCGGGTGGCCGACGAAAACGCTCCATTGTTGAGGGCTTTGGCAGTCGACGAGCGCCGCAGGGTGACGGAAATTTTCCGTCGGGCGGCGCGCTCCAGCGAATGCGGTGCCTCGACCATCGATGCCCTCACCTACAAGGAGGGGGCAAGATTTCTCGATACCTCTGTGAAGATGATTAAGTGCCTGATTTTAGCAAGGCAGATTCCGGTGACGGACCACCGTTATCGGAAGCTGTTGCGCTCAGATCTTCAGACATTCAAAGAAGAGAAAATGCTGACGCGGGAGATTGCTTCGCGTCTCAATATCGCTACCAGCCGCGTTCCGTCCGAATTATTGGCTCGGCATGGCATAGAACCGATTGCCACAGTCAACGGCAGCCACGGTCATGTGTGGTCACGTCAAGAGGTGGAGCCGCATCTTGAGGGTTCAAATCGAAGGGAGGGGTTACTCGCGGATTCTTCGATTGCTCGTTGTGCAGTCGCCGAAGGGCCTTCAGCCCCGTAGGCGCACTCGCTTCAGATGTTCATCACGCCAGTACCTACGTTGAAGTACTCTTGAACAATGAAGCCGCTAACCACGCGGGCCGAGGGGCTTGAGCTCCATCACGGTATGCCCTCTCTCCTGTGCTTCTCTCTTTCGAATTTGGCTCATAAACATGCGCTCACTGCCTAGGTGCCCAACACGAACTTTTCGCACTTCTGGCGTGTGCAGCGCCGCATACTGGGAGCGCTCCAACTCGCGCTGGATCGGACTGAGTAGCCCGGTAAATATTTCTCGGCCGACTACGTGGATGTCTCGTTTTGCGAACAGGACTCCGCCCTCATTGTTTTTCGTGGTTAGCGCAAAGTGCCAAAGGTGTTCGATCGCGACAAATACGTTGGCCAAAAACGCGCCCTCCTCGCTAATAAATCCAGTCCGGCGCTTCGATTTTTCTCCGGGCTTGCATATCTTCTCCATGGCAAACAAATCCATTCCAGTCATGGCTTCGATGTTTTTGATCTTCGAGTCCAAGAGTCCGGGAGATACGCCATGTAGTTCGGCTGCCCTGCTCAATCCAGAGATCGGGTTTTGTAGGCAGCAATCTACAATGGTGATCCAAAGAAAGAGATCCGATAGCCAAACGGAGTGATCTCGCGAGACCGATCCGCGTTTCCGGCCGCGTTTGGCTTTGTCTTTTCCCTGAGCAGTCTTCCGCTTTAGTTTTTCTTGTCCAGAGAGTTTTCCCTCTGCCGATGCATTGCTTCCCAGCCATAGCTGCTTGAGCTTGGTCTCGGAGGAATTCCTTTTCGCTCCGGTCAACATGAGGGCTTTCGGATTTTGAGTCGGCATGTTGGCATTCCAAAGCGCATCGTATTTTTGTTTGATGGCAAGGTCGGCGTCCGCCTTGGACCGCGCTTTGCCGTTTGGTCGATTTGGTACCCGCCCGTTTGCCATTGGCCCTCTCCCAGCACCGTCGTTGTAAACGAGGGCAGTCGCCAAATAGCTAACGTCCAAACTCGAACACCTTGTTAACCATCCGATTTCCTCTGCCGGCTTCCCCGCAAAGGAGCGAGCACGAACCTTCACAGTTCAATTTATTTGAAGACGAACTGAGTCCGAAGACGTCATTCGCACGCTAATGACTTCCCCACCTTAACCGATGGTGGAGCTAGTTCATGAGTCCGAGAGCCAGTTGGAAGGGCTCGGTAAAGGTGCATGCGGCGAGTTTTGCCGCCGCACTGTACCCGGCGGTTACCGCATCTGCCGGGATATCGCTCCACGGCATCAACAGTCAGACCGGCAATCGACTGAAATGTGACTGGATTGACTCGGTCAGCGGTCAATCGGTCGCGAAGGAGAATCGCGCCAAAGGATACGACATCGGCAATGGTCAGTGCCTCAAGATCGAAGATCACGAGCTGGCGGCAATCAAGACCGAGGACACGAAAACGATCGAGATCAAGAAGTTCATGCCGAGCTCTGATCTCGACTTTCGTTACTTTGATGCGACTTACTATCTCGCCGCTGCCGACCACCCCGCCGCGCAGAGCGTGGCAGAACTCCGTGCGACATTGCAACGTTCCAAGCTGGTCGCATTCGGGCAAGGCACGTTGTTCGGACGTGCGCGTTGGTTGTTCATTCAACCGTTTCAGGCTGGCTTGGCCTGCGTCATCCTTCGCGCCTCGCATGAGGTGCGGGATTGGCAAGATCAATTCAACGCACCGAAAGCCGACGTGGCGTCGAAAGCGTCGCGCGATCTTCTTCGGACTATCAGGTCAATGTCCGGAAGGCTTGCAACGGACGAGTTGGCTGACGACTACCAGTCCGCGCTTTCAGAACTGATTCGCAGCAAGCTGCAACCGAAGACCGCTCATGGCGTCCGATCCGGCGATCGGACACGTCCGAAACATCCCGCCACAAAAGTTCGCCAGAGCTCGCGCACGCGGGCAAGCGAATTCGCAATCTGACTTTTCCCAAAATGTATTAAACATCTCGGGCCATATGTATGCGTAAGATTATGGTTTCGTTGTTCGACAGAACCACCGTGATGGCTCAGCCTTGGGCACTCGCCGGGTATGAATGCTATTGCGTCGACATACAGCACAAGCGCGGCGAGACCCGCGAGGGCAACCTCATCAAGGTCGGCGCTGATGTGCACCGTTGGCTGCCACCGTCCGAGGGTAAGATTTGCTTCGTTGCCGCTTTTCCTCCTTGCACTGATATCGCAGTGAGCGGCGCCCAACATTTCAAGGACATGGACAAGGATCTCGGGGGCCTGATCGATGCTCTCGAAAATTTCAAGCGGGTTCGCGACATCGCCGTGTTGTGCCGGTGCCCGTATATGATCGAGAATCCGGTATGCGTGGTGTCGACCCACTGGCGGCGCCCGGACTACCAGTTTCAGCCCTTCGAATATGGGGATGGATATATAAAGACCACGTGGCTCTGGGTTGGCGGCGGTTTCCGTATGCCGCCTAAGACCCCCGTCAAGCCGGTCGAGGGCCGCAAGCTCTATCTCCTGCCGCCCTCACCTGACCGGGGCGACCTGCGCTCGGTGACCCCTCCGGGCTTTGCCCGGGCGGTCTTCAAGGCTAACCATCGCCGCGCCTGCTAGCTCGGTGCCCCCCCGTGGGTCACCCAAATCGGCGCTATTGATCAGCAGTCCTCAAGGCCGGCTTCAATGCCGGCCTTTTATTTTAATTTGGAAGAGTCAGACCCTGCGAAAAGGAGTCAGTTCTGGTGCGAACCGACAATAGTTTGAGAAATTGGTGGGCCCGCCTGGACTCGAACCAGGAACCAGACCGTTATGAGCGGTCGGCTCTAACCATTGAGCTACAGGCCCGATACGCGAAGCGCGCAACACACATTATACGCGGCGCGTTACT
>BFBZ01000914.1_pt1 | contig 22605 bp, 22 predicted proteins | sample 1888401 | NCBI WGS metagenome assembly BFBZ01 (sample SAMD00112614, study PRJDB3348) | symbiont metagenome | host: Chara braunii
CATCCTCAACATCATCCTCGGTATTGCCGGCTCTGTCGTAGCTGCAGCGCTGTTGGTGGCGCTGCATGTCGGTGTGCCCGGCGGCCGACTCGGCTTTTTCGTCACCGGTTTCATTGGTGCATGCATTCTGATATTCCTCGCCAAATTCGCGCGGCGATGAAGGGCCGCAGGTAGCGGCGGAAAGTAGACGTTTCATGGTCACGATTCTCGACACGATCAACCCGGATGCAAAGCGCGTTCGACACCCGGAGAAGGCGCATCGGCCCGATACGGAAGTCTTGCGCAAGCCGGACTGGATCCGCGTGAAGGCGCCGACATCGAAGGGCTATGCCGAAACACGCTCGATCGTGAAGGAGCATAAGCTCGTCACAGTCTGCGAGGAAGCCGGCTGCCCGAACATCGGCGAATGTTGGGACAAGAAGCACGCGACCTTCATGATCATGGGCGAGATCTGCACGCGCGCCTGCGCCTTCTGCAACGTCGCCACGGGCAAGCCGAATGCGCTCGACATGGCCGAGCCGGAAAACGTCGCCAAGGCCGTCAAGCAGATGGGCCTCAGCCACGTCGTCATCACCTCGGTCGATCGTGACGACCTGGCGGACGGTGGCGCCGAGCATTTCGAAAAGGTGATCTGGGCAATCCGCGCCGCTTCGCCGAACACCACCATCGAGATCCTGACGCCGGACTTCCTGAAAAAGCCGGGCGCTCTTGAGCGTGTCGTCGCTGCCAAGCCCGACGTTTTCAACCACAATATGGAAACCGTGCCCGGCAACTACCTCAAGGTCCGGCCCGGCGCTCGCTACTTCCACTCCGTTCGCCTGCTGCAGCGGGTCAAGGAACTTGATCCCACCATGTTCACCAAATCGGGAATCATGGTCGGCCTCGGCGAGGAGCGTAATGAAGTCCTGCAGCTGATGGACGACCTGCGCACCGCCGATGTCGACTTCCTGACGATCGGCCAGTATCTGCAGCCGACGCGCAAGCATCATCAGGTGATGAGCTTCGTCACGCCGGAAGAGTTCAAGTCCTACGAGACGGTCGCCTATACCAAGGGCTTCCTGATGGTGGCTTCCAGCCCGCTGACCCGCTCGTCGCATCATGCCGGCGACGATTTCGAGCGCCTGCGCGCTGCTCGCGAAAAGAAGCTGTTGCTGGCAGCCGAATAAACCCGGCAAAATTCAGTATTGCCTTTTGAACGAACCGCGGCGAACTTGCCGCGGTTTTTGTTTGCGCCGTCATTTGCCTGTCATCCGAGCAGCTTAGGGAACACGCCGCCGTTTGTGACCGGTATCGGCGCTTTAGATTCGACTATGGAGCTGGACCGTGGAGCAGATTGTCGCGCCGCTGGCGCTGCCGCATGCCGTCGATATCGACGAGGCAGCCTCTATCCTGCAAAAGGCAGACCGGATCCTTGTCATAGGTTGCTCCGGCACCGGCAAGAGCACGCTGGCGCAGGCGATCGCCTCGTTGCGCGGGCTGACTTACGTGTCCATGGACCGCGATATCTTCTGGCTGCCGGGTTGGAAGCCCCGCCCGCGCGCCGAGGCGATCTCACGGATAGAACAGGCGGTGGCCGGCCCGCGTTGGATCATGGATGGCAATAGCCCCGGCACCTTGCCATTAAGGCTGCCGCGCGCCGAGATCGTCTTATGGCTACGACCTCCGCGGCGCGTGGCATTGCGCGGCGTCTTTTCACGCTGGTTGCGTTACAGGGGCAGATCGCGGCCCGAGATGGCGGAAGGTTGCCCCGAGCGGTTGGACTGGAAATTCCTGCACTACATCTGGACGTTCGAGCGCAACGAAGTGCCGCAGTTTCAGGAAATGCTGGTGCAGCATGGCCCGCATGTCCCTGTTTTGACGCTGAAATCCCATCGCGATGGCGCGGAACTGCTGGCTCGCCTGCAAGCCAGTGTTTGAAACGGAGCTACCATGGATCAGATGACGATGCCTGCGCTGCGCCGGGAAATACACGATCTCGCCGAGGCAGCCGACCATATCCGCCGGGCGGACCGTATCCTGGTCATGGGCTGCTCCGGCGGCGGAAAGTCGACGCTGTCGCTTAAAATCGCCAACCGCTTCGGCCTTGACTATGTTTCGATCGACCGCGACATCTTGTGGCTGCCGGGCTGGAAGGAACGCGGCAAGGAAGAGCAACGGGCCATCATCGTCTCGAAGGTGCAGGGCGAGCGCTGGATCATGGATGGCACGAACCCTTCCACCTTCGACATACGTCTGCCGCGAACCGATCTCGTCATCTGGGTGCGGATGCCGCGATTGCTTTGCATCTGGGGTGCCGTCTCGCGCTGGGTCAAGTGGATCGGCCGCACACGTCCGGAAATGGCGCCAGGCTGCAAGGAGAAAATTGACTGGGAATTCCTGCGCTTCATATGGACATTCGAAGAGAAATTTAGCCCGCGTGTCGTCGCCGGCCTTGTCGAACATGGCTCCGAGGTGCCGGTCTTCCAACTGACCAGCCGTCGGCAGATGCGCGAGTTGCTTGATCTGCTTGCAGTGCCGGACTGATCGCGAACCGGACTTCATAATAATGCGGCCGGGCGTTTCCAAGAGGTGAAACATGAAGGAATTGAAGACCATAGATGAGGGAGCCACCCGCCTTAAAATCGCGGATCGTATTCTCATCATGGGTTGTTCCGGCGGTGGGAAGTCAACATTGGCACAGCAAATCGTCGCTCGCACGGACCTGCCTTACATCTCGATGGATCGTGAGTTTTTCTGGTTGCCGGGATGGGTGAAGAGAGACAGGGCCGAAGAACGCGCTCTTATCGCGGCCAAGGTAGCCGAGGACCGCTGGCTGATTGACGGAACCGGACCATCGAGCTTTGACCTGCGATTGCCACGCACACAGCTTGTCCTTTGGGTACGCATGCCGCGCTGGCTATGCGTGTGGGGAGCCCTGTCGAGAGCGCTGCGCTGGGTTGGACGGTCTCGCCCGGATATGGCGCCGGGTTGTCCAGAGCGTATCGACTGGGAGTTCCTGCGCTACATTTGGGATTGGGAGCGGAAATTGGCACCCAAAGTGCTTGCAGGCCTTGCCCAGCATGGCGCCGATGTGCCTGTTTTGCAGTTAAAATCCCGCGGCGAAATGCGTCAGCTTCTTGATCTTCTGGGCCGTCCTGCTTAATTGCGGCTCATGCCTCAGTTCGAAACTCATCGCCCCGTTCCGCATTCGCCTGACCAGATGTTCGACCTCGTCGCCGACGTCGAACGCTATCCGGAATTCCTGCCGCTTTGTGACGGTCTTGTCGTTCGCAGCCGCAAGGAGCGCGACGGCAAGGTGTTGCTGGTCGCCGACATGACCGTTGGCTACAAGGCAATCCGCGAAACTTTCACCACGCAGGTACTACTCCACAAGGCCGAGCGCGCCATCGATGTCAAATATATCGACGGTCCTTTCAAATATCTCGATAATCGCTGGCGTTTTGCGCCGCTGGAAAATGGCGGCTGTAGCGTCGATTTCTTCATCGACTACGAGTTCAAGAGCCGCATTCTCGGCGCCCTGATGGGGTCGATGTTCGATCGGGCGTTCCGCATGTTCACGGATGCCTTCGAGACGCGCGCGAACAAGATCTACGCTTGAGCCAGACTTACTTGGCCAGGGCGATCAGCATTTCCAGCGCCGTCTTCACGGTGGCAAGCCGAACCTTATCGCGGCCAATATCACCATAGCGCATTTCATGATGGATGAGCTCGCCGTTGCGCGTCTTGGCGGCCAAGTGGACGAGGCCAACAGGCTTTTCCACGGAGCCACCACCGGGACCGGCCACCCCTGTGACCGCGACTGAGAGATCGGCATGGGAGCGGAAGAGGGCGCCATGCACCATCTGCAGGGCCGTTTCCTTGGAAACGGCGCCGAATTGCGCAAGCGTCCGTTCCTGAACGCCCAGCATCTCCATCTTCGCCAAATTCGTATAGGTCACGAAGCCACGGTCGACCACGGCCGACGAGCCGGGGATTTCCGTCAGCGCGCCGGCGATCAGCCCGCCGGTGCAGGATTCCGCCGTCGAGACCATCAGGCCCTTTGCGGTGAAGTCCGTCACAATGGTTTGCGCGAGTGCCAGAATTTCATCCGGGAAATGCATCAGGCCCTTCCTCCGCGATAGACGACGGTTGCGGTCGCGATAGCGGCAATGCCTTCGCGCCGCCCGACAAAGCCAATTTGCTCGTTGGTCGTTGCCTTCACGGAGCAACGGTCGAGGCTGATGTTCAGAAATTCCGAGAGCCTGGCGCGCATGACGTCGCGATGCGGCCCGATCTTCGGTGCTTCCGCAATCAAAGACACGTCCGCATTCATGATGGTGCCGCCGCGCTCGCGGACGATCTTGGCCGCATGCTCAATGAAGATGCGCGAAGGCGCACCCTTCCATTGCGGGTCGGAAGGTGGAAAGTGATCGCCGATATCGCCAGCGCCGCAGGTGGCGAGGAGCGCATCCGTCAAAGCGTGTAGCGCAACGTCGGCGTCGGAATGCCCCTTCAGCTTCTGGTCATGCGGGATGAACACGCCGCAAAGCGTCACGCCGTCACCCGGCTCCAGCTGGTGCACGTCATAACCATTGCCGGTGCGCACATCGGGCAGCAGGCCGGCGGTCAGTTTTTCGTCGGCCATGGTAATATCCCTTTTGATGGTCAGCTTGACGTTGTCGGCACTGCCGGTCACCAAAGTCACCGGCAGGTGACTCCATTCCGCAATCGCGGCATCGTCGGTGAAATCCGTCCTGCCGTCGGCCGCTGCTTTTTCATGCGCCGCCAGAATATCGGCAAGGTGGAAGGATTGCGGTGTCTGCGCGGCATGAAGCCGGGCGCGGGGCACAGTTTCCATCACCAGCCCATTGTCGTCGCCCCGCTTCAGCGTATCGGTGACAGGCATGGCCGGAAGCACGGCCGGCGCGCCCGTTGCAAGGGCTGCCGCGATGCGATCCAGCAGGTCGTGATCGAAGAAGGGGCGTACGGCGTCATGGATCATCACATGCGTTGCTTCGCTTTTAGCCAATTGCCGGAGCCCGGCAAGCACGGATTGCTGGCGCGTTGCGCCGCCAAAGGCAATCTCGATATCCGGAAGCCCCGCGACCTGCGTCAACGCCGAGCGGAGGAGGGCTTCATCGTCGCGATGGATGACGATGACGATCTTCGCGGTTTGCGGCCATGTCACGAATCTTTCAAGCGTATGCGCAATAACCGGTCTGCCGCCGATCGCGCGATACTGTTTTGGGCCTTCTTCCGGCGATCCCGCCCGTTCGCCGCGCCCGGCGGCAACGATCACGATTCCCACTGACAGCGGTTGCGTTGAATGCATTTGCGTCATAAACCCCCGAAGAATAAAAGGCTCCGTCTCCGGCATGGCTTTGAAAAGCGCAGAGCTTTCTTTTGAACAAGCACATGCTAAATAGATCGCCAGAACGGGATCCCGCTCCAGCAGGGTCTATCGCCTCAACTGAGTATTTTCCAGCATTTGCCCAAAAAATATCGGGGTTCTTCGAAACCTCTTGGCAAACTTCTCAAGCGTGTCTAAAAATAGTGCAGATGTATGGTGTGCCCGAAAGATAATCACTTGCTTTCCTCCGAGCTTGCAGCCTCGTTTTCCATTGGTCCGGTATCTATCCGCAATCGCGTCATCCTGGCGCCGATGTCGGGCGTGACCGATTTGCCGTTTCGGCAGCTGGCATTGCGTCATGGTGCCGGTCTGGTCGTCACCGAAATGGTGGCAAGCCGCGAGCTTGTACAGGATACCGCTGAATCCTGGGCGCGCCTGAAGAGTGCCGGTCTGAAGCCGCATATGGTACAGCTCGCCGGCCGCGAGGCATATTGGATGGCCGAGGCGGCCAAGATCGCAGCCGACAATGGCGCCGATATCATCGATATCAACATGGGCTGCCCGGCCAAGAAGGTCATCGGCGGCTATTCCGGTTCGGCGCTGATGCGTGATCCGGATCACGCATTGAGCCTGATCGAGGCGACGGTTGGCGCGGTCGATATTCCGGTAACGCTGAAGATGCGGCTCGGCTGGGATGAAAACTCCATCAACGCGCCGGATATTGCGGGCCGCGCCGAGGAGGCCGGCATTCAGCTCGTCACGATCCATGGCCGTACGCGCATGCAGTTTTACGAGGGCAGGGCGGATTGGGATGCCATCCGTGCTGTGCGCGATGTCGTTTCCATTCCGCTGGTCGCCAACGGCGATGTCGAGACACCGGATGATGCACGCGAAATCCTGCGCTGCTCCGGCGCCGATGCCGTGATGATCGGCCGCGGTTGCCAGGGCCGCCCCTGGCATGCCGGCGTTCTTGCCGGTCATCGCCAACCGGACCGTGAGGAAATCGTTGAGATCGCCGTCGGACATTACCTCTCCATGCTGGAATTCTATGGTGAGGCTGTCGGCATTCGCCATGCCCGCAAGCATCTCGCCTGGTATCTGGATCGCCATGCGCCGGCGACGACGGGTGCCGACAAGGCCAAGATCATGACTTCGAAAGATAGCCGCGAGGTGACTGCAGCGTTCCAGGCGGCGCTACAGGCCGGCGCCGATCTCCCCCAACGCGTCCAGGAGGCGGCATGACTTCAAAATCCAACTCCGGAGCCGGAGACAATGCCGGCAATTCGGTGGCGATGGCTGTTCTCAACGCGATCCAGAATCCGGTTGTCATGGTCGACGAAGCCGGTCTCATCGCCTTCGCCAATTGGGAGGCTGAAGCCTTTTTCGGCGCCAGCGCCTCGCATCTGTCGCGCTATAAGATTTCCACCTTCATCCCGTTCGGCAGCCCCCTGCTGGCGCTGATCGATCAGGTGCGCGAGCGCCGCGCGCCGGTCAACGAATATCGCGTCGATCTCAGCTCGCCGCGTCTCGGACAGGACAAGCTGGTGGACCTCTACGTCGCGCCGATTTCCAGCGAGCCAGGCTCCGTGGTCGTCGTGTTCCAGGAACGCTCGATGGCCGACAAGATCGACCGGCAGCTGACCCACCGTGCCGCCGCCCGCTCCGTCACCGGCCTTGCCTCGATGCTGGCGCATGAGATCAAGAACCCGCTCTCGGGCATTCGCGGCGCGGCACAGTTGCTCGAACAGTCCGTGGAGGACGACGATCGTGCGCTGACGCGGCTTATCTGCGACGAGACCGACCGTATCGTATCGCTGGTCGACCGTATGGAAGTGTTCTCCGATGAGCGGCCCGTCGACCGCGTTCCGGTCAACATCCACTCGGTCCTCGATCATGTGAAGGCGGTCGCCCGGGCCGGCTTTGCCCGCAACATCAAACTCTCCGAGAATTACGACCCGTCACTCCCGGCTGTTTTCGCCAACAGGGACCAGCTCGTACAGGTCTTTCTCAATCTGGTGAAGAATGCCGCTGAAGCAGTGGGCGACCGGCCGGATGGCGAGATCATGCTGACGACGGCCTATCGTCCCGGTATCCGCCTTTCGGTCGCCGGCACGCGCGAGAAGATCTCGCTGCCGCTCGAATTCTGCGTGATCGACAATGGCCCCGGTGTTCCATCAGACCTCGTACCGCATCTTTTCGACCCGTTCATCACGACGAAGACGAACGGAACCGGCCTTGGCCTGGCGCTCGTCGCCAAGATCATCGGCGATCACGGTGGTATCGTCGAATGCGACAGCCAGAACCACCGCACCACTTTCCGCGTTTTGATGCCGGCTTCCAAGGGCATCACGCTTGAAGACGCCCCCTTTCCAAACTCTACAGGGACTACTCGATGACAGCCACGATCCTTGTCGCCGATGACGATGCGGCCATCCGTACCGTGCTCAATCAGGCTTTGAGCCGCGCGGGCTACGATGTACGCATCACGTCCAACGCCGCCACGCTCTGGCGTTGGGTTTCTGCCGGCGAAGGCGACCTCGTAGTAACCGATGTCGTTATGCCCGACGAAAATGCGTTCGATCTGCTACCGCGCATCAAGAAGGCGAGACCGGATCTGCCTGTCCTGGTCATGAGCGCGCAGAACACCTTCATGACGGCGATCAAGGCGTCGGAGAAGGGCGCCTACGACTATCTGCCGAAGCCTTTCGATCTGACGGAACTGATCGCGATCGTCGGCCGTGCCCTATCGGAGCCGAAGCGCAAGCCGGCGAAGCTCGAGGATGACATGCAGGACGGTATGCCGCTCGTCGGTCGTTCCGCTGCCATGCAGGAAATCTATCGCGTGCTGGCGCGCCTGATGCAGACCGACCTGACGCTGATGATTACCGGCGAATCCGGTACCGGCAAGGAACTGGTGGCTCGCGCCCTGCACGACTATGGCAAGCGCCGCAACGGTCCCTTCGTTGCCATCAACATGGCGGCGATCCCGCGCGATCTGATTGAGTCGGAATTGTTCGGCCATGAGAAGGGCGCCTTCACGGGTGCGCAGACCCGCTCCACTGGCCGTTTCGAGCAGGCCGAGGGCGGCACGCTGTTTCTCGATGAAATCGGCGATATGCCGATGGATGCGCAGACGCGCCTGTTGCGCGTGCTGCAGCAGGGCGAATATACGACCGTCGGCGGCCGCACGCCGATCCGCACCGATGTCCGTATCGTCGCCGCCACCAACAAGGACCTGAAGCAGGCGATCAATCAGGGCCTTTTCCGCGAGGATCTCTATTATCGTCTCAACGTCGTGCCGCTGCGCCTGCCGCCGCTGCGTGATCGTGCCGAGGACATTCCCGATCTTGTCCGCCATTTCATCACCCAGGCTGAAAAAGAAGGGCTTGGCTCCAAGCGGTTCGATCAGGAAGCGCTCGAGCTGATGAAGGCCTATCCTTGGCCGGGCAACGTCCGTGAGCTGGAAAACCTCATTCGCCGGCTGATGGCGCTCTATCCGCAAGACGTCATTACCCGCGAGATCATCGATGCCGAACTGCGGGCCGATGTTCCCGACAGCCCGATCGAGAAGGGGCCGGTCCGCACGGGGACCATGACCATCGCCCAGGCGGTCGAGGAAAACATGCGGACCTATTTCTCGAGCTTTGGCGAAAACCTTCCGCCCCCCGGTCTCTACGACCGTGTTTTGACGGAAATGGAGTATCCGCTGATCCTGGCTGCTTTGACCGCCACGCGCGGCAATCAGATCAAGGCGGCCGATCTTTTGGGCCTCAACCGCAATACCTTGCGCAAAAAGATCAGAGAGCTGGGAGTTTCCGTCTACAGAAGTTCCCGTACCGCTTGACAACGCAATCGGATGCGTTGCATTTTCGCCACAATGCGTTGCTTAAAGGTCACGCAGGAGATTCGTCGTTTTTGCGATGGCGATTCGTCTGACGCATTTCCGTTGAGATGGAATTTCGTCCGATTTTTCAGTCAATTGTAAAAATGATTTAAAATAAAGGTTTCGCTTCTGGCGAAATCGAACGACAGTTCCCGCCTTTGCCTGTCGCTCGTGCTGATGCCGAAATAATGGCAGCACGATTTGATCAGGGGGCCGACCGTCGCTCGGGCGTGGAGATGATGGGAATGATACAGGACGCGGTGTCGCCGGCGGCGAGCGACGAGGCGGTTGTTGTCAAAGTGACGGACCGTCGTGCTTCCTTCGCCTTGCCTGGTCTCATTCTGGCCGGCGGAGCGCTATTATGCGCTATCGCGACCCTTCTGATGCTTCTTGGCCTGACGCCCGTAGGCCCCACAACTTCGGTTGTCTTTACATCGGCCGTCATCAACGGCTTGTTTGTGCTGGGATTGATTGCGCTGATTGTGCGGGAAGTTGCGAGGCTGATGAAGGCGCGCAGCCGAGGCCGTGCAGCCGCGCGTCTCCACATTCGCATCGTCGCCCTGTTTTCGATCGTAGCGATCACGCCGGCAATTCTCGTTGCGATCGTTGCGAGCCTGACGCTCAATGTCGGCCTCGACCGCTGGTTTGGCGTGCGCACGCAGCAGATTATCAGTTCCTCGCAGAATGTTGCGCAAGCCTATCTGATGGAGAATGCGAGCTATCTGCAAGGGCAGACGGTTTCGATGGCGAACGACCTGGAGCGCAATCGCTCGCTCTATAGCCTCGATCGCACCGGTTTTGCCGATCTGATGACCCGCCAGGCTCGCGGACGCGGTCTGTTGGGTGCTTTCATTGTACGGCGTGATGGCAGCGCAATCGTGCAGGCCGATATCAAAACCGAGCGCCCGCTGCCGGCGATCCCGAAGGGTGCGCTAGAAGCATCGGCCAATGGCGAGCCGTCGCTTATCCCGCCCGGAGTGACTAACCTTGTCGGTGCAGTCATCAAGCTGGATGAAATACCCGGCTCGTTCCTTTACACCGTACGGGCTGTCGATCCGCGTGTCATGAATGCGATGCGAATGGTCGAGGACAACACGCTGGAATACAAGGCGATGGAAGAGGGGCGCATGACCCTTCAGATCGCGTTCGCGGTTATCTATATCGGCTTCGCTCTGATCGTGCTCTTAGCGGCAATCTGGACCGCGATCGCTGTCGCCGACCGTATCGTGCGGCCTATCCGTCTTCTCATCAGCGCCGCGGACAATGTCGCTTCCGGCAATATGAACGTACTGGTGCCGGTACGCTCGGCCGACGGCGACGTCGGCAGCCTGTCGCGCACCTTCAACAAGATGATCTCGGAAATCCGCACCCAACGCGATGAGATCCTTGAGGCGAAGGATGAGGTGGATGATCGCCGCCGCTTCATCGAGGCTGTTTTGTCGGGCGTGACGGCCGCCGTCATCGGGGTCGAGCATGATCGTCGCATCGCTATCGTCAATACCTCGGCCGAAGAGCTGCTGACGCTGACGAGCGACGAACTCGTTGGCAGGAGCCTGGTAGAAATCGCTCCTGAGGTCGATCAGGTGGTGACCGAGGCAACGACGCGTCATCGCAATGATTTCCGCAAGCAGATCAGCCTCGTGCGCGGCGGGACGGTGCGCACGCTGAGCGTTCAGGTGACGCGAGAGGAATCGCGCGATGCCAATGAATCCTATGTCATCACGCTCGACGACATCACCGATCTGGTCATAGCGCAGCGCTCGACGGCCTGGGCTGATGTCGCACGCCGCATCGCCCATGAAATCAAGAACCCGCTGACGCCGATCCAGCTTTCAGCAGAGCGCATTCGCCGTCGTTTCGGCAAGAACATCGCCGATGTCGATCGTCCGGTATTCGATCAGTGCACGGATACGATCATCCGGCAGGTTGGCGATATCGGCCGCATGGTCGACGAATTCTCTTCTTTTGCCCGCATGCCCAAGCCGACCATGGAGCCGAGCGATCTGCGCGACATCCTGCGCGACTCGGTGTTTCTGCGCGAAATGGGCAATAACCACGTCAAATTCGAGCGAGACCTGGGCGATGAACGGCTGGAAGGCATGTTCGATGCGCGAATGCTGGGCCAAGCCTTCGGCAATCTCATCAAGAATGCCGTGGAATCGATCGAAGGAGTGCCGAGCGAGGAGGCACGCGAGCAGCCGAAGGTCCTGGTGCGCGCTTCGCTCGATCAGGACCGTGATCGCTTTACCGTTGATGTCATCGACAACGGCCGCGGCCTGCCGGTGGAGAACCGGCACAGCATTCTCGAGCCTTACATGACGATGCGCGAGAAGGGCACGGGCCTGGGCCTCGCGATCGTCAAGAAGATCATTGAAGACCATGGCGGGCAGATCGAACTTCACGACGCTCCCGCCGATTTCGACCAGGGTAAGGGGGCCATGATCCGCGTGCATCTGCCGCGCCGTGAGCAGGCCACTGTCGCCCATACAGAAAGTGACAAGGAAAGCGTTTATGGCCTCTGATATTCTCGTAGTCGACGACGAGGAAGACATTCGCGAAATCGTTTCGGGAATTCTTTCGGATGAAGGACACGAAACCCGCACGGCGCATGACAGCGACAGTGCGCTGGCCGCGATTTCCGATCGCGCGCCGCGACTGATCTTTCTCGATATCTGGATGCAGGGCAGCAAGCTCGACGGCCTCGCATTGCTGGACGAAATCAAGGCACGGCATCCGGAATTGCCTGTGGTGATGATCTCGGGTCACGGCAATATCGAGACGGCCGTATCGGCCATCAAGCGCGGCGCCTTCGACTTCATCGAAAAGCCGTTCAAGGCTGATCGTCTGATCCTGATCGCCGAACGCGCCCTGGAAAACTCCAAGCTGAAAAGAGAAGTGTCGGAGCTGAAGCGCCGGACCGGTGATGCAGTCGAACTCATCGGTACGTCGGTCGCAGTCTCTCAGCTTCGCCAGACCATCGACAAGGTCTCGCCGACCAATAGCCGCGTGATGATCTTCGGCCCTTCCGGTTCCGGCAAGGAGCTTGTGGCGCGGATGATGCACAAGAAGTCGACGCGCGGCACAGGCCCCTTTGTGGCGCTGAACGCCGCGACGATCACGCCCGAGCGCATGGAAATCGCTCTCTTCGGCACCGAAGGCTCTCCGGGGCAGGCGCGCAAGATCGGCGCATTGGAAGAAGCGCATCGCGGCATTCTCTATCTCGATGAGGTCGGCGAAATGCCGCGCGAGACGCAGAACAAGATCCTGCGCGTGCTGGTCGATCAGCAGTTCGAGCGCGTCGGCGGTTCGAAGCGGGTCAAAGTGGACGTTCGCATCATCTCGTCCACGGCTTACAATCTCGAAAGCAGGATCGCCGAGGGCCTGTTCCGCGAAGATCTCTATCACCGTCTGGCCGTTGTGCCCGTGCGCGTGCCGGCACTGGCCGAACGGCGTGAGGACATACCTTTCCTCGTCGACCAGTTGATGCGGCAGATTTCCGAGCAGGCAGGCATTCGGCCGCGCCGGATCGGCGACGATGCCATGGCGGTGCTGCAGGCGCATGATTGGCCGGGCAATATCCGCCAGCTGCGCAACAATATCGAGCGTCTGATGATCTTGGCGCGCACCGATGGCGCCGATACGCCGATCACGGCCGAAATGCTGCCGACCGATCTCGGCGATATGCTGCCGAAGGTCTCCGCCAAGAATGATTATCACATCATGACGCTGCCGCTGCGCGAGGCTCGCGAGATGTTCGAGCGTGACTATCTTATCGCTCAGATCAATCGCTTCGGCGGTAATATCTCGCGCACGGCGGAATTCGTCGGCATGGAACGCTCGGCCTTGCATCGCAAGCTGAAATCGCTGGGTGTCTGATCCGTCTTGCAATGCACTGAGATTTGAGAATTTTGATCAGGGGCTTTCATGCCGAGAATAGCTTATGTGAATGGCCGTTATGTCCAGCATAGCGATGCCATGGTGCATATCGAGGACCGCGGTTATCAGCTCGCTGACGGCGTCTATGAGGTTTGCGAGGTGCGTCACGGGGTGATCGTCGATCTGACACGCCATCTCGACCGCCTCAATCGCTCGCTGGGCGAGCTTCGCATCGCCTGGCCGATGGCGCGCGCGGCACTGGTTGTGGTGATTCGGGAGACGCTGCGCCGCAACCACGTCCACAATGGCATGTTCTATCTGCAGGTCACGCGTGGTGTTGCCCGTCGTGATCATGTCTTTCCGGCCGATGGCACGCCGTCTTCGATCGTCGTCACTGCCAAGAGCACCGATCAGTCTCTGATTGCCAGGAAGAATGCCAACGGCATCAAGGCGATCACCGTGCGTGACAATCGCTGGGACCGGGTCGACATCAAGTCTGTGGGCCTGTTGCCGAATGTGATGGCCCGCCAGCAGGCGAAGGAAGCCGGTGCGCAGGAAGCGATCTATATCGATCACAATGGCATGGTGAAGGAAGGTGCCGCCACCAACGTCTGGATCGTCGACCATGACGGGAATCTCGTCACGCGTCCGGCTGAGCACGGCATTCTGCGCGGTATCACGCGCACGACGCTGATGGATGTGGCAGCCAAGCTCGGGGTGACCATCGTTGAGCGCTACTTCTCTGTGGAGGAGATGATGGCAGCCCGCGAGGTGTTCATCACGGCGGCGACAAGCATCTGTTTTCCGGTCGTTTCCATCGATGGGGAAACGATTGCCAACGGTCATCCGGGCAGCATGTCACAGAAAATTCGTGAAGCCTTTTTCGACGTTGCGGAAAAGACCGTGATTTGATACCAACATTCGCTGGGGGGAGAGAATGAGGGTATCTCCCGTCCGGGACCTCTGTATATCATGATATTTCACCGACTTAGGTCGGCAAAAAAGAAAGAAGCGGCGCGATGGCGGAACGTTCTCAAAACTTGCAGGACTTGTTTCTCAATACTGTTCGCAAGCAAAAGATTTCACTGACAATTTTCTTGATCAACGGCGTAAAGCTCACGGGTGTCGTAACATCGTTCGACAACTTCTGCGTTCTGCTTCGCCGCGATGGCCATTCGCAGCTCGTTTACAAGCACGCAATCTCGACGATCATGCCGGGTCAGCCGATGCAGATGTTCGAGAGCGAAGAAGCCGCATCCTAACTGGGATTTGCCACTATCACGACACGCGATACGAAAAACGATTCCCTCATTCCGGAGTCCATAAAGCACCGGGATGACATGCGCGCTGTCGTGGTCGTTCCTGTTCTGAAACAGGGACGCACGTCGCGCTCCGCCCAGGCCGAGAGTGCCATTTCCGTGTCGCGTCTGCCTGAAAGCAGGTTGGAAGAGGCCAAGGGTCTCGCTCTGGCGATCGATCTCGAAGTGGTCAGCGGTTCCGTCGTTCCGATCAATGATCCGAGGCCCGCGACCCTGCTTGGCACCGGCAAGATCGAGGAAATCCTCGCCTTGCTGGATGAGTTCAACGCCGGACTTGTCATCGTCGATCATCCGTTGACGCCGGTGCAGCAGCGCAATCTCGAGAAGGCATGGAACGCCAAGGTCATCGACCGTACCGGCCTCATCCTCGAAATCTTCGGCCGCCGCGCCTCCACCAAGGAAGGCACGCTGCAGGTTGAGCTTGCGCATCTGAACTATCAGAAGGGCCGGTTGGTTCGAAGCTGGACCCACCTTGAACGCCAGCGCGGTGGCGCCGGTTTCATGGGCGGTCCCGGCGAAACCCAGATCGAAGCGGACCGTCGCCAATTGCAGGAGCGTATCATCCGGCTCGAGCGCGAGTTGGAGCAGGTGGTTCGCACCCGCCAGCTTCATCGCGCCAAGCGCCGCAAGGTGCCGCATCCGATCGTCGCATTGGTCGGCTACACCAATGCCGGCAAGTCGACGCTGTTCAATCGCATTACCGGTGCTGGCGTGCTGGCCGAGGACATGCTGTTCGCGACGCTAGATCCGACACTGCGCCGCATGAAGCTGCCGCACGGACGTACCGTCATTCTCTCCGATACCGTCGGCTTCATCTCGGACCTGCCGACTCACCTTGTGGCAGCTTTCCGCGCCACGCTGGAAGAGGTGCTGGAAGCCGATCTGATTCTGCATGTGCGCGATCTCTCGGATGACGACAATCAGGTCCAGAGCGCCGATGTCATGCGCATTCTCGGTGATCTCGGCATCGGCGAAGCCGAAGGCGCCGAGCGCATCGTTGAGGTCTGGAACAAGATAGATCGCTTGGAGCCGGAGGCGCATGACGCCATCGTGCAGAAGGCGTCGACCACCGAAAATGTTATCGCCGTCTCCGCAAGAAACGGCGAGGGCGTCGATCGACTGATGGATGAAATCAGCCGGCGTCTTTCCGGTGTGCTGACGGAAACCACGATCACGCTTCCGGTCGAAAAGCTGACGCTGCTGCCTTGGCTCTACAATCATGCCATCGTCGACAACCGCGAGGACAATGAGGACGGCACGGTAACGCTCGATATCCGGCTGACTGAGACCGAGGCGGTTGAACTGGAACGGCGCATGGGCAATGGCCCGAAGGCGCCGCGTGAGGATTGGGAATAGGCGGCTTCTAGGCGGTCTTTACGTCGTCAAGCTGACGTTCGATCGCCTTTGCCGCTTGCCAGATTTCTTCCATTCGCTCCAGCGATGCGCCTTCCAACGTCTCGCCTTCCGCCTCTAGCGTCGTCTCAATGTGATGGAACCGGCGGCGGAATTTCGTGTTCGTCCCGCGCAGAGCCTGTTCCGGGTCGGTTTTCACGTGCCGGCCGATATTGACGACGGCAAAGATCAGGTCGCCAAGCTCGTCGCTCACCTTCGCTTTGTCACCGCTCGCAAGCGCCACTCGCAACTCGGCGATCTCTTCCTCGATCTTGTCGAGGATGGGCTCAGGGGCAGACCAGTCGAAGCCAACCTTGGCCGCCTGCTCCTGTAATTTCAATGCTTCCGTCAGGGCAGGGAAGGACCGCTGCACCGAGCCGAGGAAACCTGCCTTGAAATCCTCGGTCACGCCGCTGCGGGCACGGCGCTCTGCGCGTTCGCGCTTCTCCTCGGCCTTGATCCGATCCCATTGCAGCGTCACCGCGTCCTCGGTCTTGGCGTCCGAGACGGCAAAAACATGCGGATGGCGGCGGATCATCTTGCGGGTGATGGCATGCACCACGTCGCCAAAGGAAAAGGCGCCGCTTTCCTCGGCGATCCGCGCATGAAAGACGACCTGCAGCAGCAGGTCACCGAGCTCGTCGCAAAGATCGTCCGTGTCCTTTCGCTCGATCGCGTCAGCCACTTCATAGGCCTCTTCGATCGTGTAGGGCTTGATGGTCTCAAAGGTTTGGACAATGTCCCAAGGGCAACCGGTTTCAGGGTTTCGCAGCGCCGCCATGACGTCGATCAGGCCGGAAATGTCTCGCGATGCTTCCATCATTGCCTCGGGTCTTGCCTTGTCAATTCAAAGGGATCTCGTTGCTGCCCTTCGACGCCTGGTAGTTGTCGGAGAGAACAGCATAGGCCTGCTTAATACGCGCGGTCTGTTCCTTCAACTCACCTTTGCGCGGATCTTCTTCTGTTTCCACGAGATCGGAGATGGCAAAGCTCTTCCAGAATGCGTTTTGGCGACGATAGCCGCCCGGCTCCAGGCCGAAGACCTCCTTCAGAATCTTCAGATCGTGCGGGATAGCGAAGGCATCCCGGGAATCCTCATGGCTGAAGAAATAATAAAAATTGTCGAAGCCGGCCCAGGTAATCGCCGACATGCACATGGTGCAGGGCTCATGGGTCGAGAGGAAAATCAGACCTTTGGTGACCGGTTTCTCGCCCAGCTCGTAGAAGCGCTTGAGGGCATGGACCTCGCCGTGCCAGAGTGGGTTCTCCAACTCGTTGTTGGTTTCCGCGACGACGAGCGAAAGGTCGGATTTCCGCAGGATGGCGGCGCCGAAGACCTTGTTGCCGGTCGCGACGCCCTTGCGGGTCAAGGGCAGGATGTCGTGCTCGACGACGTTGAGAAGGCGTGCAGCGATGCTATTGTCAGACAAGGGTTTCCTCCAACGGTTTTCGCTGCAATCTATCGGGATTGGAAATGCGGCGGTATGTGCAAATAAGTTAAAGACTATGTTCGCCACCGGCAATAAAGCAATCCGCCAATACCATTGAATCGTAAAAATCTATAGATTTTATGCATTTATTGCAATCTGTTTGCCTAGTGAGTTTTGCTCAAATCTTTGGTATGTCGAGCATAGGAATACGGACTTGCCGGGGCATTAGAATTTCTGTTTCTTCAATCTCTTGGCCGCAAAGGCGATATTCGGCACATCTCGAATTGGAATGACGATGCCTCCAAGGACTGAACAGCTTTCGGTGTTTCCCGCCTTCTTCCGTGTGGACGGAAGGACTGCGGCCGTCTTCGGCAATGGCGACGAAGCTTTTGCCAAGGTGCGACTGCTGATGAACACCCAGGCGAAGATCGTCGCCTATACGCAGTCACCTGAGGCCGACTATCATTCCTTCCTGATTGCCAATCGGATCGCGACCGCGCGCGGCGAGTTTTCGGCCGAGCAGGTCAACGGCGCCACGCTGGTCTTCGCCGCGACGGGTGATGCGGAGGCCGATCGGGCCATCGTCAACGCTGCCCGCGCCGAAAGAATCCCTGCAAACGCAGTCGATCAGCCTGACTATTGCGATTTCTATACGCCGGCGCTGGTCAATCGCGCGCCTGTGGCCGTTGCCATCGGCACGGAAGGTGCTGGTCCGGTGCTGGCGCAGATGATCCGGGCACAGATCGATCAGATGCTGTCGCCCTCGCTCGGCAAGCTGGCGGAACTGGCGACCCGCTACCGCAAGCCGGTCGATCGCCTCGTGCCGCGTGGCGTTGCACGTCGGGTCTTCTGGCGCCGCTTCTTCTCCGGCCCCGTTGCCGATGCCGTCAACGCCGGCCACCTGCTGCAGGCCGAACAGGCTGCGGATGAACTGCTGCAGTCCTCGCGAGAAGTCGAGGGTCGCGTATGGCTGGTTGGTGCCGGTCCCGGTGCGGAAGACCTGCTGACGCTGCGTGCCCAGCGGGTGATGATGGAAGCCGATGTCATCGTCTATGACGCTCTCGTGCCGCAGGCGATCGTCGATATGGGCCGCCGTGATGCCGAGCGGCTGTCCGTCGGCAAGCGCAAGGGCTGCCATACAAAGTCGCAGGAAGAGATCAACGATCTGCTGGTGCAGCTTGGCCGTGATGGCAAGCGCGTCGTGCGGTTGAAATCCGGCGATCCGCTGGTTTATGGCCGTGCTGGCGAGGAAATGGCCGCGCTGCGCGCCGCCGGCATCGGCTACGAGATCGTCCCCGGCATCACCTCCGCCTTTGCGGCGGCTGCCGATTTTGAACTGCCCCTGACATTGCGCGGCGTCGCCTCGTCGCTGGTCTTTACAACAGGCCATGATCTGACGGGCGATGTCCTGCCCGATTGGGCAAGTCTTGCCGTGTCAGGCGCAACCATTGCCGTCTATATGGGCCGTACGGTCGCGGCCTCCGTCGCGGGCCGTTTGATGGAAGCCGGGCTTCCACCGGAAACCACCGTCGCCGTTATCGAAAATGCGAGCCGCCGCGATCGTCGCCTGATGCACGGCATTTTGCGGGATCTGCCTGACCTCGAGCATCGCGACGAGTTGAGCGGACCGGTCATGGTTATCATCGGTGAAGCTGTCGCAGGCGCGAATTTCGAACAATCAGAGCCGCTGGTCCGACGCGAGACCGTTGCTCAAGACTATGCAAGGAGCTGATCCATGGTCGACAAGGTGCTGACCGCAAACCGGCTCACCGATGGCGTCGCCGTTTGGCTGAACGCCAATGGTGAGTGGGTAACATCGCTGCAGGAATCACTGGTCGCGCGCCATGCCGAGGCCGAAGCCGCCCTGGAAGCCGTCGGCAAGCAGGCCTATGCCGACAACAAGGTCGTCGACGTCAACCTGATCGATGTTCAGGAAACCGGCGGCAAGCTCTGGCCGCTGCGCTTGCGCGAGCGTATTCGTGCCGAAGGCCCCACCATGGAATACGCGCCCGGCTATGCCGCGGCCGATCCGGAATTCATTGCAGTCTGAGGAAGTCCCGAGGAAATCATGTATCGTTACGACGAATTTGACCACGCCTTTGTTGCGGAACGCGTTGCCCAGTTCCGCGATCAGGTGGAGCGGCGCCTTGCAGGCGAGCTCTCGGAGGATGCCTTCAAGCCCCTGCGCCTGATGAACGGCGTCTATCTGCAACTGCATGCCTATATGCTGCGCATCGCCATTCCCTACGGTACGCTGAGTTCGCGCCAGATGCGCATGCTGGCCCATATCGGCCGCACCTATGACCGCGGCTACGGCCACTTCACGACACGGCAGAACCTTCAGTTCAACTGGCCGAAGCTGTCCGACATGCCCGATGTGCTCGCCGAACTGGCCTCCGTCGAGATGCATGCCATCCAGACCTCAGGCAACTGCATCCGCAATGTCACGGCGGATCACTTTGCTGGCGCTGCCGCCGACGAAGTCGCCGACCCGCGCCCTTACGCCGAAATCCTGCGTCAGTGGTCGTCCGTACATCCGGAATTTTCCTTCCTGCCGCGCAAGTTCAAGATCGCTGTCACCGGCGCCGAACGCGACCGCGCCGCGATCCAGGTGCATGACATCGGCCTGCATCTGAAGAAGAACGACAAGGGCGAGATCGGCTTTGCCGTCTATGTCGGCGGCGGGCAGGGTCGCACGCCGATGGTTGCCAAGCTGATCCGCGATTTCCTGCCGGAAGAGGATCTTCTGTCCTACACGACCGCCGTCATGCGCGTTTACAATCTGCACGGACGCCGCGACAACAAGTACAAGGCCCGCATCAAGATTCTCGTCCATGAAACCGGCGCTGAAGAACTGGCGCGTCAGGTCGAGGTCGAGTTCGACAAGCTTAGGGATACCGAGCTAAAGCTCCCGGAAGCCGACGTTCAGGCAATTTCCGCCTATTTCGCGCCACCGGCCCTGCCGCAACGTGCCGAGGGCTGGGAAAGCCTTGCGCGCTGGAAGAAGGCCGATCCGGCCTTTGCCCGCTGGGTGCAGCAGAATGTGCAGCCGCACAAGAACCCCGACTATGGCATGGTGACGATCTCGCTGAAGCCGATCGGCGGCATTCCGGGCGATGCTTCGGATGCGCAGATGGATGCAGTGGCTGATATCGCCGAGGAATATGCTTTCGACGAAATCCGCGTCAGCCATGAGCAGAACCTCATCCTGCCGCATGTAGCACTGGCCGATCTTGAAGCCGTTTATCGCGGTCTGGTCGCCGTCGGCCTGGAAACGGCGAATGCCGGCCTGATCACGGACATCATTGCCTGTCCCGGCCTCGACTATTGCGCGCTCGCCAATGCCCGCTCGATCCCGGTCGCGCAGGAGATTTCGACTCGTTTCGGCTCGGCAGAACGCCAGGCCGAGATCGGCGAGTTGAAGATCAAGATTTCCGGCTGCATCAACGCCTGCGGCCACCACCATGTCGGTCACATCGGCCTGCTCGGCGTCGAGAAGAAGGGTGCGGAACTCTATCAGATCACGCTCGGCGGCTCTGGTGACGAACACACCTCGATCGGCGAGATCATCGGTCGCGGCTTTGAGCCCGAAAAGGTCACCGACGCTATCGAGACCATCGTCGATACCTATATCGGCCTGCGTCTCGATCCCTCCGAGATTTTCCTCGACGCCTATCGACGCGTTGGACCGCAGCCCTTCAAGGATGCGCTCTATGGCTCGTCTTCATCAGCCGAAGCGGCGTAAGGGGATATGGCCATGACGAAGATTTGGCGGGAAACCGGTTTTGTGGAAAGTGACGCGTGGGTCATCGAGACCGATGAGGTCAAGGCGACTGAGGGACAGAAGCCGCTGCTCGCTCTCGATGCGTTGATTGCCAGAGCAGAGGAAAGCAACGAAGTTGGCCTCGGCGTGGTGATCAAGCCGGCCGACGACGTGACGAAGCTGCAGCCCTATCTTGATCGCCTCGCCATTGTCGCAGTCGCCTTTCCGGCCTTCAATGACGGCCGCGCGTTCAGCCATGCCGCGCTGCTTCGCGAGCGCCTCGGCTATACCAACGAACTGCGCGCGGTCGGCGATGTGCTGATTGACCAGATTCCGCTGATGCTGCGCGTCGGCGTCGATAGTTTCGCAGTCAGCAACGAAACCGCATTAAAGCGGCTGTCGGAAGATCGGCTGCCGGGTATCCCGCATTATTATCAGCCGACCGCTCGTCCCGCCGAAGCCGGGCAGGCCTATAGCTGGCGGCGGTTGCCGGCAAAGTCGGCCTGACTATCGCGGGGCTGGAGAGGTCGGCGATTTGACAACGTCGAGTTGCCGCATTCATGCCGATCATTATGTGTATCGTCGGCCCTATGAAATCTTGACTGAAATGCACATATTTCAGTCCTGTGGCTCCGGATGGAATGGAAAGCCTTTCAATCCGGGCTATATTATAATATCAGCCTTCCGCAATGAGCCTGCCAGGAATGACGTTTAAGACGAATACGGGATCAGAGACAGAATGAACGCCCCCGCCAAGACAGATGATTTTGCTTCCGCAGTGCCAGCCGGCGTTTTCGCCGAGAAGGTGCTGAGCGTTACGCATTATACCGACCGGCTCTTTCGCTTTACGATGACGCGGCCGCAAGGCTTCCGTTTCCGCTCCGGCGAGTTCGCGATGATCGGCCTGATGGTCGACGGCAAACCGCTCTACCGCGCCTATTCGATCGCGAGCCCGGCCTGGGCCGACGAGCTCGAATTCTTTTCGATCAAGGTGCCTGAGGGACCGCTGACATCGCACCTGCAGAATATCAAGCCGGGCGACGAAGTGCTGATGCGCAAGAAGCCGACAGGCACGCTGGTTCTCGATGCGCTGACGCCGGGCAGGCGGCTTTACATGTTCTCGACCGGCACCGGCATCGCGCCTTTCGCAAGCCTGATCCGCGATCCCGAGACCTATGAGAAGTTCGAGGAAGTCATCCTCACCCATACGACACGCGATGTCGCCGAGCTGAAATATGGCTTCGATCTGGTCGAGGAAATCCGCAACGACGAGCTCCTGAGCGAGGTCGTCGGCGACAAGCTGCGTCACTACGCGACCGTTACCCGTGAGGAATTCCCCTTTACCGGCCGTATTACCGACCTCATCAAGAGTGGCAAGCTTTTCCGCGATCTGGGCGTGCCAGCCTTCGATATCGGCATTGACCGCGGCATGATCTGCGGCTCGTCGGCAATGCTGAAGGATACGAAGGATTTGCTGGAGCAGGCCGGTCTTACCGAAGGCGCCAACAACAAGCCCGCCGAGTTCGTCATCGAACGCGCCTTCGTCGGCTAGACGAAGTTTCTCCGGATGAATGAGAGGCGGTTTCGGCGACGGAGCCGCCTTTTTTCATGGG
>BFBZ01000632.1_pt2 | contig 22594 bp, 25 predicted proteins | sample 1888401 | NCBI WGS metagenome assembly BFBZ01 (sample SAMD00112614, study PRJDB3348) | symbiont metagenome | host: Chara braunii
CTAGCTAAGCACGGACTGCGACACGCCGAGCGTTGATATTCGTCAATAACTGCGAGACGGTACAACATCAACTATTTCGGTGCGACTCCTACCCTCTACGCTTGGCGTCTTGTCGATATCGCCCCGGAGACTTGCCGAACATCACTTCGAACTGCTGCGAGAAATGGCTGCGGCTGGAATACCCTGCTCGTTCGGCAATTCGAGCGACACCGGCGTCGGTTTCGAGCAGCAGACGTGCCGCGAACTGTAGCCGCAGGCCGCGGACGATCTCCATCGGACTGGTCCCGAAGCTACGATGGAACCGCTCTGAGAACCGCGATCGATTCATGCCGGGCTGGGACCGTTCCCGATCGTATCCAGTGCAGCGGAATCCTGGCCCGAAGGCAAGCCACCGAACCCGACGGTCACCCTCATGCGGCGAGCGCGTCAAGGATCGGGCATTCCGGCACGTTTTCGCCGGAGCATTGCGAGATTATCGTGACCAGGGTCGCTTCGATACGCTGGAGGTCGGCGATCTTGGCGCGGACCTCGGCGAGATGCGGTTCGGTGCGACGCTGCACCTCGGCACAGGTTTCGCATCTGCAATCGACAAGGTGAAGCAGGCCACGGATCTCGTTGATGCCAAAGCCGAGATCGCGCGCCCGCAGGACGAAGCGCAGCCGGCGGACGTGGCTTTCGTCATAGACGCGGTAGCCGCTGGCGCTGCGCGGCGGGTCGGGCAGCAGACCGATCTTCTCGTAATRGCGGATGGTTTCCAGATGACAGCCGGTCCGGCGGGCCAGTTGATGGCGCTGCAGCCCCTTGGCGGAAAGATGAGAATTCAYCGCGAATTTCCTCTTGAGCCTGTACCGACTACAGAGATTACCCTGCCTTCAGTCCAAAATCGAGGATGGCCGTTGATGAACAAAATCACTAGCGAGATATCGAGTTCCCGAGAGGCTGCTGTTCATCCGGTTCAACGAGAGGGCGGACTTGCGGCTCTGAGCGTGGTCGGCGCCTTCCTGGCATCGGCCTGCTGCATCGTGCCTCTGCTCCTGGCCATGCTCGGCGTGTCCGGTGCGTGGATCGGCAATCTGACGATGCTCGAACCTTACAAGCCCTATATCTCGGCAGCGACCCTGATGCCTCTCGGGTTTGGCTTTTGGCAGGTCTATTTCCGGTCCAAACCGGTGTGCGAGCCAGGTTCCTACTGCGCCCGGCCGCAATCCTCCGTGATTGCCAAGACTGCCCTCTGGGTCGCTGCGATCCTCGTCGCGCTGGCCATGACGATCGGCTGGTGGGCGCCGCTGTTCTATTAGGATAGGAGACAAACCGTGAAGCATTTCCTGAAAGCCGTCTTGGCCACGCTTGCTGTTGCGTTGGGCGGCGCTGCCTTGTTCGCGCTCGCGACGACCGCCTCCGCGCAGTCTGCGACGCAGGTCGCCGTCAAGGAGCGGACGCAGACCTTTGCCATCGAGAACATGACCTGCGCCTTGTGTCCGGTCACCGTGCGTACGGCGATGGAGAAGGTCGCCGGCGTGAAGTCCGTCGCGGTGGACTTCGAGGCCAAGACCGCGACGGTTGTCTATGATCCGTCGACGGCGACCGCCGAGGCGATCGCCGCAGCCTCGACCAACGCCGGCTATCCGGCGAAGGCAACGGGGAGTTGAGATCATGCGCGACCTGTCCTTCCTTCACGCTGGACTGATCGGGACTGTCGTTGCGATGGCGTGCTGTCTTGCGCCGATCCTGCTCGGGGCGACCAGCGTGATTGGCGTCGGAGCGTTCACCGCCGCAATCTATGGCCTGTCCCCCGTACTCATCATTGCTGTCGCCGTTGCAGGGTACCTCCTGTGGCGACATCGGTCCGAAATCCGAAAGCGCTGAAGGAGAGCCTTATGTCCGCTTGTTGCGCGCCACTTACGACTGATTGCTCGGCGGCAAAGCCCAGTGGTCATTACGACCTCGCGGTCATTGGCGCCGGGTCCGCCGGCTTCTCGGCCGCGATCACGGCGGCCGAACTAGGCGCGCAGGTCGCCTTGATCGGCAACGGCACGATCGGCGGCACCTGCGTCAATGTCGGCTGCGTGCCATCCAAGACCATGATCCGCGCCACCGAGGCGCTGCACCGTGCCCGCGCCGCGCGACGTTTTCCCGGTCTTGCCGGAGAAGCCAGTGTCGTCGACTGGGCCGCGCTCATCGCGGCCAAGGACGAGTTGGCGGCCACCCTGCGGCAGAAGAAGTATGTCGACCTGCTGCCCGAGTACAACGGCGTCGCCTATCTGGAGGGCGCTGCACGTCTCGGCGGCCAGGGCGTGGTCGTGAACGGCGCGGCGATCCCGGCGGGCAAGATCATCGTCGCGACCGGAGCGTCGGCTGCGCTGCCCGACATTCCCGGCGTGGCGGACGTGCCGTACCTCACCAGCACGACCGCGCTCGAGCTTCCCGCGCTGCCGCGTTCGTTGCTCGTCATTGGCGGCGGCTATATCGGCTGCGAGTTGGCACAGATGTTTTCGCGCGCGGGGGTGGAGGTGACGCTCGTCACCCGCCGCCGGCTGCTTCCGGAGGCCGAGCCGGAAATCGGCGAGGCTCTGGGCGGGTATCTCCGCGACGAGGGCATCACTGTCCGCACCGGTCTTTCCTATCGCGGGATCGAAAGGACTCACCACGGGGTCGAACTGAGGGTGTCGATCGACGGGGAGGACGAGGCGATCGCCGCCGAAAAGGTCCTTCTGGCGACCGGCCGGTCGCCAAACACCGATGGCCTCGGACTTGTCGAGGCGGGGATCAAGTTGTCCGGCAATGGCGGCATCGTCGTCGATGAGCGGATGCGCACGTCAAAGCCCGGCGTCTATGCGGCAGGCGACGTCACCGGCCATGACCAGTTCGTCTATATGGCAGCCTACGGCGCCAAGCTTGCGGCGCGGAACGCGTTGAACGGCGACAGCCTCGTCTACGACAATGCGGCCATGCCCTGGGTGACGTTCACCGACCCGCAGGTCGCCGGCGCCGGCTTGACCGAGCATGCCGCGCGGGCCTGCGGGTTCGAGACCAAGACCTCAATCGTCTCCCTCGACCAGGTGCCGCGGGCGCTCGCCGCCCGTGACACGCGCGGGCTCATCAAGCTCATCGCGGATGCGAAGACCGACCGTATCCTGGGCGGGCAGATCCTGGCGCCCGAGGGCGCCGACAGCGTCCAGACCATAGTGCTCGCCATCAAGCACGGCATGACGAGCAGGGAGCTGGGCGAGACGATTTTTCCCTATCTCACGACGGTCGAAGGGCTGAAACTCGCTGCGCAAGGCTTCGACAAGGATGTGGCGAAGCTTTCCTGCTGTGCCGGATAGAAGTGCCCRCCTGAGGGCGGCAGATCGCGAGGTGCACGCGATGACAGAGACGATCAATCAGACGCTCAGGCAGTTTGGCGGCGTGCTCGGCGCGGTGGTCGCCGCAGCCTGCTGTCTTGGAATTCCTGCGGTGCTGGCTGCGATGGGCGCCCTCGGGCTCGGCTTCCTGATCGACGACGCCTATCTCTTTCCGCTCTTTGCCGGCTTCGTGACCGTCAGCCTTTGGTTCCTGTTCGGCACAGCGCGAAGGCACGGCAGCTTGGCGCCTTTCTGGGCTGGCTTGGCGGGAGGCATAGGCGTGGCCGGTCTTTGGGTGCTCATCACCGGTGTCTATCCACTGCCCGTCTCGGTCTATGGCGGGCTGGGCATGCTCGTCGCCGGCAGCGTCTGGGATGCCTGGAGGGGCCGACAAATCGCGGCATGCGCGACAGAGGAAGCGAGCGCGCCTCAGGCCCCAGGCGAGGAAGTCGATGCCGCCAGGCGGCGGCTCGTCACCGAAGCCTTTGTCAGCGCCGCTTTCGCCGCCGCGCTCTATGGCGCGTACAAATCGGTCCAGGCGTTTTCGCCGAAAACGCCAGTGAGTCAGGCTGACGCGGCCGAGCATTGCTACGGATCGCAAAGGCCGGCGAGAACGATTGCTCGACCGCCCAGCATGCCTGCAACGGCCAATCCACCATCGACTTCGCGTCGACGGACTTCAAGCTCGTGCCCAAGGGAACCTGTCTGAAATTGGGAGGCAAGTTGAGTAAGGGCAGTTTGCGGTCTCGGGTGCCCGTTGCGCGACAGCAAGTCGCGGCAGGCGCCGTTGAAGTCGATGCCGTGTCAGGCCCCAGAAATGCGCGGGCGGAGTCAGATATCTGCAGCGGATCGGAGGAAAAATCATGGCCGATAGCAAGCGTTTCGACCTGATCGTGATCGGTGGTGGGACGGGGGGAAACGGCGTCGCCCGGATGGCCGCGAAGGCGGGCTGGAAGGTCGCCAGCATCGACAGCCTGCCGTTCGGCGGYACCTGTGCGTTGCGCGGCTGCGATCCCAAGAAGATGCTGGTTGCCGTGACCGAAGGGGTCGAATGGACCCGTAACCTAGACGGCAAAGGACTGGCGGCACAGGCCTCCGTCGACTGGTCGGACATGATCGCCTTCAAGCGAACCTTCACCGACGTGATGCCTGGCCGCATCGAAAGCGGGCTCGAGAAAGCCGCTGTCGCCGTGTTGCACGGCGAGGCGCGCTTTACCGGGCGGGATACAATTGAGGTCAATGGCGAGACCCTGTCGGCACGGCACTTTCATATCGCCACTGGCGCTCGGCCGATGACGCTGAAAATCCCCGGGGAGGAGTTGCTGGCAACCAGTACCGATTTCCTTGAATTGCCGGAACGGCCGGACAGAGTCGTGTTCGTCGGCGGCGGATTCATTGCGATGGAATTCGCCCATATAGCGAAGCGAGCCGGCGCTCGAGAAGTGACCGTTCTGGAAATGATGGACCGGCCGCTGGGCAATTTCGATCCCGACCTCGTCGAGATTCTCTGCGAGGCGACCGCGGATCTGGGCGTCGATCTGCGGACCGGGGCTAGGGTTTTGACTATCGAGAAGAACGGTGCGGATTTCACTGTCGCTTACGAGACAGCAAAAGGGGTGCAGACTGTCCGCTGCGATCTGGTGGTTCATGGCACCGGGCGCGTGCCCAACATAGACCGGCTCAACCTCGAAGCCGCAGGCGTCGAGTACAGTCGCAAGGGCATCAAGGTGAGCTCTTTCATGCGCACCACCAATCCCGCCATCTTCGCCGCGGGCGACTGCGCCGACAGCGGCCCGAACCTGACCCCCGTCTCGGCTCTCGAAGGCCGGGTCGCGGGCAAGAACCTGCTTGCCGGCAAGGACGAGCGCGAGGTTGATTACCCGCCGATCCCAAACGTCGTTTTCACGCTGCCGCAATTGGCCTCCGTCGGGATTTCCGAAGCTGCGGCGCGCGACAAGGGATTGGATTTCGATACCCATTTCGAAAGGACGGCGGGCTGGTATTCGTCGCTGCGCGTCGGCGCCAGGCACAGCGCCTACAAGGTCCTGGTCGAAAAGGGGACCGGCACGATCCTGGGCGCGCATCTGATCGGCCCCGGCGCCGAGGAACAGATCAACCTCTTGGCAATGGCCATGGGCGCAGGCCTTACCGCGAACAGGATCAAGGGCATCATCTTCGCCTATCCGAGCTTTGCATCGGACATCGGTTCGATGGTGTAGAGGCGGCAGCGGAGGAACCGCGCGAGGTCGCCAAGGCATCAAGCCTAGATTGTGTCGTCGACCGTTGTGACCGAGCCGGGTCCCTTTTGCCTCTGGCCGGAATCGAGTCATAAGGTACGGTGAGAACATAATCATCGAGAACCACTTTCCCGGCTAGCCTCGCTCTGCCAGTTTGATCTTCAAGTAGCGGCCGACGAGAATGGATGCCGGATAGAGGACCTCCTCTTCCGTTTGTGCGTGAAGTTTAAGCTTTTCCGCGAACTTGACGATCTCAGGCCTGTGTTCCGCTTTCGCTGCTTCGGCAAGCCGTTTCAGTTTGCCAACAATTGTCTTGTGTTCGGCGAGCATGGCATTGAGTTCCGCCTCGAGCCGGTCCGTCATCTTGGTCGCCTCGGCCAACTCAGGCGCAATCCTTCCTTTCGATAACGGCTTCAACAGCCCGAGAGGCGGCATTGCATACTGTTCTTCCTTGACAAAATGGTCGTGCAGGACTTCGGCAACGGCCTTGGCTGCCTCTCCAGTCTTCCCGCCGACCTTCGTTGCCTTGACGAGATCGGCATGCAGCTCTTCGTGTTCGATCTTCAGCGGGGCAGGGATATGGAACTTCATCTTACTCTCCATCTGTGACGAGACGGCCGTTTCTATGCTACTCGCGGTGATCCAGAGCGTCCTGCGCGGCTTGGCGAAGCCCTTCCACATAGGCGATGAAGCCGAACTCCGCATTTACACGCTCGCGCGCACTGGAAACTTCTGCCTGGGTTTGCGGCTCGTTAGAGACATCCCGCGTATGAAGGACATGGCCGAACCGGGCATCGAGTCCATGTTTGACCTCAGTCTCGAGCAGTGCCTTGACCTTGCTCAAGTCCGCGTTCGCGATCGCCTCTTCGGCGGCCGGTATTGCCGGACCGAAGTCCATTCCGGCCGGCTTTAGCCCGGTATAGGGCGCTCCTTCACCAGCCCTGTGCAGCCTGACCACTGTCTCGAGGAAGAAGCGGTCGGCCAGATCCTTGGCACCGCCGCCCCCCACGAACTGCAAGCGACTGGTTGAAGGCAGCTCTGATCTCGGCCTCCGCTACTTCGGGCACGTAAGGCAATACAAGGTTGACGTTCCCCGAATTGAGGGCGCTCATCGCGGCCGTAGCCACCGGACCGTCGGCGGAGTCGCAATGGGCATACGCCTGCGACGTTGCAAGAAAGAGCGATCCGAAAAGAGCGGAAATTAGGATTGGGGTTCTCATGGCGGTTCTCCTTGTGGCTATCGGACGCCTGTCCGAGCCGGGAGCAAACATGAGAAATATCCTCCTTTCGTTCTGCGACTTGAGTCGCTTTGCTGCATTTTTTCTCGTTCGGCTGTCCCGAAGGCGGCATCCGGCCACATACTGACGGCTATCCTGATCCCTGATCCGGCTTTACCTGGAGATGATGGCACGCTCCAAACGCCAAGTGCTCCTGACAGCGTCGTTTGATCTGGCACAAGGCAGATGGCATCCACCTCGTTTAGCTTGGCTCGGACGTGATGCGGAGGAGTACCGTTGGAACAACAGCAGCGATCCGTGGAGGACGTGCTTCGGCGGGTTCCCTTCTTCGCCGAACTTGACGAGGCCTCGCTGGCCGCGCTTGCTCGCCAGGTGCGCACGCGGCGTTATTCACCGGGCGAAACCGTGATCGCGGATGGCTGGCCGTGCGAGGGGCTGTCCGTTGTCGTGCGTGGCCACGTTCGTGTCTATCGCTCGACCTCCGACGGTCGGGAGCAGGTGCTCCGGGTGGTGGGTCCGGGCCGCACCTTCAACGAGGCCGCCGCCTTCGATGAAGGCCTGAATGCCGAAGGTGCCGTCGCGGTCGATGCAGTCGTCACTGGATTGGTGCCGAGTCCCATCCTTCGCGCCGAGATTGACCGGCATCCCGAAATCGCCAAAGCGGCCACGCGGGTGCTGGCCAATCGTCAGCGCGCGCTTGGCCAGATGGTCGAGGACCTGGGAGTCCGTGACGTGACGGCCAGGGTGGCCAAGTTGCTGCTCGGCTGCGCTGGCCGTTACGATCACGTGGTCGACGGCGCGCCCGGTGCCTGCTCGCGCATCACGCACCAGGAAATCGCCAGCATGGTCGGGTCGGTGCGCGAGGTCGTCCAACGGTCGTTGAAGGAGCTTGAGCGCAAAGGCGCAATCAAACTGGAGCGTGCGCATATCAAGATTGTCAGCGTCGGCGCCCTGGAACGGTTCAGCGAAGGATCAGGCGATTAGGATTTGATCCCGCAATTTGGGAGCGCCGTTCGAGAGCGCAGGCAGTTTCGTAGCCGCCACATTTCCTGGTTCAATCCCAGAATCGTGTTTGCATTCGGCAGTGGAATTGACGATCGTCGCCTTCGTGCGGCAGGCGCACCGATGCCAAGCGGCGCAAGCACTTTGGCCGCCGAGTTCGCGCCTCTCAGGCTGACGTGAAGGGGCCGACGGTTGGAACTGCCGGCACATACCCGCCAGCCCAACGGCACGACAACGCCGCTGCGGTACATGAAGGCCCCACGATGCTCAGCCMCGCCGATGGCGGAATCCTAACTTCGATCCAGAGAGCCAAGCACAGTTTGGTTCAGATGGCGGTTGCCGGCGATCTATCCTCCGTGCCTGTCCTGCCGGGTGGGTTCTATCTTTCCAGTTTGAACGTCTGCTTGCCGGCTCTCAGGCCGACATACCCGTTGCCTGATCGGACCAATTTCACGCACCGCTCGGGCAGCAGTGCCCCGGGCTTGAGACATAAGCCATCCGGTGTCGGCCGCCATTTCGGGGATAATTCCAACGGGCCGCTATTCATTTTGCCTGTACCATTCTGAAAAAGCACGAGAGTACCAGCGCGGCCGTCGTCCGTCGTCATTTTCCGGGAGCGTCCATCTGCAATGTCACGAGCTGGAGACACCCCCTCTGCCTTACCCGGACTCGTCGAGACGCCCGTCAAAATGAAAGCGACAGCCAGAGTCTCCTTTCGTGCCTGCCCTGCCGACGGTGTCTTTCCGGATTTTTCAATAGTCTGCTCCCTGAAGCTAGAAATGCGGAGGGATACGCCCTACGCCCTACCGATCGGAAGCGCGCCGGGGGTATCATTTGGCTTTGACGACATGACTGCAAACCGATGCTCCTGTTCCTGGATGCAGAGACGAATAGGTGATGCCGATCACGCTCGGCCGGTTGTCAATCAAAGCCGCGCCCCTCTCCTGCCTCTTCATGGGTGATGCCGTCCCTGATGTGGTAGATGCGCTTGAACGTCGGGATGATCTTCTCGTCATGCGTGACGACAATGATGGCCGTTCCGAACCTGGCGGCCATTTGATTGAGAATGCGGATCACCGTCAGCGCCCGCACGCTGTCGAGCGGCGCGGTCGGCTCGTCGGCAAGGATGACAGGCGGCCGATTGACCAGACCGCGCGCGATCGCCACCCGTTGCTGTTCTCCGCCGGAAAGCTGCGAGGGCATCGCGATAGCGCGATGCTCGACATCAAGGGCTTTCAAGAGATCACGGGCACGCTGTCGCGATTCATTGTTCGCAACACCGGCCAGCATAGGCAGCAAGGCCACGTTGTCGGTGACGTTCAGAAAAGGAATGAGGTACGGCGCCTGGAAGACGAAACCGATCTTGTCGCGCCTTAGCGCGCGAAGATCCCGAATTTTCCAGCCGTCGTCATAGATCACCTCGGTGCCGAGGGTCATCCGTCCCTGGCTTGGATCAATAACGGCACCCAGGGCCTTGAGCAGCGTGCTCTTGCCAGAGCCCGACGGGCCGATCAGACCGACCACTTCGCCAGGCGCGACCTGCATGTCGACGTTCTTGAGGGCATCGACCGCGGTATCGCCGCTGCCATAACGCTTCCTGAGGCCTTCGATGAGAATTCCCCCACTGGCCATCTCAACCTCCGATCGCTTCGGCGGGGTCGACCTTGAGAGCCATACGGATGGCGACGACGCTGGCAATCGCGCATATGATTACAACTGCGACAAGCCCGACCGCCGTATCTTCGGAAAGAAGCAGAACGAACTTCGGAAACAGCGGAGCGGCGAAAGTCGCCGTGATCTTGCCGACGACGAAGCCGATCAGCCCGAGCACGATCGCCTGCTGCAGGATCATGGAAGCGATGGTGCGATTGCGCGTGCCGATCAGCTTCAGCACGGCGATCTCGCGTATCTTGTCCATCGTGAGAGTGTAGATGATGAAGGCGACGATAGCGGCGCTAACAACGGCCAGGATGGCCAGGAACATGCCGATCTGCTTGGCAGAAGTTGCTATCAGCTTGCCGACCAGAATTCCTTCCATCTGCGGGCGCGTATAGACCGTCAGCCGTTTCCACCTTGCGATGTCGACCGCGATCCGTTCCGGATCGAATCCAGGTTTGATGCGCACCAGAACGGCATTCACATAAGGGTTGCTGTTTTGCGAGGCGATGACGGCATCCAGCAGGCCGGGCACTCCGGGCCGGTTGAACTCGGGATTCTCGCCGGTGCGCCGGCGCTGGCGGACAATGGAATCGTTGTCCTTGACGAATTGCGCTTCTTGCGCGTCCTTCAGCGGGATGAAGACCATGGGATCGCCGCCGGACGACACTGCGCGCCGGGTGAGYCCGACGACGGTATAGCGGTTCCGTCGGACAGTGAGGATGTCGCCGACARAGAAGCCAGTCGCGGTATCCGCCACCGCTTCATAATGGCYGCGCGTGACTTGGCGTCCGGCGACGAGAAATCGCGGCCAGCCAGGTGTCGCCATATCCCCTGGCGCGATGCCGACCACCATCGCCCGCACGTCCGCGTTCCCCTTTCGGACCTGCATCGTCAGGTATGTGACGTTCGCAACCCGCTCGACACCGGGGGTCGTCAGGATCATCCGATAGATGTCGTCATTGATGCTCGAGGATTCGGCATARGGGCCGAGCGTATTCTGCTGGACGACCCACATATCGGCGCCGCTGTTGTCGAGCAGGAYCTTGCCGTCATCGACCATGCCCCGATAGACGCCGGCCATGGTGAAGGTGACGCCGATAAGCAGGCCGAGCCCGATCCCGGTGAAGACGAATTTGCCCCATGAGTGCAGGATGTCACGACCCGCGAGGCTGATCATTTGAGAAGCTCCGTTGGATTGTCGGTGACGTGGATGCGACTCGTGCCGGTCAGCCTCGAGGCGCTGTAAACGACGACCTTATCGCCGGCTTGCAGCCCCTTGGTGACCTGAACGGTCCCGTCAAGGTCCGAGGCACCGAGTTGAACCTCGGTGAAACGGGCTTTTCCGTACTCGATCTTCCAGACACCGGTCTTGCCATCGACATTCTGGATTGCGGCATTCGGGATTGACGGCGCCGCGGGAAGCTTGGGCAGGGTAACCGTCACTTCGGCCAGTTCCCCGATCGGAGGGAAGGGGTCGGGAAGCGTATCAAATTCCACCTTGGCCAGATTTTCTTCCGTCACCGAGTCCGCGACCACTTCCACTCGAGAAACCCGTCCAGGTAGGGCCATGCCACCGTGCGAGCGCAATGTGATCTGAGCCGAAAGCCCCTTGCGCAAACCGGATGCCGCAATTTGATCGAACCGGGTATCGATCCAAAGATTGCCGGGGTCGATCATCTCTATGACCGCCTGGCCCGCGACCATGGTTGTTCCCGGTTCACCGTTGCGGGCAGYGATCACTCCATCGACTGGCGCGCGCAGAATCAGATCTTCTCGCTGCTTGGCCAGTCCGTCGCGATCGGAGCGATTGCGCTGCAGGTCCTGCTGTGCAGCAAGAAGATTTGACTGGGCGGCTGAGAGAGCGGCGAGCGCCACCTGGCTGTCCTGCCGCTTGGTTTCGACCGCCACTTCGCTGACGGTACGGCTGCTCCAAAGTTCATCATAGCGTTTTGCCTGGGTGCGGGCATAATCCTTGCGCGCCAAGGCATCGTCCACTTGCGCTTCGGCTGCCTTTATTGACGCTTCGGCGCGGCGGATCGCTGCATCGAGCGCCGCGATGCGATCATCGAGATCCACCGGGTCCATTTCCGCCAAGACCTGACCGGCGCGCACCCTGTCGCCCACATCGACGTGCATCCTGCCAATGCGCCCGGCGATGGTGGGACCGATCTTGTAAGAGAAACGAGCTTCGACCGTGCCAATTCCAAAGAGCGCTGGCGATACGGATCGGCTTTCAACATCTGCAATCATGACGGCGACCGGCGCCAGCGGCCCTGATCTCAGCACCACGTAGCCGAACAACGCGGCAATTGGTGCTGCGACAGCCAGAAGCATCAAGGTGCGACGCTGCAAYGAGGGAAATTTCACCGGACTGCCTCCACGCATGCTCGATAAGATTTGAAAGCACYGGGAGCCGCCTCCCGGATTCCGCTGATTTCATCCACGACAAGCGCCCTGAACACCAAATGCTGGATCGCAGCAATGAACAGACGGGTGGCAGTTTCCGTGTCCAGTGCGTCTCGTATTTCGCCGCACTGGCGGGCTTCCTCTATCACACAGGAAAGCCGCCGCTCGTAACGCTGGATCAATGTCGCCATCATCAGTTTCAACGGAGACTTGGCCGTGCGCCCTAGCGCGCTGAGTAACAGCAAAGGGATGTCCGGATGGTCCGCAACGAAATTGACATCGGCCATGAAAATGGCCTCAAGGGATTGCATCGGGGATTCACGGACCGTGGAAGAATGGATCATTTCACTGCCTCGACAGCGCGCCGATACAGCGCAAAAACTCCTGGCGCGGTCGCGCGGATGCGTTTGACATCGCCGGCAAGCAGAGACTGCATGACAAGGCCCTGGATCGTGCCGATGAAGAGTGTGACGGCAGCCTTGTCATCCAGCGTAGCGGCCAGCTCGCCGCGTTCCTTTCCTTCCGAGACGACTCGGCCGAGGCGCTCGCCGTAACGCTGGATCAGGGTCTGCGCCATGCGCTTGGCCATTGTCTGCTCGGCGCGCTGCAACTCCCCGAACAGCATGCGCGGCACGCCGGGGTGGTCCGAGATGAAGTCGATATGCGCCGCGAACGCGGCCTCGAGCGCCGCTAGCGGAGAGGCAGCTGTGCCAATCGCCTTGTCGATCCGGGAAAGCAAACGCTCCGAGACCCATTCCATGACCGCACGAAGGATGGCGTCCTTGGAGGGGAAGTGCCGGAACAGGGCGCCCTGGGTCACGCCCATCCGCTTGGCGATCGCCCCGGTGGTAATGTCCGCCGGGTTCTGTTCCGCAGCGAGTTCGATGACGGTTTCGACCGTCACTTCACGCCGCTCTTCCGCAGGAAGGTAAGCTTGCCGAGAGATCATCGTCTCATCCCAAAAGATAGTGAGCGATTACTATCTATGGAGTGACATGCTCATTTGCAAGAGGGCCGACATGTGGCCCCAACTCACGCATCTGGCCCGTCATCGTCGGCGCGACGACATGGAAAATCTAAAGCTCACCATGACCCATTCGCATCCGATGTGAAGGCCGAGCATTGTCGAGACGACAGTCGGTAGCAGAATGCCTTTGACGGTGGTCCGTTGCAGACAGGGTCCGTCTTCAGGGCGCGGATAACCACTGGGGCGCAGGCGTGGAAATACGCGACTGCCGACATGATTGGTCGTCTGGAGGTCTATCGGCCAATCGAAAGTGCGGCAGCGATCAAACCGGTCAACAAAAGAGTACCCCTCGCGAGCACGGTTTCATCAAAGTCGAAATGGGGTGTGTGATGGCCATCCGCAATATCCGCGCCCAGAACGAAGATGCCGGCGACCCCTCCCCGTCCGGCGACAGCGGATGCCAGAAGAGTTGCGTCCTCGCTCGCACCGAAGGCGTGCGCGTCCAGGACGGTCGGAAAAGCGCTCAGCTCGCTGTTTGCCGATTTGGCCCACTCGACGATCTTCGGCGGGTTGTGCCAGTCCGACGCTTCGCCGCGAAGCTCCATGCTTGAAGCGACTTCGTAGGCGGCTGCGCTGGCCTCGATCATGCGCCGGCAGCGCATGTCAAGCATTTGCAACGCCGGCATTTCGGCGGCGCGGATATCGAATTCCAGCACTGCCTCGTCAGGGACCACATTCAGGGCCTTTCCCCCGCGCAACGTTCCTACATTGACCCGGATGCCGGGTTCGCCCGACTGGGCGAGGCTGTGCAGGCCGAGGGTGGCCTGACATGCGGCAAGTAGCGCGTTTCGGCCCTGTTCCGGCGATTTCCCGGCATGCGCTGCCAGTCCGGAAAACCGGGTCTTGAACTTCCGCGTCGCCAGGAACCCGTCGACATCGAGCGCAAGGCTGCCCGAAGGAACGCCGAGGCCAATATGGATGGCGAGGAACAGATCGACATCGGCCATCCAACCGGCCTCGACCACGGCGCGCGCGCCGCGTCCGCCCTCCTCTGCGGGCTGAAAGAGAATGAGAAGCCTGCCGGCCGCTTCTTCGAGAAGCGGCCGCAGGATTCGAGCCACGCCCAGTCCCATCGCGATATGGCCGTCGTGGCCGCATGCGTGCATCACCGAGGGGACGGCGGATGCCCATCCTTCCGACGCCGGCCGATGACCACAAACCGCCTCGTCGATGGGCAGCGCGTCGATGTCGACGCGCAGGCATATGGTGGGGCCGGCGCGGCCGCCGTCGAAGACGGCCATGCAGCCGGTGTCGCCTTCGCCCGGGATTGGCGCGGCGCTCATTCCGAACCTGCACGCGCCGCGCAGCATGTCGCTGCCGGCGACGACCTTGTAGCCAAGGCCGGTGAGTTCCGTGGCGATACGACGGGTGGTTTCGATCTCGCGCCAGCCCAATTCGGGAAGAGCGTGAAATTCACGCCGGGTCCGCGTCAGCCAGGGTGAGAGGGCACCTACATCGGATTGAAGGCGGTCGACCAGCGCACGGCTCGGCAACCCTAGAAATTCGTTGCTCATAGCTGGTTACTTTTCATGCCCACGGGCTTTTCCAGGCGTTCTCTTCCATCCATACGCTTTTGACCTTCATATGCTGTTGGATGGCTTCCTGGCCCATCTCCAGGCCAACGCCGCTTTGCTTGTAGCCGCCATAGGGCGAACCGGGATGAAGGCTGTGCACGGTGTTGATCCAGATCAGTCCTGACCGGGCCTCGCGCGAAACGCGGCGCGCGCGTTGGAAGTCATTCGTCCACAYCGTCGTCGCCAGGCCGTAGGGGGTGGCATTGGCGATCGAGATGGCTTCGTCGTCGCTAGTGAACGAGGTCGCCGTTATCGTGGGGCCGAATACCTCTTCCTGCGCGATTGGCGCGTCCGGGGTCACGTCAAGGAAGATCGTGGGGCCGATATAGAATCCGGCTTTGGGGAGCGCTCTCGGCCGAAGCTTGAGCCGCTTTAGGCTCGAAGCCGCCGCAAGACGGGCAAGCACCATGTCGCGGTGGCGCGCCGATATGACCGGCCCGATCCGGGTCTCGGGGTCAAGCGGATCGCCGATGACGATGTCGTTGAGGCGGTCAGCGACCTTCTCGAGGAACTGTGTGGCAATCGGAGCCTCAACGAGTAGGCGCGAACCGGCGGTGCAAGTCTGTCCGGCATTGTTGAAAGCCGAAAAGACAAGGGCATCGGCTGCACGGTCGAGATCGGCATCGCCGAAAACCATGAAGCCGGTTTTGCCGCCAAGCTCGAGCGTAACTGATTTGAGCAGTTCCCCGGTGATCGCTCCGATCCGGCGGCCAACGGCGGTGGAACCGGTGAAAGTGATCTTGCCGATGTCCGGATGATAGACGATAGCCTCGCCTGTCGAAGGGCCGCTGCCATTGAGCACATTCAGCAATCCGGCTGGCAGTCCCGCCCTGTGCGCGATCCAGGCCAGGAGCAAAGCCGACAGCGGGGATTCCTCGGCCGGCTTCAGGATAACGGCGTTGCCGGTGGCCAAGGCCGGCGCGATCTTGCCTGCGGCATTGGTCAGGGGATAGTTCCATGGCGTTATCGCGCCGACCGTCCCCATCGGCTCGTATTCGACGAGGTTTGTGCGGTTGGGTTGAACGGGAACGACAGCGCCCCGCAAACGGTCGGTGGTCCCAGCAAAGAATTCGAAGATCCGAGCTGCGCGTTCGACATCGCGCGTTGCGGTATCGCGGATGGGACGCCCCGAATCCAGTGTGTCCAGCATCCCGAGCGCCTTCGCATGCAGCCTGATCTCGTCCGCGATTCTGCGCAATATCCGAGCCCGGTCCTGACCGTCTGACTGCCACCAGACGACCTGCGCGCGCTGTGCGGCTTCCACAGCTGCTTGCAGGTCGTCGGTCGAGGCAACCGCCACATCGATCAAGGTCTCGCCGACGGTCGGGTCGACGCATGGCATCGTGGTACCTGTCGAGGGCGCATGCCAGCCACCGTTGATCCACAGAGGCGCGACAGATCCGAAGTCCTTCGGCCAGCAGGCCGAAAGGTGCTCTTTTCGCAAGGCAAGCGGGATAGCTGGGCTGGCCGGCTTCATGCTTTTGGGCATTTCAGGTTAATCCTTACCAAGCTGATTGAAGCCAGGCGACAATCTCGGTCTGTGTCGCCGGGCGAGGGTTCCAATATGTCTGTGGGTCGGCCAGCACATCCTGAGCGATCTGCGCGAACTGCCCTGCCGGTAGACCGATCGCGGACAGGGTCTTTGGCGTTCCAAGAGTGTCAGCCAAATGTTCGATCTCGCCGACCAGCGTTCGCGCCGGATCGGCATTGGCTTCGGCCGCAACACCTGTCGCGCGTGCGATCTCAGCGAGGCGGTCGTGGGCGGCCTCAAAATTGAACCGAAGACTGTGCAGCACCATCACGGAATTGGCGGCCCCATGAGAGAGGCCATAACGGCCTCCGAGGCTATGGCAAACCGAATGGCCAATTCCCAGCCATGAGTTGGCATAGGTTAGGCCGGACATCGACGCCGCGTCGATTGCCTTCTGGCAGGTTTCGACGGACGCTACGGGACGCGATGGCGCAAAGGCCGGTAGGACGTGTAGGAGGTTTCGCAGGGCCGAGATCGCGAAGGCATCCGTGATCGGTTGAGCTCCTTTGGAGTAGAAGGCCTCGAGACAATGGTGGACGGCGTTCATGCCGCTTGCGGCAAGGATCGCGCGGGGCGTGCTTGCGATGACCTCGCCGTCGAGGAACACAACAACCGGCGTCAGCTTCGGATGCACGAAGATCAGTTTTTCCCCACGTTCCGTATCGGTCACGGCCCCGCCGCCGACCACGTCTGCCGCGGAAAAAGTGCTGGGAACGGTGAAGACCGGAAGCGGCTCGACATCGACATCGACGCCGTGGAACGTCGATGGCGGCTCGAAGCGACTGACGAAATCGACGACGCTGCGCCCGCTTGGGACCATGACAGCAATGGCTTTGGCGACATCGTGCGCGACCCCGCCGCCGATCGAGACAACTGCGTCCGGTGAAAGCGGGGCGACCCGATCGACCATGCGCGTGATCGAGGCAACCGGGGCGTTGGGTTCCAGACGATCGAACAGTCCGACAAGCTTCGGGCCAAGAGCAGCGGACAGATTGTCGATGAAGGGTGTGTTTGCCTTGAGGCTCGCGCCGCAGACCACCACGACACGGCCCGCACCGATCCGCTCCAGTTCAACCGGTATTTGAGACCAGCACCCCAGGCCGCTGATGATGGTTTTGGGGATTGCCATCCCGTTGAAGCGGTGAAGGGTCATGTCTGTTTCCAACCGAATGGACGGCGGCGACCTTGCAGCCACCGCCGTGATTTTCAATTATTTCCAATCCGCCGGCACAGTCTGGCCGGAGAGATCGACGCCGTCCGCAGTTGCCTTGGTGATCATGGTCGCCTGGGTGAGGGTTTCCTTGGGGATGGTCTTGCCCTCGGCGGCCTCGACGGCGCGCTGGACAGCAAGCCGCGCCATCGTTACCGGCTGGCTGACGATGGTGGCCTGGATCCACCCTTCGTTGATCAGGCGCTTGGTTTCATCCTCCATGTCGGTGGTCAGGACCAGGACATCGCCAGGGTTCTTCCCGGCGGCGCGCAGTGCCTGCACAGCACCGATCGCGATCGGACCGTTGAAGGCATAGACGGCCTTCAGATCGGGCTGCGACTGCAGAAAATCCTGCATGGTGGTCAACGCGTCGGCCGAGGACGTCGAGGTGAACTTTTCGGCGACCACCTTTATGCCCGGAAATTTTGACAGGTAGTCCTTAAAGCCGTTGACGCGGAAAAGCGTCAGATCGAGCCCGCTCGGACCGGAAAGCATGGCAACATCGCCCTTGCCGCCGAGCTTGTCAGCAGCATAGGCGGCAAGCAGTTCGGTCATGACATAGGATGGTTCGCCGACAAAGCCGGTTACCTTGTCGGACTTTGTCGCGATGCCATCGTTGATGACGGGAATGCCGGCTGCGACGGCCTTCTCCACGACGGGAGCAGTGCCCTCTGAGCTCGAGGGAACCAGCACGATGCCGGAAACCTTGCGCGTGATCACGTCCTCGATCTGCGAGACCTGCTTCTGCAGGTTGCCGTAGCCGCCGGCATCGTAGATCGTCACCTTGTAGCCCAGCTTCTTGCCTTCGTCGGTGTAGCCGAAAGCCTTCAGCTTGAAATAGGGGTCGCCTGCCGCCGGCAGCATGACCGCGATTTCCTTCTCCTGGGCGGCAGCGGAAGCGATTGCGCCACCAATTGCGACTGTGGCGGTGAGGCCGAACAAGGCCCCTCGGATTAGAGATCGATAACTCATTTTACTGTTCCTCTTCTCTGGAAGTTTTTCATATCAAACACCCCGCTCCGGTTCTGCCGGATTCGGGGATTCCGGATACTGTCAGCCAGTTTCACGCCGAAAAGCGTTTGCCCAGGCCGACAGGATGATGATGGCGCCAACGATCACCTGCTGGGTGAAGGTGGAGATGGCGAGTAGGTTGAGGCCGTTCACCATGAAGGCGATGATCAGGACACCCAGCACGGTGCGAAGCACTCCGCCCCGGCCGCCGAAAATGCTGGTGCCGCCGATGATCACGGCGCCGATCGATTGAAGCAGCAGATCGCCGGAACCGAGCAGCGGCTGGCCCGAGATAACGCGGCCGCTGAGCAGGAAGCCGGCTATGGCCGCAAAAGTCCCGCTCATGACGTAGATGAAGATCTTCGTGCGCGCGACATTGATGCCCGACATCAGCGCGACCTGCTCGGAGCCGCCGATCGCGTAGATGTGGCGCCCGATGGGCGTCCGGGTCAGGACGAAATAGGCGATCGCCACCAGGATGAGGGCAATGATCAGCGGCACCGGAAACGGACCGACGAAGCCGCCGCCGAACCAGAAGAAGATGTCGACGTCCGGCTGCGGCAAGCCAAAGACGGTTGAACCGCCCGAGACGACGAGGGCCGCGCCGGCGATCATGTAGAGCATGCCGAGGGTGACGATGAACGGCTGGATCCTGGCGCGGCCAATCAGCACGCCGTTGGCGAGCCCGACGAGAATTCCCGAGGCGAGCCCGATCACCGCAGCCGGCGCGATGCCGTGGTTCATCATGATCGTGGCGGTGACGACGCTGACCAGGCTGATGATCGAGCCTTGCGAAAGATCGAGGCCGCCCATCAAGAGCGCGAAGGTCTGTCCGCTAGCCAGGATGAGCAGTGGCGCGCTCTGCACGAGCACGTTGGTGATGTTGCCGGCCGTTAGGAAATGCGGGCTTGCCACTGAATAGATGGCGAACATGAGCACGAGCGCCAGGGTTGGGCCGAAAAGCGCGGGATCGAAACTCGGCTTGCGTGTCCGGCGATCGATGGCGGGACTATTGGTAACGGTCATTGTTGGTGTCCAAGTGTTACCGCCTCGACGATGCGGCTTGCTGAAATCGCCTCGGCGTGGAATTCGGCGACGATCCGTCCCGCGCGCATGGCCAGCACCCGGTCACCGATGGCCAGCACCTCCTCCAGGTCGGACGACACGACCAGGACGGCGCGGCCCTGCGTCGCTAACTGGTCGATGAGGCGATAAATCTCGTCCTTGGCGCCGACATCGACGCCCTGAGTCGGCTCGTCGAACAGAAAGATCGTGGCATTGGTCGAAAGCCACTTGGCCAGGACGACTTTCTGCTGGTTGCCGCCCGACAGCGCCCCGGCGACGGTGCGCGGGTCCGGAGGGCGGATGACGAGGCGGCCGATCAGCGTTTCGGCGTGCGCGATCTGCCGGCCGATGGAAAGGACGAAGCGTGCGACAAACCTTTTCAGGATTGGCAACACTATGTTTTCGTAGACCGGCATCACAACCGACATGCCTTGGCCACGCCGGTCCTCGGGTATCAGGGCCAAGCCGGCGGCGATTGCCTGCATCGGTGTTTTCGGTGCAAAGATCCTGCCGTCGATACTGATTTTGCCCTGTTCGGCCTTACGCAAGCCGAACAGCGTTTCGAGCAGTTCGGTACGTCCGGAACCGACCAGTCCGGTCAGGACGACGACCTCGCCGTTGCGCAGTGTGAGGTTGATGTCGTGGAACTCGCCGCTGCGCGTCAGGCCCGCTATCTCGAGGGCAGGCGCCGCTTCCTCGGAAACGCGCGCCCCGGAAACGTGACGGTCCCGTTTGGCGGCACCGCGCTCATGGCCCGTGATCAGCTGGACTATCTTCGAACGGTCGATATGCGCGATCGGGAACGTACCGGCGGAAACGCCGTCGCGTAGCACCGTAACGCGCTGGACCAGCGGCGCTATCTCTTCGAGACGATGGCTGACGTAGACAATGCCGACACCGTCTGCCGCCAGTTTGCGGATGAGCCCGAACAGCCGCTCGGACTCGGCATGGCTGAGCGAAGCCGTTGGTTCGTCGAGGATTAATATCCTGGCATTGCCACGCAACGCCTTGGCGATTTCGACCATCTGCCTCTGCCCGGAACCCAATCCCGACACCAGGGTGGTGACCGGAAACGAAGCGCCAACCAGATCGAGCAGGCGGCGGGCCTGGGCATACATTGCGCGACGGTCGAGAACACCCGCGGCCTTTGTCGTTTCGCTGCCGAGGAAAATATTGTCGGCGACGCTCAGATGCGGGACTAGCGCAAAATCCTGGTAGATGACGCTGATGCCGGCCCGCATCGCCGCGGCGGTATCCGCAAAAGCCACAGGCGAGCCGTTCAGCAGGATATTGCCGCTGTCGCGCTGGTAGAGTCCGGCCACGATCTTGATCAGCGTGCTCTTGCCCGCACCGTTGGCGCCAAGAAGCGCATGCACCTCGCCTTTGCGGACATCGAAATCGACGCCGGCGAGCGCCACGACGCCGGGGAACGATTTGCGCAGCCCCCTGATCGACAGGATCTCGTCGGCTTCCACGCGATCGTCGATGGGTAAGGTCGCGGCTGTCATTGCGCGGTCCGCTGCCGCGCCGTGTTGGGCGAATCACTGAAAAATCGCGTCTGGACGATCGCATCCAATTCCACGATATGGCACGCGCACTCGCGCATATGGCGGGTCATAGCCCGGTGCACACGATCCTTGTCGCGCGCCCGGTAGGCATCGAGAAGTTCACTGTGGGCGGTCTGGTTCTCGCGGTCGATCTTCAGTTGCCGTTGTTGGTACATGCGCTTGAACACGACCTGATCGGCCAGCACCTTGTTGATGAAGCGGCAGGTGAAGGAATACAGCGAGTTCGGAGAGCGGACGGCGAGAACGTTGTGGAACTCGAGTTCGTCCAGACGCTGCTGGCGGCGGAATTCAGGCGTATCCTCGACCTTTGCACAGGCTTCTATGAGTTGCTGCAGCCGGTCGAAATCGGCTTCGGTCAGAAGATCGACCACCGAAACGGCCATTTCCGGCTCAACGAGCTGGCGCAAATCGTAGATTTGACCCGCCTGCAGGTTCTGGAAGTAAAAATAGTTTCCCAGAAGAGCCGCCGCTGTTTCGTAGCCGACCTCCGCGATGATGGCTCCGCCCGAGCGGCCGGCAACGATGCTGATCAGCCCTTGAACTTCGAGCGCTTTCAGCGCTTCGCGCATCGTGCTGCGGGCGACACCGAAAATCTCGACGAGTTCCTTCTCCTGCGGCAGACGATCGCCCGGCTTAATGTTCTTGGCCATCAGCCAGTGCTTGATCCGATCAACCACCTGATCAGAGAGCTTTCGCCGCGAGAGAGGTGCAACGTCCATATATGCCTATTCCATCTATTATCCTTATTATGATCATAATTAAATCGGACAGTCGGTCAATCTAAAAAATCACCGTGATGGTCACGGTCCAGGATGCTTGGTTCTTACCGGTTTGCACCGACGCGCGAGAAATTCCGCTCCTGGCAGTCATCGCGAGCGTGTGCAAAGCTTCAACTGTCCCGTGGCAACGGCAGAGAGCCTCGGCACACGTTAAATGTCGGCTTCGCGGTTTCTAAAACCGGAGGCACTTCTGCTGAAACTCATCCGACCCCGGCAGCGCAGCGGGGGCGCAGATATTCACGCCTGCGCCAGTCCCCGGCAAGCGAGGGGGCCTGCTTCACGGACGTGATTGTCGGCAACGGACTTGAAGAAGGGGTTCAAATGGGGCCGATGATCGCTCCACGCTGGCTCGATGCCATGGACGGATTCGTGTCGGTATGCGCAGTTGCACGGCGCGAAGGTCGTCACGGGTGGTCGGCGTGGCAGCAATAAGGGCTATTTCTACGAACCGACGCTGCTGCGCGACGTTCCGGATACGGCGCGCATCATGTCGGAAGAGCCATTCGGGCCAATCGCGCCAGTCACCCCTTTCTCGTCTTTCGATGAAGTGATCGAACGTGCAAATGCACTGCCCTATGGGTTGGCGTCTTTTGTTTTTACGCGCGACATGGCCTGGCTCAGAAGAGCGAACTGGCGCTCGACGCCGGCCTGGTCGGGGTCAATCCGATTCAATGTCAGCTTGCRCGAGGTCGAGGAAATGACGGTCGAGCGCGGGGTTGCCGTTTCCTACGAGACGATCCGCCGCTGATGTCGAAAACACGGCGCCGACTATGCGCGACGCCTCCGTCGAAAGCCATCTTCGCCGAGCAGTGTCTGGCATCTCGACGAGGTCGTTGTTCGCATCAACGAAAAGAGATGCTGGCTGTGGCGCGCCGTCGACCAAGACGGCTACATCCTCGACCAGATCGTCCAGACCCGCAGAAACACCAAGGCGGTCAAGCGT
>BFBZ01000915.1_pt1 | contig 22594 bp, 18 predicted proteins | sample 1888401 | NCBI WGS metagenome assembly BFBZ01 (sample SAMD00112614, study PRJDB3348) | symbiont metagenome | host: Chara braunii
CTGCACCAGAACGCGACCTTCACCGCCAAGCCGAAGTCGATCAAGTGGAAGGCCTCGCCGGCCTTCGCGATGGACTTCCGCACCGGCAACTACGGTGCGTGACGCCGTGGCGCCGCTGGTCAGCATCTCCGAACTGAAGGTCGCCTTCGACGGCACGCCGGTGCTGCACGGCATCGATCTCGACGTCGGCAGGGGCGAGGCCATCGGCCTCGTCGGCGAGTCCGGATCCGGCAAGTCGGTGACGTGGCTCGCGGCGCTGGGTCTCCTGCCCTGCAAGGCGAAAGTATCAGGCTCGGCCAGGCTCGAAGGCCGCGAACTGCTCGGCGCTGACGGCAAGGTGCTCGACCAGGTGCGCGGCCGCCGCATCGCGATGATCTTCCAGGATCCCGCCAGCGCGCTCAATCCGGTGCTCACGATCCGGCGCCAGTTGTGCGAAAGCCTCGCGCTGCACCGCGGGCTGCGCGGCGAGGCTGCGCGGGCCGAGGCGCTCAGGCTGCTCGATCTCGTCGGCATCCCCGATGCGGCACGCCGGCTGTCCGCCTATCCGCACGAGTTCTCCGGCGGCCAAGTCCAGCGCATCATGATCGCAATGGCGCTGGCCGGACAGCCCGAGCTGCTGATCGCCGACGAGCCCACCACCGCGCTCGACGCCACCATCCAGGCGCAGATCCTCGATCTGCTGTCGGCCATCCGGCGCGAGTTCAACATGGCGATGGTCCTGATCAGCCATGACCTCGGCGTCGTCGCGGAGAATTGCGACCGCGTCTGCGTGATGTATGCCGGCCGCATCGTCGAGCGCGCGCCCGCGGCGCGGCTGTTCGATGATCCCTGGCACCCTTATGCGCAGGGCCTGATCGGCGCGCTGCCGCCGCTCGATGGCATCAGGCGGCGGCTGCAGGCCATTCCCGGAACGGTGCCTGATCCGCGCGCGCTGCCCAGCGGCTGCGCCTTCGCGCCGCGCTGCACGTTTGCCGGCGACGGCTGCCATGCCGGCGTGCCGCCGCTGGCGCCGGTCGAGCCGGACCGCGCGGTGGCCTGCCTGCGGCCGCAGCGCCTGCCGATGGAGCTCGCCGCCGAATGACAGCGCCGCTGGTCGAGGTCCAGGCGATCTCGCGCACCTATCGGATGAGGACCGGCCTGTTCGGACGCGCCGCATCCGTCCACGCCGTCGACGGCCTGAGCTTCTCGATCCAGAAGGGCGAGACGCTCGGTATCGTCGGCGAGTCCGGCTCCGGCAAATCCACCACCGGACGCATGGTGCTCGGTCTCGAGCCGCCCGACCGCGGCAGTGTGCGCTTCGACGGCGCCCCGATCGCAGCACCAGGCTCGGCGGCGTGGCGCGCCCAGCGCGCGCGCATGCAGATGATCTTCCAGGATCCGCTCGGCGCGCTCGATCGACGACTTCCCGTTGCCGCGCAGATCCGCGAGCCGCTCGACATCCACGACATCGGCACGGCCGCCGAGCGCGACGCGCGCGTGCATGAGCTGCTCCAGGCTGTCGATCTCAACGACGGCCATGGCGCCCGCTATCCCGGCGCGCTGTCGGGCGGTCAGCGCCAGCGCATCGTGCTCGCCCGTGCGCTGGCGACCAAGCCCGACTTCCTCGTCTGCGACGAACCGGTCAGCGCGCTCGACGTCTCGATCCAGGCGCAGGTGGTGAACCTGCTGGTCGATCTCCAGGCCCGGCTCGGTCTGACGATGCTGTTCATCAGCCATGATCTGCGCGTCGTCCGGCAGATCAGCAGCAAGGTGGCCGTGATGTATCTCGGCCGCATCGTCGAATATGGCGATGCCGACGACCTGTTCGCGCGGCCGCAACATCCCTACACGCAGGCGCTGGTGTCCGCTTCCCCTGCTCCGGGACGCCGCAGCACCAGCCGCATCGTACTGACGGGCGACCCGCCGAATCCGGCGGCGCGCCCCGCCGGCTGTGCCTTCCACCCGCGCTGCAGCCACGCGACCGCCCGCTGCGCCAACGAGTTGCCCGCGCTCGCCGCCCTGGATCGGCAGCGCCAGGTGGCCTGTCATCTCGTTTCGGGGCCGCAGTCGCAGACCGAGGTCGCCGCGTGATGCTGCGCTATTTCGCCATCCGCCTGGCGCGCGCGCTGCTGACCATCGCGCTCGTCGTCACCTTCGCCTTCATCGTGCTCCGGCTGTCGGGCGATCCCGCGCTGATGATCATGGGGCCCGAGGCGCCGCCCGAGGTCATCGCCGCCTTCCGCAAGGCGTGGGGTCTCGATCATCCGATCTGGATGCAGTATCTCGACTACTTCAAGGCGATCGGCCAGGGCGAGCTCGGACGCTCGATGCGCGACGGCCGGCCCGCGATCCAGCTCGTCATCGAGCGCATCCCCGCGACCTTGGCGCTGACCATTCCGGCGTTCCTGCTGAAAGTGCTGCTCGGCATTCCCGCCGGCATCTACGCCGCGCTGCATCGGGGATCGGCGATCGACCGCGCCGTGATGATCACGGCGGTGGCGGGCTTCACGGTGCCGAGCTTCGTGCTGGCCCTGATCCTGGTGCTGATCTTCGCCGTGCAGCTCGGCTGGCTGCCGTCGGGCGGACAGGACTCGTGGCGGCACGCCATCCTGCCGATCGTGACGCTCGGCTTCGGCGGCGCCGCGGTGCTGGCGCGGTTCACGCGCAGCGCCATGCTGGAAATTCTCGGCCAGCCCTACATCAGAACGGCGTCGGCCAAGGGCGTGCCGTGGCGCCGGGTGATCACGGATCACGCGCTGCCCAACGCGGCGATCCCCACCGTCACCATTCTCGGCTTCATGGTCGGCAGCCTGATCGCCGGCGCGGTCGTCGTCGAGAGCGTGTTCTCCTGGCCCGGCGTCGGCCGTCTCCTGGTCGTCGCCGTCGCCAACCGCGACCTCGCGGTCGTGCAATGCATCCTGCTGCTGGTGGCGATGACCATGGTCACGTCGAACCTGATGGTGGATTTCCTCTACGGCCTGCTGGATCCGCGGCTGCGTAGCAAGGGAGCCGAGGCATGACCGACCTTGCATTGAAATCGCCTGCCGCGCGGCGGCTGTGCTGGCCGAACATTCCCGTCTCCGTGACCATCGCAGTCGGCTGGATCGTCGCGATGCTGCTGCTGGCGATCTTCGCCGATCAGCTCGCGCCGCATGGCTTCACCAAATTCGATCTGCGCAATCGCCTGTCGCTGCCGGGCAGCCCGGCGCATTGGCTCGGCACCGACGAGCTCGGTCGCGACGTGCTGTCGCGTCTGATCGTGTCGATCCGGATTTCGCTCTTGATCGCGTTCGGCGCGACCGCGATCTCCGCCATCGCCGGCACCACGCTCGGCTTTCTCGCCGCGCATTTCCGCGGCCTGGTCGAGCAGGCCGTGCTGATGCTGGCGGACTTCCAGGCCAGCATGCCGTTCCTGATTCTGGCGCTCGCCGTGCTCGCCTTCTTCGGCAACTCGCTGCCGCTCTTGATCGGGTTGATGGGCCTGTTCGGCTGGGAGCGCTATGCGCGCATCGCGCGCGGCCTCGCCATCTCCGCCAATGCACAAGGCTATGCCGCCGCCGTCCGACAGCTCGGCGCAACGCCGCAGCGCGTCTATCTCAGGCACATCCTGCCGAACATCGCCTCGACCCTCATCGTGTCGATGACGCTGGTGTTTCCCGAAGTCATCCTGCTGGAGTCCGGTCTCTCCTTCCTCGGCCTCGGCGTGCAGCCGCCGATGACGAGCCTTGGCAACATGGTCGGCTATGGCCGCGAATATCTGACGCGTGCACCATGGATCATGCTGGCACCGGCGATCACCATCGTGGTGACGACGCTCGCCGTCTCGGTGATCGGCGACTGGCTGCGCGACCGGCTCGATCCGACGCTGCAATAGCCTCGATCAGCGACGAGCCTCGTGACTCGCCGCGGCACTATGCTCGCAGATGATCAGGGCATGCCCCGCCTGCTCGCCCGCCAGCGCCATCCATCTCGACGCCTGCTGCAACCAAAGATCGCGGCGAGCCGGATCGCGTTCGGCCTCCTCGCGACAGCTCAATGCCGCAGTCATGCACGCCGATCTTCTGTCCATGAATCATGGTCCGACACATCAACGAAAACGGCACCTACATATGATATCGCGACTTCCGGTTGTGATCAATTCCAGGCCTGCCTTACCCCGATGGATCCGCATGACGCATCGGCAATGAATGATGCGCGTGACAGGCGGCGACCGCGGCGTGGCCGAATGCCACCGCGATCTGATGCAGGTCGGTGACGACGTCGCCGATGCCATAGAGTCCCGCCACGCCGCAGCGCTGCTTGGCATCGACCTCGAGAAAGCCATCGGATGTATGCCGCGCGCCGAGCTTGATGGCGAGCTCGGAGCGGACATCGGCGCCCATCGCAGGATACACGATCTCGAACCGTTCGCTGCTGCCGTCGACGAATGACGCCTCGATCGCACCGTTTCGGCGCTGCAACGCATGAAGTTGCGGCGTCACCCGGACGCCGGCGGCGGCAAGCTCCTGCCGCTTCGCCGCATCCTGCTCATCATCGATCGGGATCAAGGTGACGTCCGAACTGTAGACGCGCATGAACAGCGCCTTACCAGCGGCGTGACCGAGCGCGCCCACGATCGCGATCTTGTGGTCGATGGTTTCAAAGCCGTCGCAGACCGGACAATAGCGCAGCTCGCCGTCACGGACCGCCACTCTCCAATCGGCGAGCGGCGTCTGCTTGTCGACGATACCCGTCGCGAGGATGACGCGCTGTGCCGCGACCGTACCGCGCTCGTGAGTGGCGACCAGATCTCCATCATGCGTCTCGAGAGCGCTCACCGTCCTCCGGACGATAGGAACGTGAAGTTCCTCGACCTGCCGCTGCATTCGTGCGAGCAGCTCGCTTCCGGGCACGCCGTTCGGGAACCCCGGCAGGTTGTGGCTCCGCGGAATCAGCGCTGCCCGCGATGCGCCGCCATCGACGACCACGACCTCACGCCGGAACCGGGCCAGGTAAATCGCGGCCATCAGTCCAGCTGGCCCGCCGCCTATGACGAGGACTTCGGTGCGCATTGCCGCCCTGCTCCAGTCTTGGCTCAAGCTGCATCGGAGCAGAAAGTTCTCGCGCGGAAAACATTTCGGCAAACGTATCGATGAAATCGACCCGGAACTCTCTGGAACACAAGTGGAACTTTTGCCACCGAGGGACGTTAACCTATGTCGCTGCCGCGGCGGAAAAGCCGTGCAAACTTGGCAGCGAGGGGATTTGTTGCGAGGGCGCGTGGATGCGATTTGTAAATTCGACTGATGAAAGCTTGATGGCGTACTACGAAAGTGTCCGAAAGCAGGTGGCCGCCGACAGCCGGATCGGAGGCCCCTACCGTTTGATCGGCGATCGGGCCAAGCAGTACGCGCAGGAGCTCCAGGCCGAGATGCGGCGGCGGCAGTTGCGCTTCACGCCGATCGATTGGCCGAACTGACTGGGCAAGGATCGTGGGGCTCACCTCAGCGCTCAAGTTGAAGTATTGCGTTCGACCAGACAGCGCGGCGGTCGTTATTGCGCCCTCTTCCCTTATGGGAGAGGGCAAGTAGGACAGAGTTTGCGGACAGGCTTGCGATGCCCTCTCCCACAAGGGGAGAGGGCGCTGTATTCTGCAGTGTCACCGCAAAGCCGTGCGAAACGGGGTCGTCATCATTCCCACGACCAGCTCGAGAAATCATTCTCGAACTGCGGCACGTCCTTCCAGACACCCTTGAGCTTCTTGTTGATGATTGTGATCCACTGCGGCTGGAACAGGAAGCCCGCAGCGGCATCGGTCGCCAGCATGCGCTGGGCATCGCCGAGCAGCTTGGCGCGCTCGGTCTCGTTCGGCGTATCGACGATCGACTGGTAGAGCTTGTCAAAGGCCTCGGACTGATAGCCGAAGTAGTAATTCTTGTCGGTGAACTTCACGAGATCGAACGGCTCGACATGCGAGACGATGGTCAGGTCGAAATCATGCGGTCCGTTGAAGACCTGTGACAGCCACGCCGCCCATTCGAGATTCTCGATCTTGGCGACGATGCCGACCTTGGCCAATTGAGCCGCGAGCACCTCACCGCCCTGGCGCGCATAGGCCGGCGGCGGCAGCCGCAGCGACAGTTGCAGCGGCGTGGTCACGCCGGCTTCGGCGAGCAGCTTCTTGGCCTTCTCCGGGTCGTAGGGATTGATGTCGGTGGTGTCGACATAGCCGAGCGAGCCCGGCACGTAGAAGCTGCCGATCGGCGTACCCAGGCCGTCGACGGCGCCTTCGACCATCGCCTTGCGATCGATCGCAGCAAGGATCGCGCGGCGGACGCGGACGTCGTCGAGCGGCTTCTTCTTGTTGTTGATGGTGACGATCGTCTTCGCCTTTGAGCCGCCGATCAGCACGGTGAAGCGCGGGTCGGACTTGAACTGCGCGATGGTGCGCGCCGTGGTGCCGCGCGGGAAGGCATCGACGTCACCCGACAACAGCGCAGCGACCTGCGCCGCCGGATCGGAGATGAAGCGGATCGTCACCTTGGACAGCTTCACGGCTGCGGCGTTGCGATAGTCGGGCCATTTGTTCAAGGTCAGGGACGAGCCCTTGGCCCAGCTACCCAGCGTGTACGGTCCAGTACCGACCGGCTGCGTCGCGTTGGTCGGCGCGCTCTTCGGCTCGACGATCGAGGCGGTGGCCTGTCCGAGCAGGAACGGCAGATTGGGCTCAGAATATTTCAGCTTGACGACGATGGTCCCCGCGTCGGGAGCCGTCACGGACTCCATCGACTGGAACAGCGCCTTGTCCTTGTTGGTGCTGTTGGCGGCGCCGGCGCGCTCGAACGAGAACTTCACCACGGCGGAATCGAACGCCTCGCCGTTCTGGAATTTCACGCCCTTGGCGAGCTTGAACGTGTAGCTCTTCAGATCGGACGAGGCCTGCCAGCTCGAGGCCAGCAGCGGCGAGACCGAGCCGTCCTCGTTGATCTTGGTCAGCGTCTCATAGACGTTGTAGAGCGTCACCTCGGCGATGGCCGCCGCGGCCGCGCTGGTCGGATCGAGCCCCGGCGGCTCCAAGGTCATGCCGACAACGACGCTATCCTTCTTGCTCTGCGCGAGAGCCGGCGCGACGGCCGCAACGAGCGCGGCCATGGCGATGATCGATAGTTTCTTGAACATTGTTGTTTCTCCCTGAGGAAGCCAAATTACGCGTCAAAGCGGCTTCGAGACAAGTGGCTGCAGTTCCGTTGCGACGAGCGCCGGCAGCGCCATTACGCTTTCCGCCCGATGGCAGGCAGCGGAATGCTGTCCGGTGAGCGCTCGCAACGCGGGGGCCGTCGCGCGGCACCGGGCATCGGCGAGCGGACAACGGGGCGCGTAGGCGCATCCGGCCGCGCCGAGGGATTGCGAAGCGATCGCAACGCTCTCGCGACGGCGCCGGACCGCGCCGGCCTGGGCCCGCGGCACGGCGTCGAGGAGCGCCCGCGTGTAGGGATGCGCGCAACTTCCGAACAAGTCCTCCGGCCGCCCGCGCTCGACGATGCGGCCGAGATACATCACCGCAACCTCGTCGCAGAGATAGTCGACGACCGCGAGGTCATGACTGATCAGCACGTAGCTCAGGCCGAACTGCTCCTGCAGATCCTGCATCAGGTTGAGAACCTGCGCCTGCACGGAGACATCCAGCGCCGACACCGGCTCGTCGGCGACGATCAGCTTCGGTTGGGTGATCAGGGCCCGCGCGATCGCGATGCGCTGGCGCTGGCCCCCGGAGAATTCATGCGGATATTTGTCCATGTCGGCATCGCGCAATCCGACCTGCCGCAGCACGCTCGCGACGCGCCTGCGGAGAGAATCGCGATCCGGGTGTTCGAGAGCGGTCAGCGGCTCTGCGACGATGCGCGCAATGGTCTGGCGCGGATCGAGCGATCCGTACGGATCCTGAAATACCATCTGGAAATCGCGGCGCGCCCGCCGCAGCTCATCCACCGGGAGGCGGTTGAGATCGCGGCCCACCATCAGCACCGATCCCGCTGACGGCCGCTCCAGCGCCATGATCAGCCGCGCCAGGGTCGACTTGCCAGAGCCGGACTCGCCGACGATGCCGAGGCTCTTGCCCGCCTTCAACGACAGCGACACGCCGTTCAGCGCGAGCACCTCGCCGGGCGGCCGCAGCAGACTCTCTCGCGGCAGCGTGTAGCGCTGTACGAGATCCCTGACCTCGAGCAGCGGCGTCTCTGCAACTCCTTGCGCGGCGGTGCTCAAGCGACCACTCCCGCCGGATCACACGCGAGCGCGACGCCGGTCCGGATGCACCGGACGCCGTGCCCGGCGCCGATCTCGATCGACGGCGGCAGCGCCGTGCGACAGGCGTCGATCGCCAGCCCGCAGCGATCTGCGAACGGACAACCGGCCGGCAGATCGGCGAGCTCCGGCACGGTACCGGCGATGGTCGCAAGGCGCGTGCCCTTGCGGGCCCCGAGCCGCGGCCGCGCGCGGAACAGGCCCTGCGTGTAGGGATGCCCCATGCGCGAGAACACGGCGTCCGTGGTGCCGCTCTCGACCACCGTGCCGCCATACATCACGATCATGCGCTGGACGTTCTCGGCGATGACGCCAAGATCATGCGAGATCAAGATCATCGCCATGCCGCGCTCGGCGACCAGATCGGCGATGAGATCGAGGATCTGGCGCTGGATGGTGACGTCGAGCGCAGTGGTCGGCTCGTCGGCGATCAGCACGTCGGGCTTGCAGGCGAGCGCCATCGCGATGGTGATGCGCTGGCGCTGGCCGCCGGAGAACTGGTGCGGATAGGCGCCGTAGCGTCGGGCGGGATCCGGCAGACCGACGCGGTCGAGGAGCGCGATCGCCTGTCGTTTCGCCTCGGTCGCCGTGCAGCCGATATGCCGCAGCAGCGGTTCGGCCACCTGATGACCGATCGTATGCATCGGGTTGAGCGCGGTCATCGGCTCCTGAAAGATCATGCTGATGCGGTTGCCGCGCAGCTTGCAGTACTCGGCATCACCGAGACCGACCAGCTCGCGGCCATCGAGCGTGATGCTGCCGCTGACGACGGCGCTGTCAGGCAGAAGGCCAAGCAGAGCGAGCGCCGTGATCGACTTGCCGCAACCGGACTCGCCGACGATGCCGAGCGTCTCGCCGCGCCGGAGCGTGAAGGAGACCTCGCGCACGGCTTGCGCCGAGCCGCGGCTGGTATTGAGGCGGATGCCGAGACCCGACACATCGAGCAGAGGCTGATCGCCTACCGTCATCGCTGCCTCGCCAGCCGTGGGTCGAGCAGATCGCGCAGGCCGTCGCCGAGCAGGTTGAGGCTGAGCACCGCGAGCGCGATGGCGGCACCGGGATACACGGCGAGGCTCGGCGACTGGAACAACAGGGTCTGCGCATCGTTCAGCATGCGTCCCCAGGACGGCTGCGGCGGCTGCGTGCCGAGGCCCAGATAGGACAGCGCCGCTTCCGCCAGGATCGCCAGCGCGAACTGGATCGTCGCCTGCACGATCAGAATCGACAAGATGTTCGGCAGCACGTGCTCGATGGTGATGCGGAAGCGGCCCTTGCCGGCGGCGCGCGCAGCCAGGATGAACTCGCGCGCCCAGACCGCACCGGCGGAGCCGCGGGTGACGCGCACGAACACCGGGATCTGGAAGATGCCGATCGCGGTGATCGACGTCACCATGCCCGGCCCGATCACCGCCGCCAGCATGATCGCCGACAGCACCGCGGGAAAGGCGAAGGTGAAGTCGCTGAAGCGCATGATCAGTTCCTCGGTCCAGCCGCGCTGCGCGGCTGCGACCAGGCCAAGGCAGACGCCGCAGGTGAGACCGATGCCGACGGCGATGATGCCGACCAGAATGGTCGCGCGCGCACCCACCAGCAATAGCGAGACGATGTCGCGGCCGAGCACGTCGGTGCCCAGCCAATGCGCTGCTGATGGCGGCCGCAATTTGGACGCGACATCGATCTCATAGGCCGACCATGGCGTCCAGAGCAGCGACAGCAGCGCGGCGCCGAGCACCAGCAGACAGAGCAGCGCGCCGACCGTGAAGCTGCGATGGCGCAGCGCGCGGCGCCAGAACGCGTTGGACGCAGGCGCAGCGCCCGTTTGAACGACCACGGCGGAACTCACAGCTCGTGCACCTTGATGCGCGGATCGATCACCGCATACAGGACATCGACCACGAAGTTGACGATGATCACCATGGCCGCCAGCAGCATCACGCAGTTGCGCACCACGATCAGGTCGCGATTGGCGATCGACTGGAAGATGAGGCGCCCCAGGCCCGGGAGATAGAACACGTTCTCGATCACGATGGTGCCGGCGAGCAGGTTGGCGAATTGCAGCCCCATCACGGTGAGCACCGGGATCATGGCGTTGCGCAGCACGTGCTGCCACAGCACCTCGCGCTTCGTCAGGCCCTTGGCGCGCGCGGTGCGGACGAAATCCTCGCGCAGAACGTCGAGCACGGCCGAGCGCGTCACCCGCGCCAGGATCGCGGCCTGCACCACTGCCAGCGCCACAGCCGGCAACAGCAGCGCGCGCAGACCCGGCCAGATGCCGTCCTCCCAGCCGGGAAAGCCGCCGGCCGACAGCCATTGCAGCTTCACCGCAAACAGGAGGATCAGCAGGATCGCGAACCAGAAGTTCGGCAAGGCGATGCCGATCTGGGTCAGCGACATGACGCCGACATCGCCGAGACGGTTGTGATTGGCGGCCGTGTAGATGCCGGCCGTGAGCGCCAGCACGGTCGTGAGCCCCATGGCCAGGATCGCGAGCGGAATGGTCATCGCCAGCCGCTCGCGGATCAGTTCGGCCACCGGCGTGCCATAGGCGTAGCTGTTGCCGAGATCGCCGCTCAGCAGGCCGCCGATCCAGTGCAGGTAACGCAACGCCAGCGGCTGATCCAGCCCGAGCTTGACGGTCAGCGCCCTGACCGCATCCGGCGAGGCATCCGCGCCCATCAGCATCTGGGCGGCATTGCCCGGCAGCGCGTCGAGCACCAGGAATATGATCAGTGACGCGCCGACGAGGGTCGCCAGCAAGGTCAGGAAGCGCCGCAGCAGAAAAACGCTCATTCGCGCCGGGACTCCAGTTTTCGGCGGCCGCACGTTCCACAGCTTTCGGCTCCGATGCAAGCCCGTTGCCTGCATGATTGCCATTGCCGGGCGGAGGCACCTTCACACACCGCATCCGCCGGGGTATCGCCGGCTTGATCCCGGTCAACGGCGGAGCGCCGGCGACCGCCATCATGCGGCTGATCGCAACAACGCAAGGGCCCATCTCGATCATGACCATCCGTCCGAGCTTTCTCTGGGGCGCCTCGACCTCGGCCTTCCAGATCGAGGGCGCGGCGCACCTCGACGGCCGCGCCGACAGCATCTGGGATGTCTATCTGCGCGCCCCCGGCCGGGTGAGCCACAACGACACCGCCGAGACCGCCTGCGATCACTATCATCGCTACGCGGAGGACGTGGCGCTGATGCGCGATCTCGGCCTCAATGCCTATCGGTTCTCGATCGCCTGGCCGCGGCTGCTACCGCAAGGCCGCGGCGCGGCCAACGAAGCCGGCCTCGCCTTCTACGACCGCCTCATCGACGCCCTGCTTGCCGCTGAGATAGAGCCGTGGCTCTGTCTCTACCACTGGGACCTGCCGCAGGCGCTGGAGGCGCTCGGCGGCTGGCAGAACCGCGACATCGTCGGCTGGTTCGCCGACTATGCCGCGCTGGTCGCGCGGCGCTATGGCGACCGGGTCAAGCGCTTCGCCACCTTCAACGAACCCTGCGTGTTCACGCTGTTCGGCTACGGCCTCGGCTGGCACGCGCCGGGGATCGCCGACGGAGCGGCCCTGCACAAGGCCATTCATCACGTCAATCTCAGCCACGGCCGCGCCGTCGACGTGCTGCGCAGGGACGTGGCCGGCGCCTCGATCGGCGCCATCCACAATCGGCAGCCCTGCTACCCTGCGAGCGACAGTGCGGAGGACGCCGCGGCCGCCTTGCGGCTCGCCGCCTATTGGAACGATGCCTTCCCGTTTCCGCAGGCCTTTGCCTGCTACCCGCCGGAGCTCCAGGACGCCGTCGCGCCCTATATCGCACCCGGCGACATGGCGCAGATCGCCCGCCCCGTCGACTGGTTCGGGCTCAATCACTATTCGCCGCATTACATCAAGGCGGGCAGCAACCTGATGGGCGCCAGCTTCGGAGCGCCTCCCGCGGCAGTGCCGCGCAGCGCAATCGGCTGGCCCGTCGTGCCCGAGGCGTTCCGCGATACGCTCCTGGACATCCACAGCCGGTTCCGGCTTCCGATCTACGTGCTGGAGAACGGAACGGCGGCCAATGACACCGTCGATGCATCCGGCTGCATCCAGGACGACGGCAGGATCGGCTATCTCAAGGCCTATACGACCGCGATGGAACAGGCGATCGCGGCGGGCGCCGACGTGCGCGGCTATTTCGTCTGGTCGCTCCTGGATAATTTTGAATGGGGAGCGGGCTATTCGCAGCGCTTCGGCATTGTCTATGTCGATCGCGCCACCCAGCGCCGCATTCCCAAGGCGTCGGCGCGGTGGTATTCGAACATGATTGCCGCTCACCGGGTATCCGACGATCCCGCCGGGCGGCACAACCGGGCGGAAGAGTGAGGATGAGCGAACGCGTTCTTCTGGGCGACATCGGCGGCACCAATGCGCGGTTCGCGCTGCTTGACGGCCACGTCATCGGCGAGGTCGCGCATCTCAAGGTCGCCGACTTCCCGACCATCACGGACGCGATCACCGACTTCCTGTTGCGACACGCCGCCGGCGGCCCGCCCACCGCGGCCGTGCTCGACATCGCCGGCCCGATCGAGCGCAATCGCGGCATGCTCACCAACTCGACCTGGGTGATCGACGGCGCCGAGCTGGCGGAGCGGTTCAAGCTGCGCTCGGCCAAGCTCCTGAACGATTTCGAGGCGGTCGGCTGGTCGCTGCCGGTGCTGCATCCCGACGACCTGTTTCCGCTTGGCGGAAGCGCCGCGGTCGACGGCGCGCCGATGCTGGTGATCGGCCCCGGCACCGGCTTCGGCGCCGCGTGCTATCTCCCGGCAGAAGGCCGTCCCACGGTTGCCGTGACCGAGGCCGGCCATGCCACGCTGCCGGCGACGACGGCGCGCGAGGCCGCCGTGCTCGCCAAGATGCGCGAGCGCTTCGGCCATGTCTCGATCGAGCGTGCGCTGTCGGGCATGGGCCTTGCGAACGTCTATCAGGCCATTGCCGCGGTCGACGGGGTCACGGTGCCGCCGCGCGATGCCGCAGCGATCACTCACGCCGCGCTGGACCGCAGTTGCGCCACCAGCCGCGCGACTCTCGACATGTTCTGCGCCTGGCTCGGCGCCGTCGCCGGCAACCTCGCGCTCACCTTCTGCGCCCGCGGCGGCGTCTACATCGCCGGCGGCATCCCGCCGCGGTTTCCGGACTACTTTGCCAGATCCGATTTCCGCCGGCAGTTCGAGGGCAAGGGGCGCTATGACAGCTATCTGCGTCCGATCCCGGTTCATCTCGTTATCAAGCCCGACATCAGCTTCCTCGGTCTCAAATCGTTCTTCGAGGCCGGCATCACCGCGAGCGGCGGCTCCCCGACCCACTGAGATCGAATGAGCGACATCGTCACGATCACGCCGAACCCGGCCGTCGACATCTCGACGACCGTCGAGAAAATCGTGCCGGTGGCCAAGCTGCGCGGCACGACGCAACAGCGAGATCCCGGTGGTGGCGGCATCAACGTCGCCCGTGTCATCGCCCGCCTCGGCGGCGACGTCACCGCGCTCTATCCGGTCGGCGGTCCGACCGGCCTGCTGCTGAAGCAGCTCGTCGAGAAGGAAGGCGTCGCCAGCCGCACCTGGGCGACGGCCGAGGACACGCGCGAGGACTTCTTCGTCCAGGAGCGCGTCAGCGGCCAGCCCTATCGCTTCATCCTGCCGGGTCCGACGCTGACCGAGGCCGAATGGCAGGCCGGCCTTGCCTTGCTCGCAGCCCAGGATCCGTTTCCCCGCTTCGTCGTCGGCAGCGGCAGCCTGCCGCGCGGCGTGCCGACCGACTTCTATGCGCGCGTTGCGACGCTTGCACGGTCACGCGGCGCGCAATTCGTGCTCGACACCTCGGGGCCAGCTTTGGCCGCGGCGGTAGCCGGCGGCATCGACCTGATGAAGCCGTCGCTGCACGAGATGCAAGAGCTGGTCGGCGGCGCGCTGCCCGATGCCACGGCGTGGGAGAAAGCCGCCCACGCGCTGGTCGCGAGCGGCAAGGCCGGCACCGTCGCGCTGACCATGGGTCATCTCGGCGCCCTGCTGGTCACCCGCGACCGCGTGCTGCGCGCTCAGCCGCTGACGATGGTGCCGGTCAACGCAGTCGGCGCCGGTGACAGTTTTCTCGGCGCATTGGTCGCGAAGCTCGCCGCGGGCGAGTTGCTGGACGACGCGTTTCGCTTTGCGGTCGCCGCAGGTGCCGCGGCGCTGCTGCGCACCGGCACCGCGCTGTCCGATCCCGCCGACGTCAGCCGTCTGCAGGCTGACGTGCGGCTCGAGACGGCGTGACATCGCTCGCCGCATCACCGTTGAGCCGATCGAGCGAGAGCAGCAACCCGCCGACGCGCTCCAGCGACGACATCCACTCTGCGAGGCGGTTGAAATTGTCCACCATCCAATTGAACGACCCCTGCACCAGCGTGAACGCAGCGGCTGCCTGGGTGAGTTCGCCCAGGGTCATCTGATCGCCGAGGAACTTCGGCGCGCACAGCACGAGGCCGATGATCGGCGCGAGCAGCGTATTCAGATGAGACACCAGGGTGTTGCGCATCAGCTGCCAGCACAGCCGCTTCCATTGCTGGATCGTGCGGTCGAGCGCCATCCACAGCCCGGCAACGACGCTGCGTTCTTCCTGCTTGGGCGCGATGCCTTCGCCGATGTCGCGCAAGTGATGGGCTGCGGTGATCAGCTCCGACTCGGCCTGGTTCTTGGTCTGGATGACGCGCGTGAGTGGCGAACCGACCCACAGCATGGCCCCGGTCACCAGCCCGGAATAGATGACGACGCTGACCACCAGGTAGCCTGGAATCCACAATTGGTGCCCGGCCACGGCAAAGCCGATGGATCCGCCGACCTGCCACAGCACCTGGACGAACACGACCGCCGTCAGCAGCGAGGAGATCACACTGACCACGAAGTCGATCGGTGCATCGGTGGCGATGCGGACATCCTCGGCAATACGATACTCCGGAATCTTCAGATCGCCCTGCACCGTCGCGAGCCGCGCATAGCGATCGTTCTCGACCCAGTAGTTGATCACCTTGGCGCTCAACCATTGCCGCCAGTTGCGTTGCATCACCATGCGGCCCCACACCGAGACGATCGCCAGCACGACGCTCGCCAGACAAAGCGGAATGAGCAGAACGGCCTGCTGCCGCAGCCGCGTCGGATCGCGGCCCTCCAATGCGTCGAAGAAATCCCTGTTCCAGTAATTGAACCGAAACTGCACGTAGAGCTGAAGCACCACGAGGACGATCAGGGCGACGCAGAGCAGCCAGACCCGCCATGCCGTCGATCCGAGCCAGAATTGCCGCGCCGTGAGCCAGAACCGCGACCATTCGCGATTGCCGTCCTCGTTCTCGTCGTCGGAGATCATTGGTGATCCGGATGGGTACGATTGATGGGTCTTAACAAACATCCTCGCCTATGGTGGAACCGTTGTCATCCCGCGATTTAAGGGGCTCGCGAAGCGCCTTGCTTGATCTTGCGCAAGGCAGTCGCCGCCCGCCGCGACAAACTGAAGTTCGCGCTGCGATGCGGGAGATCACCGATGACGGCACCCGGCTACATCCGCTGGTTCAAGGACCTTCGTATCGAGGACGTGCCCGGCGTCGGCGGCAAGACGGCCTCGCTCGGAGAGCTGTATTCGGCGCTGGCGTCGCAAGGCGTGCGCGTACCCAACGGCTTCGCACTGACGGCCGCCGCCTATCGCGACGCCTTGCGCGCGACCGGCGCCGACGACGCGCTGCGCAAGCTGCTCGCCGGCCTCGACAAGCGCCGCATCGCCGATCTCGCCAAACGCGCGGCGAAGGCGCGCGCGATCGTGTTCGCGGCGACCGACCGTGACGATCTACGCCACGAGGTCGCAGAGGCTTACAAGCAGCTGGAGCAGGAGTATGGCCGCGGCGTCGCGGTTGCCGTGCGCAGCTCGGCCACCGCCGAGGACCTGCCGAATGCGAGCTTCGCAGGCCAGCACGAGAGCTTTCTCAACATTCGCGGCGCCAAGGACCTGTTCGAGGCGTGCCGCCACTGCTTCGCCTCGCTCTATACGGACCGCGCGATCTCCTACCGCATCGACAACGGCTTCGACCACGACAAGGTCGCGCTGTCGGTGGCCGTGATGAAGATGGTGCGCTCGGACCGCGCCGCGAGCGGCGTGATGTTCTCGTTGGACACCGAGAGCGGCTTTCGCGACGTCGCCTTCATCACCGGGGTCTACGGCCTCGGCGAGACCATCGTGCAGGGCACGGTCGATCCGGACGAGTTCTACGTCCACAAGCCCACCTTCGCGGCCGGCTTCCGCAGCGTGCTGTCGCGCCGGCTCGGCGCCAAGGACAAGCGGATGGTCTATGCCAAAGCCAGCGCAAAGGCCGGCGCGCGCAGCCGTGGCCCCACGACGCGCACCGAGGCGACGCCGCCGGCTGACAGGGCGAAATTCTGCATCAGCGATGCCGACGTGCTGGAGCTCGCGCAGGCCACCATCGTCGTCGAGGAGCACTACTCGCAGAAGGCCGGCAGGCCGACGCCGATGGACATCGAATGGGCCAAGGACGGTCGCGACGGTGCGCTCTACATCATCCAGGCGCGGCCGGAGACGGTGGCCTCGCAGCGGCGGCCCGAGGCGATCGAGACCTACGTTCTGAAGAAGACCGGCAGAACGCTGGCAACCGGCCGCGCCGTGGGCGAAAAGATCGCCACCGGCAAGATCCGCTTGATCCGCAATCCCAAGGATCTGAACGCGTTCTGCCCCGGCGAGGTGCTGGTCGCCGCGTCGACCAGTCCGGACTGGGAGCCGGTGATGAAGACCGCGGCGGCGATCGTCACGGATCATGGCGGCCGCACCTGCCATGCCGCGATCGTCGCTCGCGAGCTCGGCGTGCCGGCCGTGGTCGGCACGGAGGATTTCAGCAAGCGCGCGAAGACCGGAACGACGGTCACTGTCTGCTGCGCGGAGGGCGACGCCGGCCATGTCTACGACGGCGCACTGCCGTTCGATGTCGAGCGCCTGGCGATCGACAGCCTGGAGAAGCCGCGCACCGAGATCATGGTCAATCTCGGCAATCCCGAACTGGCCTTCAAGACCGCGCTGCTGCCGAACGATGGCGTCGGCCTCGCCCGCATGGAGTTCATCATCAACCAGGCGATCGGCATCCACCCGATGGCGCTGGCGACGCCCGCAAAGGTGACCGCGGCAAAGGACCGCGCGACGATCAAGCGCCTGACCGCGCGCTACAAGAAGCCCGCCGACTTCTTCGTCGAGCGGCTGTCGGAAGGCGTCGGCACCATCGCCGCGGCATTCCACCCGCGGCCGGTGATCGTGCGCCTCTCGGACTTCAAGACCAACGAATATGCCAGCCTGATCGGCGGCTCCGATTTCGAGCCGAAGGAAGAGAACCCCATGCTCGGCTTCCGCGGCGCCTCGCGCTATGCGCATCCCGCCTACGCCGCCGGTTTCGCGCTGGAATGCGCGGCGATGAAGCGCGTGCGCGACACGATGGGGCTCTCCAATCTGAAGATCATGATCCCGTTCTGCCGCCGGGTCGAGGAGGCACGCAAGGTGATCGCGGCGATGGCCGGGCATGGCCTCGTCAGAGGCGAAAACGGGCTCGAAATCTACATGATGTGCGAGATCCCGAACAACGTGATCCTGATCGATGAGTTCGCCAAACATTTCGACGGCTTCTCGATCGGCTCCAACGATCTCACCCAGCTCACGCTCGGCGTCGACCGCGACTCCGACATCGTCGCGTTCGATTTCGACGAGCGCGATCCCGGCCTGCTGGCGATGCTGCGGATGGCGGTGGAGGGCGCGCACCGCAACCATCGCCATGTCGGCATCTGCGGCGAGGCGCCGGCCAACTATCCGGAAGTGGCGCGCTATCTGGCCGAACTCGGCATCGATTCGATCAGCGTCAATCCGGCGAGCGTCGTGCGCACCATGGAGATCGTCCGCACCGCTGAGCGGGAGCTCGCCTCGCGCACGCCGCAGGCACTGGCGAGCTGATCATGGCCGAAGCTCAAGAGCTGGCCTTGAAGAAGTCCAGCACGGTCGAAGCGCCGCCGGTGACGTCGCCGCCGCCATACAGGCTTGCCAGGAACGTGCCGCGATGGCTGGCGCCGGTGACCGCGATGCCTTGCGCAAAGCGGCCGTCGGCCGCCAGCGGCATCTTGACGAGGCTCGGCGGCAGCGCCTCGTCGAGAAGACCGTAATAGAACCGCATCGGGGCGTCATAGTCCCAATAGGTCGAGCTATTGCCGGCCAGACGACGGAGGAAGCGGCTGTTGGTCTCGTGGGTGAAGCGCTCGAAGAAGCCGTCGACCAGCAGGTCCGAGGGCTGCGGCACCGACTTGCTGAACGCCTCGTCCATGCTGTAGTCGGCCCAGTATTTCTCGGCCAGCGCGAGGTGCTGCGGCTTGATCGCAGTCTTGAACAGGTCGCCGAGCCGGTAATACTGGCGATAGCTGCCCAGGAGGACGATGACGCAGGGCGTTATCCAGATCGGCTGCTTCGGATAGGTGCTGTCGGTCGACGCGCTGCCCGGTTGGGCCGACACCCAATAGCGCATCGAATCCGCAAGATTGTTGAACGGACTCTGCGTGGCGCTCGCCGCCACCGCGACGCGCCGCCGCTGCAGTTCCTGGCGCAGCCATTGCGTGTTCAAGGCACCCTGCGACCAGCCGTTCAGGAACAGCCCGGACTTTCGCAGGCGGAGATGATCGAGCGCGAGCAGACCCGCGCTCAGCACGTCCAGGCAGCACTGCACGGTCGCGTCCTTCACCGCATAGGCCTCGCCTCGCCCCTGGCGATACGGTCCCTTGCCGAGATAGTCGGCCGCGATCAACGCAAAGCCGTTGCCGACAAGGCGCTGGACGTTGAACAGCGTCTCGATCGAATCGACATTGTCGCGCGGCTCGTAGTTCGGATCGGCCAGCTTGACGAGATTGGACGGGACCTGGTCGAACGACAGGATGGTGCCGTGCTGCCACGACACGACCGGCAGTGCGCCCTTGTGATCGGCGGGCAGCGCGAGCAGGCCGCTGACCTTGACGCGCTCACCGGTGCCGGGAATGCGCGTGTAGGTCGTCAGCCGACGCAGTTCGACGTCGACCCGCGCCCCGTACTTGTCGGCCGAGAATGGCGGCAAGATATTGTGCTCATTGAAGACGGCGTGGAGCTTCGCTGCGAGCGCATCGAGCCGATCCTTGCTGACGCGCACCGGCTGGCCGAGGCTTGCGCCGTCACCTGGCTGCGCGACAGCCGGGCCGGCGGAGAACGACAATGCCGCAGCGCCGAAGCCAAGGCCGGCTGAGGCCAGCAGCCTTCGGCGGGATGGCCGGCCGGCCGAGGCTGCAGAGCTGAGCTCCGGCCCGGTCGGCTTGGACTTCGGCGGAGCCAACGCCTCTTCGGATCCCGTGACCAGGGTCTCCAGGCCGATCATTCGCCGCTTCATCACGTCCCTCCGAGCCGCCTACAGCCGAGGGTAGTTCACAAAGCCTAGCACTTGCTAAATGGTGCAGCAATTGGAGCCGGATGTTTCGACGGTCGCCTGCACCGTCGAGCCTCGAGTGGTCGCGTCGCGGCTCGCCTCCACACGTCAGATGCCGCCATGCGAATGATTTGCGATGGCGTTCTGGGGTACACACCAAGAAGAGATCGCGAGGAAGAGATGATGGCCTACCGCGCGGCCTCGAAACCTCCGAGCACTGCGGTCAGGTTCTGCCCAAGAATGTCCGAGAGATAGCCGCCCTCCTGCACGAACACCGTGGGAAGGCCGAGCCGCGCGATCGCGCCGCCGATGCGACGGAAACCCGGCGTCGTCACGGAGAGCCCCTTGAGCGGATCGTGCTCGGAGGCATCGAGACCGAGCGCCACCACGAGCGCGCCGGGCGCGAACGCATGAATCGTCTTGGCCGCGGTCTCGAACGCCTTGAGATAGGTGTCGTCGCCGCTCTTCAGCGGCAGCGGAATGTTGAGGTTGGCGCCAAGCCCCGCGCCTGCGCCGCGCTCATGCGCATAGCCCCAGACGAACGGGTAGTAATGCGTGGGGTCGGCGTGGATCGAGATGGTGAGCACGTCGGGCCGCTCGTAGAAGATGCCCTGCGTGCCGTTGCCGTGATGGACGTCGACGTCGAGGATGGCGACGCGCTCGTAGCGCTGACGCAGATGCGCGGCCGCGATGGCGGAGTTGTTCAAGAAGCAGAAGCCCGAGGCCATGTCTCGATAGGCATGGTGGCCCGGCGGCCGGCACAGCGCGTACACCGCATCCTCGCCATCGAGCAGCAGTTGCGCCGCGGTCGCAGCCACGTCGGTCGCGGCGCAGGCGCCTTCCCACGTCCCCGGCCCGATCGGCGCCGAGGTATCGGTCGTGTGCCAGCCCAGCCGCCCGACGATGTGCGTCGGATAGGTGGCGGCATTGCGAACGGGATGGATGTTCGGGATCATCTCCGCACCGGCATCGCCGAGCGCGGCCCAAGCGTCCCATGCCTCTTCCAGGAAACTGAGGTATTCCGGACTGTGCACGCGCGCGCGAGCTTCCTGGCCGAAATGAAGCGGCGCGACCACCTCGTGATGGCCGGCCTTCAATCCCGCAAGCAGACGATCCGCCCGCTCGGGCTGCTCGGTGGTGCGCTTGACGACGCCGCGCACCAGATAGAATTGCGGATCATGGCTGCGATGCAGCTCGGTGTAGACGGCCTTCACGCGCAGTGGCTCCTGTTCGCTTGTGCCGACGATTGTGCACGCAGTCGCAGCCGATACAAGCACAGATGGTTCGCACGTCCGTTGGTCCGTGCCCGCAGCTTCCAACCGGCGGAACGGAACGCTGCGCCTCGCATCTTGTCGGCAGCGGGTTCGCCGGGATCCAGGCGATCCGGCGCGAGGCGCGGTGGATGTGAGGAGAGATCCGCATGCTGGCGATTGCCGCGACGGCCGTCGGAATGCGCGACGAAATCTGCAAAACCTCGACGTGCAAGCCTGATCGGCTCATGCGTCGCACGTCGCGGCTGCTCAGGAAAGAGCGCCTTTGTCCGGCATGGAGACCCCGGGATTGATCCAAAATTTGGATCGATCGATACAGGCTTCGGTTTGGACCCCGGCCCTCCCTCTCCTCTAGGACAGTCATCGAGGAACGTGACAAGAGAGGTGGAGCGCATGAGCGCAATCGTAACCACGGCCGAATTGCGCCGATCGCGCGTGCGGCTATTCATCGTGACCATGCTGTTCCTGGTCACGACCGTGAACTACGCCGACCGGGCGACCTTGTCGATCGCAGGACCTTCGCTGTCCAAGGAGCTGCATCTCGATCCCGTCGCGATGGGCTATGTGTTCTCCGCCTTCGGCTGGTCCTATGTGCTCGCGCAGGTGCCGGGCGGCTGGCTGCTCGACCGCTTCGGTTCGCGCTGGGTCTATGCCTGCAGCATCGTGATCTGGTCGATCTTCACCATGATGCAGGGCTGGATCGGCTTCTTCTCCGGCGCCGCCGCGGTCACCGCGCTGTTCGCGCTGCGCTTCCTGGTCGGTCTCGCCGAAGCGCCGAGCTTCCCGGCCAATGCCCGCATCGTCGCCGCCTGGTTTCCGAGCAACGAGCGCGGCACGGCGTCGGCGTTCTTCAACTCGGGCCAGTATTTCGCGACAGTGATCTTCGCACCGCTGATGGGCTGGATCGCGCATGAATTCGGCTGGCGCCACGTCTTCACCGTGATGGGCGCGCTCGGCATTCTCATGGGCCTAATGTGGATCAGGACCATGTACGGACCGAAGGAGCACGCGAGCGTCAACCAGGCCGAGCTCGACTACATCAAGGACGGCGGCGCGCTGGTCGACATGGAAGGCGCGAAAGACGCCAAGGCCAGCTCCGGTGGTCCGACCTGGTCGCATATCGGGCAGTTGCTGTCGAACCGCATGATGCTCGGCGTCTATATCGGCCAGTACTGCATCAACACGCTGACCTATTTCTTCCTGACCTGGTTCCCGGTCTATCTCGTCAAGGAGCGCGGCCTCTCGATCCTGCAGGCCGGCTTCGTCGCCACCCTGCCGGCGCTGTGCGGCTTCATCGGCGGCGTGCTCGGCGGTTTCATCTCCGACGCCATCCTGCGCAAGACGGGATCGCTGACGCTCGCCCGCAAGATCCCGATTGTCGGCGGCATGCTGCTGTCGATGGCGATCATCGGCTGCAACTATGTCGACGGCCAGGCGCTGGTGGTCGGCCTGATGGCGCTGGCGTTCTTCGGCAAGGGCATCGGCGCGCTCGGCTGGGCGGTCGTCTCCGACACCTCGCCGAAGGAAGCCGGCGGCGTCTCCGGCGGCCTGTTCAACACCTTCGGCAACCTCTCCAGCAT
>BFBZ01000916.1_pt1 | contig 22592 bp, 19 predicted proteins | sample 1888401 | NCBI WGS metagenome assembly BFBZ01 (sample SAMD00112614, study PRJDB3348) | symbiont metagenome | host: Chara braunii
TTTCCAGGATCTCTACTACTACTCGGCGCCGAAGCCGAAGAAGCAGCTCTCCTCGATCGACGAGATCGATCCGGAGATCCTGAAGACCTATGAGAAGCTCGGCATTCCCTTGCGCGAGGTCGCGATCCTCGAAGGCGTCGAGCCGGTGCCCGGCGCCGGCAGCCCCGAGACGCGCAAGATCGCGGTCGACGCCGTGTTCGATTCGGTGTCGGTGGCGACGACGTTCAAGGAGGAGCTGAGGAAGGCCGGCGTGATCTTCATGCCGATCTCGGAAGCCATCCGCGAGCATCCCGAGCTCGTACAGAAATATCTCGGCAGCGTGGTGCCGACGTCCGACAATTTCTACGCGACCTTGAATTCGGCGGTGTTCTCCGACGGCTCGTTCGTCTACGTGCCGCCGGGCGTGCGCTGCCCGATGGAGCTGTCGACCTACTTCCGCATCAACGAGCGCAACACCGGCCAGTTCGAGCGCACGCTGATCATCGCCGACAAGGGCGCCTACGTAAGCTACCTCGAAGGCTGCACGGCGCCGCAGCGCGACGAGAACCAGCTGCATGCCGCCGTGGTCGAGCTGATCGCGCATGACGACGCCGAGATCAAGTACTCGACGGTGCAGAACTGGTATCCGGGCAATTCGGAAGGCAAGGGCGGCATCTATAATTTCGTCACCAAGCGTGGCGACTGCCGCGGCGACAATTCCAAGATCTCCTGGACCCAGGTCGAGACGGGATCGGCGATCACCTGGAAATATCCGAGCTGCATCCTGCGCGGCGACAATTCGCGCGGTGAGTTCTATTCGATCGCGATCTCGAACGGCTATCAGCAGGTCGATAGCGGCACCAAGATGATCCATCTCGGCAAGAACACGACCAGCCGGATCATCTCCAAGGGCATCGCCGCAGGCCGCTCGCAGAACACCTATCGCGGTCTCGTCACGGCGCATCGCAAAGCCACCGGCGCGCGCAACTTCACCGCCTGCGATTCGTTGCTGATCGGCGACAAATGCGGCGCGCATACCGTGCCGTATATCGAGGCCAAGAATTCCTCGGCCACCTTCGAGCACGAGGCGACCACGTCCAAGATCTCCGAGGACGTGCTGTTCTACTGCATCCAGCGCGGTCTTTCGCAGGAGGAGGCGGTCGGGCTCGTCGTCAACGGCTTCGTCAAGGACGTGCTGCAGCAGCTCCCGATGGAGTTCGCGGTCGAGGCGCAGAAGCTGATCTCGATCAGCCTCGAAGGTTCGGTCGGCTGAGGCCACATTGCAGCGGGGCCGCGGCGCGGCCCGCTCGTGCTGACATCGATATCATACGCCCTCGGAACCCGATGGAATCGGTGGCGCCAGGGCAAGCGTTGAGCGGAAACAGATCATGGCACTACTCGAAATCAACAACCTGCAGGTCCGCGTCGAGGAGCGTGAGATTCTCCACGGCCTGACGCTGTCGATCGACGCCGGCAAGGTGCACGCGATCATGGGGCCGAACGGCTCCGGCAAGTCGACGCTGTCCCACGTCATCGCCGGCAAGCCGGGCTATGAGGTGACCGGCGGTGAGATCCTGTTCAAGGGCGAGGATCTGCTTGCCATGGCGCCGGACGAGCGTGCCGCCAAGGGCGTGTTCCTGGCGTTCCAGTATCCGGTCGAGATCCCCGGCGTCGCCACCATGACCTTCCTGCGCACCGCGCTGAATGCGCAGCGCAAGGCGCGCGGCGAGGAGGAGTATTCGACGCCGGACTTCCTCAGGAAGGTGCGCGAGATCTCGAAATCGCTCAGCATTCCGCAGGACATGCTCAAGCGCGGCGTCAATGTCGGCTTTTCCGGCGGCGAGAAGAAGCGCAACGAGGTGCTGCAGATGGCCCTGTTTCAGCCGTCGCTCTGCATCCTCGACGAGATGGATTCCGGCCTCGACATCGACGCGCTGCGCATCGCCGCCGACGGCGTCAACGCGCTGCGCTCGCCTGAGCGCTCGATGATCGTGATCACCCACTATCAGCGGCTGCTGAACTACATCGTCCCCGACGTCGTTCATGTGATGTCGAAGGGCCGCGTCGTGAAGAGCGGCGGCAAGGAGCTCGCGCTCGAGCTGGAGGCGTCCGGTTACGCCCAGTTCGAAGACGCGGCCTGAGCCTCGCGTGAATGGATCTGTGATGAACGTAGCTTTGGTCAAGAACGACAGCGGTCCGGCGGCGAGCAGCTTGCTCTCTGCCGCTTGGGGCCGTCTGCCCGGCACCGGCAAGGTGGCCGATATCCGGCGCGAAGCCTTCTCGGCTTTCGAGCGCACCGGCCTGCCGCACCGTCGTATCGAGGAATGGAAGTACACCGATCTGCGTGCGCTGATGCGCGAGGTGCTGCCGCTGGCAGGCGCGCCGGACGCGGCGGCGCTGGCGCGGGCTAAGGCCGTGCTGGCTTCTGTTGCCGTCGACGGTGCTCGGAAGCTGGTGCTGGTCGACGGCGTGTTCGTGGCGGAGCTCTCGGATATTTCGGCCTCCGAGGATGGTGTCAAGGTTCACACGCTTCGCGAGGCGCTGCAGAGCGCCGGCAGCGAGCGGCTGCTGGAGACGACCGTCAACGATGCGATGGTCCTGTTGAACGGGGCGCTTGCGACCGACGGAGTCCTGATCTCCGTGGCGGACGGTGCAATGCTCTCGCATCCGCTGCAGATCATTCACATCGCGACAGCATCGCAAGCATCGCGTGCCAGTCGCTCACATCTTTCGGTAGGGAACGGCGCGCAGGCCACCTTGATCGAAAGCGCGATCGCCGCCGATGGTGCCTCAGGCTATCAGGCCAATGACGCCGTGGTCGTCTCCCTCGGTGATGACGCTGCGCTGTCCACCATTCGCCTGATGCGCGATGCCAGGGACGCCGTTAACATAACTTCAGCCAAGTACGAGGTCGGTGCGCGGTCGAAACTCAATCTCTTCAACATGACGACAGGCGGCGCCGTCAGTCGTCTGCAGGGCTTCATTACTCTCAAGGGCGAAGGCAGCGAGCTGATCATCAACGGCGTCAACCTGCTGCGTGACAAGCAGCATGGCGACCTGACGCTCGTCGTCGACCACGCGGTGCCGGGCTGCACCAGCCGCGAAAACTTCCGCGCGGTGCTCGACGATCGCGCTCATTCCGTGTTCCAGGGCCGCATCATCGTCCGCCCCCACGCGCAGAAGACCGACGGCAAGATGATGACCCGTGCGCTCCTGCTGTCCGACGAGGCCGAGGCCGACAGCAAGCCGGAGCTCGAGATCTTCGCCGACGACGTCTCCTGCGGCCACGGCGCCACTGCCGGCGCGCTCGACGACAGCCTGTTGTTCTATTTGCAGGCCCGCGGCCTGCCGGAGAAGCAGGCCCAGGCGCTGCTGATCCAGGCCTTCGTCGGCGAGGCGATCGAAGCGATCGAGGACGATGCTCTGCGCGAGCGCGTCATTGCAGCCGCCCAGGACTGGATGGAGGCGCGCGCATGAGCACGCATCCCGCCGTCTCCAACGGATCCTACGACGTCGCCCGCATTCGCGAGGATTTTCCGGCGTTGGCGCTGCAGGTCTACGGCAAGAAGCTCGTCTATCTCGACAACGCGGCGTCGGCGCAGAAGCCGCGCGCGGTGCTCGATCGCATGACGCAGGCCTACACCAGCGAATACGCCAACGTGCATCGTGGCCTGCACTATCTCGCCAACGCCGCGACCGAGGCCTATGAGGGCGGCCGCGAGCGGGTCACGCGCTTTCTCAATGCACGGCGCAGCGAGGAGATCATCTTCACCCGCAACGCGACCGAGGCGATCAATCTCGTGGCGTCGTCGTGGGGCGGACCGAACATCGGCGAGGGCGACGAGATCGTGCTCTCGATCATGGAGCACCATTCCAACATCGTGCCCTGGCACTTCTTGCGCGAGCGCCAGGGCGCGGTGATCAAGTGGGCTCCGGTCGACGACGACGGCAATTTCCTGATCGACGAGTTCGAGAAGCTGCTCACGCCGAAAACCAAGCTGGTCGCTATCACCCAGATGTCGAACATGCTCGGCACGCTGGTCCCGGTGAAGGAGGTCGTGCGCATTGCGCATGCGCGCGGCATTCCGGTGCTGGTCGATGGCAGCCAGGCCGCCGTGCATCTCGCCATCGACGTCCAGGACATCGACTGCGACTTCTACGTCTTCACCGGCCACAAGCTGTACGGGCCGACCGGCATCGGCGTGCTCTACGCCAAGTACGACCACCTCGTTGCCATGCGCCCCTACAATGGCGGCGGCGAGATGATCCGCGAGGTTGCGCGCGACTGGGTCACTTATGGCGATCCGCCGCACAAGTTCGAGGCTGGCACCCCGATGATCGTCGAGGCGGTTGGGCTCGGTGCCGCGATCGATTACGTCAACTCGGTCGGCAAGGAGCGCATCGCCGCGCATGAGCACGACCTGCTCACCTATGCCCAGGATCGGCTGCGCGAGATCAACTCGCTGCGGCTGATCGGCACCGCCAAGGGCAAGGGCCCTGTGATCTCGTTCGAGATGAAGGGGGCGCATGCCCATGACATCGCGACCGTGATCGATCGGCAGGGCGTCGCGGTGCGTGCGGGCACGCACTGCGTGATGCCGCTTTTGGAGAGATTCAACGTCACGGCGACCTGCAGGGCCTCGTTTGGCATGTACAATACGAGGGAAGAGGTCGATCAGCTTGCACAGGCATTGATCAAGGCGCGGGAATTGTTTGCATGACCGACACGGCCGACGTCAAAACTCAGTCCGTCGAAACGCATTCGGCGCTGCCGCCGGAGGAGACCGAGCGGCTCTCCAGCGAGATCATCGCGGCGCTGAAGACGGTGTTCGATCCGGAGATCCCGGCCGACATCTACGAGCTCGGCCTGATCTACAAGGTCGACATCAAGGACGACCGCAGCGTCGACGTCATGATGACGCTGACGACGCCGAACTGTCCGGCGGCCGGCGAGCTGCCGACCATGGTGGAGAACGCGATCGCGAGCGTCCCGGGTGTCGGCGTCGTCAACGTCAGCATCGTCTGGGAGCCGCAATGGACGCCGGACCGGATGAGCGACGAGGCCCGGCTCGTCCTGAACATGTGGTGAGACGAGCGGGCACGAAGTTTGAATAGTAAGGGCGGATCACATACCCCGCCGGGATGACGCCATGACCAGCACGACGAATTCGACAGCGCCTGTTGCCAAGCCCAAGCCGCGGCCCCGCCCGCAGGTGATGCGGCTCACCGATGCGGCGGCCAAGCGCATCCGTGAGCTCACCGATCGCGCCGAGTCCGAGATCATCGGATTGCGTGTCGGTGTCAAGAATGGCGGCTGCGCCGGTCAGTCCTACACGGTCGAGTATGCCCATGATATCCGGCCGACCGACGAGGTCGTCGAGGACAAGGGCGTCAAGATCCTGGTCGATCCCAAGGCCGTGCTGTTTCTGCTCGGCACCGAGATGGACTATCAGGCTGACAAGATGCAGGCCCAGTTCGTCTTCAACAATCCGAACCAGATCAGTGCCTGCGGCTGCGGCGAGTCGGTGCAGCTCAAGCCGGCCGAGGTCTGATCGTCCGCTTCCAGCCAGTGCGGCTCCGGAGCTGTCGCGTTCCGGACATTGACACGCGCCACCTTCCCGACCGAAAACTCCGGGCGAGCAAGTGGGGTGTTGGCGGGAGCTGGCGCGATGGACCGCGAATTCCTGATCGATCTGTTCGCCGGCTTCGGTCCGGTCACGATCCGGCGGATGTTCTCCGGCTTCGGCATCTCCGCCGACGGCATCAACTTCGCGCTCGCGCTGCGCAGCGGCCTTTATCTCCGTGCTGACGAAACCAGCTTTGCCAGATTCGAGGAGGCCGGATCCAAGCCGTTTTCCTACGAGACCCGCGCGCGGACCATGACGGTGCGGTCGTATTGGCAGGTGCCGGCACATCTGTTCGATGACACCGACGAGTTCGCGGTCTGGGCGAGAGATGCATTCGCAGCGGCCCAGAGGGCGGCCTTGAGCAAGCGGACCAGCAAGAAGCGGGCGGCGCGGGGCAACAGACTGGTCCCGACCCGGGGTGGGGCGAAGCCTGGACCAACCAGGCCGGCAGTGAAAAAGACCAAGCCGGCCAAGACGGGAAAGGTGGCCAAGAGCGTTGACAAGAGCGCAGACAAGGGTCCCGCCGGTCGCAAAACACGCAGCGCGACAGTGGCGCGGGGCCGGCAGACGTCGCGCGCAGCATCATCGCGAGCACGCTGATGCTCCATATGCGCCGCTGGCGACCTTGCCGTCAGGCGACCTGACCTCGCGTCGTCGTCGCGTATTCGGGATCGTTCTCGCATACCACCTTGTTGCGGCCGTTGCGCTTGGCGGCATAGAGGCAGGCGTCCGCGCGCTCGATCAGGGCGTCGGTGTCATCGCCGGCCCGCAGCACGGATACGCCGACCGAGATGGTCACACGTCCGAGAATCTCTCCCGTCGATTTCTTCTTGAGCTCCTTTGCCGTGACGGCGCGGCGGATGTGATCGGCCACCGTCAGCGCGTGCTGTAGCGAGGTGTTGGGCAGCACGACGGCGAACTCCTCGCCGCCGTAGCGCGCTGCGATATCCTGGCCCTTGATGGCGTGCTTCAGGGTCATCCCGACCAGGCGCAGCACCTGGTCTCCGGTGAGATGTCCGTAGGAATCGTTGAAGGACTTGAAGTGGTCGATGTCGAACATCAACAGCGACAGCGGCTGCTCGGTCGCGAGCCCCGACTGCACCGTCGTCTCGATCATTCGGTCGAAATATTTGCGATTGCCGAGGCCGGTGAGGGGATCGGTCAGGCTCTCGGCCCGAATCACCTCCAGGCTGTGCTGCAGCCCGCTGATCTCGTCCTTGGACAGCGTCAGCCGCTCTTCGAGGATCCGGTTGGTTTCGCGCATCTGCTTGGTCGAATGGGCCAGCGCCTCGATGATGTCGACCAGTTGCTCGCGGCTGGTGGCCGACGCGAGTCGTTGATCGGCGCCCGCGAGGCTCGCATCGTAGCTCGCCGTCCTGCCGAGAGCATCGGTGAGCATGTTCACCAGGTCGTCGATCTCGCCGACGACGCGCGCGCCGACCTTGTCGATGCGATCCGACGTCTTGAGCTGCGCGAGGTAGGAGTCGTAGAGCTGATCGAGATCGGACTGCGACAGCTTGCCGTTGCGCGAAAGCGTCTCGTTGATGATCTCGTTCAGCGGTGCGTTGTAGCCCGTCGCGTAGACGTACCAGACCTCGTAATTGCGCGGATTGGCCGAATGGCGGAGCGTTCTGATCTGGCTGAGCGCGACTTCGGCGAAGCCTATCGTGCGTTCGTGTTCGTCAAGCGCATTGACCACCACAGGTTCCCCCCAATCGCCCGCGTCGCCGTCGTCGTCACAGCAATGAAATAAACAATGCCGGCCAAGCTAAAGGACGTTTGTGAACCAGGGGTAAATACGGCCGTAGAGTCCCGGATGCGCCGCGCCGTGGATACGGGAACGGCAGCTCATATGTTCAATGAGCTACATAGGATGCTGCCGGAAACTGCTGACGCGAGCTGGAACTGTTCGCTCGACGCACGCCTCGCCGAGAGCTCAGCGCTGTCGACTTAAGTCAGGTCTACGAATGCAGCGGCTGATGTTCCGGGCGACCGCATGGGGGGCAGCCCGGAATCTTGTGCCCGCGCTCAGGGAAGCGGTGCCCGCACCGGGCGAAGCAGGAAGGCGGGCAGATGTGAGTGATCGGCGGGCTCGTTGTCGTGGTCGCGCCGCGGCCGCCGCGCTTCATTGCGAGGCTGTTCGTTGCGAGGCTGTTCCTTGCGAGCGCTCGGCGCAGGCCGCGGAGAATTTGCCTGTGCGGCGCGCGGAGCTGCCGCGCGCGGCTCGCGCTCCCGCGGGGCTGGATCACGCTCGCGCGGGGCCGCATCGCGCTCCCGGGCCTTGCCGCGGCTGCCGCGACGCGCGGCGTCACGCGGACGTCGCTCACGCGTATCCTCGTCGCCCGAGGACTCCTGCACTTCGTAGTCACCCTCGATCGTCGGAATGCCCTGTCCGATCAGCTTCTCGATGGCGACCATCGACTTCTGGTCGGCCGGGGCCACGATCGAGATTGCCGTGCCGGTCCGTCCGGCGCGGCCGGTACGGCCAATGCGGTGAACGTAGTCGTCGGAATGATGCGGCACGTCGAAATTGAAGACGTGGCTGACTTCGGGAATGTCGAGGCCGCGTGCGGCGACGTCGGAGGCGACGAGCAAGGGCAGTTCGCCCTTGCGGAATTGATCGAGCGCAGCGGTGCGGGCCGACTGGTCCATGTCGCCGTGCAGGGCGCCAACACTGAAGCCGTGCTTCTGCAGCGACTTGTGAACGATGGCGACGTCGCGCTTGCGGTTGCAGAAGATGATCGCGTTGTTGAGATCCTTGGCGTTCCGCAACAGCCTGCGCAGCACCTCGCGCTTCTGATGCGCCTCGCGTCCGGATGGGACCTGCAACTGGGTCACGGTAACGGCGGTCGTGGCCGGCTTGGAGACCTCGACCTTCTGCGGGTTGTGCAGGAAGGTTTCGGTGATGCGCCGGATTTCCGGCGGCATGGTCGCGGTGAAGAACAGGGTCTGGCGGGTGAAGGGGACGAGCTTGCAGATGCGCTCGATGTCGGGGATGAAACCCATGTCGAGCATGCGGTCGGCTTCGTCGATGACCAGGAGTTCCACGCCCGTGAGCAGCAATCCGCCGCGTTCCGTATGATCGAGCAGTCGGCCTGGCGTGGCGATCAGCACGTCGACCCCGCGAGTCAGCTTGGCGTCCTGGTCGCCGAAGGAGACGCCACCGATCAACAGGGCGACGTTGAGCTTCTGTCCGGCGCCGTAGCGATCGAAGTTCTCTTTGACCTGGGCGGCCAGCTCACGGGTCGGCTCCAGGATCAGGGTGCGCGGCATTCGGGCGCGGGCGCGGCCCTTCTCGAGGATCGTGAGCATCGGCAGGACGAAAGCGGCGGTCTTGCCGGTGCCGGTCTGGGCGATGCCGAGCACGTCGCGGCGCGCCAGCACATGAGGAATCGCCTGTTCCTGAATGGGGGTCGGGGTGGTGTAACCAGTGGCCGCAACTGCAGCCAACACCTTGTCGGACAAGCCGAGATTGGAAAAAGACATCGAGCCTCTATGTCACGCGCCGATAGGCGACGGGGCCTCTATTCGACGCCGCCGTTAGGAATCGAGGGTAAAAGGCTGTGGTCGCGCTCAACCCCGAAACGGCATGCTCTAACGAAGCTGGGGGTTTTCTGACTAACGCCGACCCGCGGTCAATCTCTCAGGAATCGGATGCGATCCGGCCGCGCTGCTCCGGAAGATAGGGGCGAATTCTGCAAAGTCAATGGAAGAGGGGAGCGAAGTACCGAAAAAGCTTAATGTTTTTGCATTATTTGCAGGCAACCTGTCGTCGAGCTGTCGTATTCGGGTGCTCCGAAGCTTCCTACGGCCGGTCGCGGAAAGCGCTCTGGTCGAATTGTCGATGGAATTGCGGCGTGTGTTCGGCAGGGGAGCAGCCGCGTGTGCCGCCGGGCATGAACCGGTGGCGCGGTGCCGTCGACTATCCGAGGGCGGCAGCCCACGCGATGAGGGCAGGGACGAACGATGAGATCGATGCGGACGTGGCTGGCGTGCGGGCTGGCGATGCTGGCAGTGGTTCTGGCGCCGGCCGCCGCGCGTGCCGAGAAGCGCATTGCGCTCGTGATCGGCAACAACGACTACCGCTTCGTGCCGAAGCTGCAGAAGGCCGTCAACGACGCGCGGACGATGGGCGACACGCTGAAGCAACTCGGCTTCAATGTCATGGTCGCGGAGAATCTCAATCGCCAGCAGTTCAGCCAGACACTGCTGGCGTTCGACAACGCCGTCGAGCCGGGCGACACCGCGTTCTTCTTCTATGCCGGTCACGGCTTCGAAATCGCCGGTCAGAACTTCCTGTTGCCGACCGACGTGCCCGCGGCCACCGAAGGCCAGGAAGAGCTGGTACGCGACGCCTCGATCCTCGCGGACCGCGTCATCGAGCGGCTGCAGAACAAGAAGGCGCGCACCTCGATCCTGGTGTTCGACGCCTGCCGCAACAATCCGTTCGAGCGCTCGGGCACGCGCGCGGTGGCGGGCGGGGGTGGCCTGGCGCCGATGACGCAGTTGCCGGAAGGCGTATTCTCAGTGTTCTCGGCCGGTCCGCGCCAGACCGCGCTCGACCGGCTCTCCAACGATGACGTCAATCCAAACTCGGTGTTCACGCGCACCTTCGCCAAGGAGCTGACGCAGCCCGGCGTCAATCTGGTGCAGGTGGCGCAACGCACGCGCCGGCTGGTCAGCGAGCTCGCCGAGACCGTGCGGCACAAGCAGATTCCGGTCTATTTCGACCAGATGGTCGACGATGTCTTTCTCAACGGCATGGCGAAGGGGCCGGCTGCAGCCGACAAGCCGGCCGAGCCGCAGCAGAAGCTGGCGGCGCTGCCTCCCGTCTCGGCGCCGCGCATTCCGCCGGCGAACGAGAGCCTGAACGCACCGATTGCGATGTTCTCGCGCCACAATGGCGGCTGGACCGTCACGTTCTCGATCGCCGATCCGACGCTCGGCATTTCCTGGCGCATGGGTGAGGCAGGAGAGTTTCGCGAGACCGGCTTCATGGACGTGCTCGATCCGCGCACGCGCAAGCGCATGCCCAATCCCTCGATCCAGCTGCCGGCGGATGCGCCCGCGGGCACAATCCAGGTCCGCTATGTCGATGCATCCGGCGAGATGCAGGGACCGTTCCCGATCCGCTTCGAGCCGGAGGCCGCGCTGGTGCATGACCAGCGCAAGATCCTCGACATGACCGCGACGAGCTGGCTGTCGTTCCGCGAGTTCAACGGTCTCCTGGTCTACTACACGCACCTGATGTCGTATCGCTGCGCCATCCGCGAGGTCCGCATCGGCATCGACACGGCGGTGCCGGACAAGGTCCTCAACATGCCCGGCTGCGACATGCGCGATCCCATTGCGATTCCCTCCAACGCCACGCCCTATTTGAAGCTGCCGCCAGCGACGAAGTTCGTCTCGGTGGAGTTGACCTATCGCGACGGCAGCGTCTCCGAAATCAAGAGCTTTCGACGCTGAGACCTCGGCTAGGCCATGATCGAATAGCCACCATCGACGGGAATGGCTGTGCCGGTGACGAAGTCCGAGGCCGGCGAGCTCAGGAACGTCGCGATGCCGGCGAAGTCGTCGATGTCGCCCCACCGTGCCGCGGGCGTGCGCGCCAGCACGCGGTCGTGCAGGCCGTCGATCTGGCTGCGCGCCGCGCGCGTCAGGTCGGTGTCGATCCAGCCCGGCAAGATCGCGTTGACCTGGATGTTGTCGGGCGCCCAGGCGCAGGCACAGGCGCGCGTGTACTGCACGATGCCGCCCTTGCTGGCCGCATAGGCCGGCGCGAAGCTGGCGCCGAAGATCGACAGCATCGAGCCGATGTTGATGATCTTGCCGCCGCCGTTCGCCTTGAGGGCCGGGTAGGCGGCCTTCGAGCACAGGAACGCGCTGGTGAGATTGGTGTCGATCACCTGCTGCCACTCCTCCAGCTCGAGCACGTGCGGCGGCTTGCGGATGCTCATGCCGGCATTGTTGATGAGGATGTCGATGCGACCGAGCTCGCTGGTCACGCGCGCGACCATGGCGGCGACGTCGTCCTTGTCGCTGACGTCGGCTGTGACGGTGATGGCACGGCCGCCGCGACCGGCGAGATCAGCCACCGCCGCCCGTGACTTGGTTTCGTTGCGGCCGACCACGGCAATGTCGGCGCCGGCATCGGCAAGCCCGCGCGCCATCCCCAAGCCGATTCCGCCGTTGCCTCCCGTCACGATCGCAACCTTGCCACTCAGGTCGAAACGGCCCGCCATGTCGTGTCTCCATGTCGTTGTTGTCAGACGTCAGCAGGTGCCCTGCCAGATCATCACCAGGCCGAGTGCACCCATGCCGACGCCATAGCCGGCCCATTGCAGCTGGTTGATCATGAAGCTCGTCCGCGGCCATGCCACTACCCCGGTGCCCTGACCGACCCAGAGCAGGCCGATGGCGAGCAGAAGCAGGCCGCCGATCATCAGGAATTTCCGCATGACCATGTCCTCCCTCGTCGACCGCGTCACAGCATCGGAAACGCTGCTGCCGTCTTTTTTGTGAAGTTTTGTGACGAGGAGGCTAGCGGCCGGCGCGGCAGATGACCAGCGGCTCCAGCCGCCAATATCCGAGCCAAAAACAAAAAGCCCCGGATCAACCGGGGCTTTTCGCAGAATTATTGAAAGACCGAGTGCGTTCGGCTCAGTACTTGACGACCGGGCCGGTCCAGTTGAAGCGGTAGACCAGCGAGGTGCTGATGGTCTGCACCCACGGCTTGAAGCTGACCGAGTCGGTCGTCACGAGGTTGCCGACATCGGTGCGGACCGCGATGTCCTTGCGGTCGTAATAGGCAGCACGATATTCGGTCTTCATGAACCAGCCCGGCGCGGAGATGCCGAAGATGTTCAGGTTGTTCTCGACGCCGCCGCCGACGAACCAGCCGTTGCGGTTGAACGAGTCGGTGTGGAAACCGGAGGCCGCGCCGGTGAGGGTGGTCAGGCCGGTGCCCGACCAGTGCGAACCGGAGTAGCCCGCGTTGACGTATGACAGCACGTTCGGCGCAACCAGGTAACCGACGCGGGCGCCAGCGGCCCAGGCGGTTTCCATCTTGATGCGGCCGGTCAGGGCAGCGAACTGATCCTGCAAGGTGCCACGCAGGCTGCCGAACTGGCCATCAGCGAACACGCCGAAGACCCAGGTCGGATTGACCTGCCAGTCATAACCCGCACCGACCGTGCCGAGGAAGCCGTCGCCGCCGACGCGCTGATCGATCGTCACCGGCACGCCGTTGAAGTTGGTGTGGGAGTCTGCATCCCAGAGGCCGCCACCAGCGCCACCGAAGATGTAGAAGCCGGTCCAGCTCGGCGCCACCGGCATCATCGGAGCCTTCACGTAGGGGCGAGCCGCCAGATCAGCAGCTGAGGCGGCACCCGTGATCGCAACCAGCGCAGTGGCAGCAAGCAAAAACTTCTTCATATCCAATTCCCCAAGATCGTCGTGTCGCAGGTGCCGGGTTGCGGCGGCGATTCCCTCGCCAGATGTGCCCGAACTATAGCCGATTGGTGCCCAAAAGCTGTTGCAGGTTGAGCACACCGGAGGGGAAAGTGCGCTGCGGGATGCTTGGGATTCTCGTAACCCTCTGATTGGAAAGGTCGATTGCAGGCTCGCGCGAGCCAATGGAACCTGCAATCGAGGCGTGAAATCGGGTCAAAAGCTAGACGTCGAGCAGCTCGTCGCTGGCGAATTCGGCCTTTTCCGAAATGAAGGCGAAGCGGGCCTCTGCCTTGGTCCCCATCAGCCGCTCGACCGAGTCGGCGGTGCCGTCGCGATCCTCGGCCAGCAGAACCACGCGCAGCAGGGTGCGCTTGGCCGGATCCATGGTGGTTTCCTTGAGCTGGGCCGGCATCATCTCACCGAGACCTTTGAAGCGGCCGATCTCGACCTTGGCGTTGGCATTGAACTCGCGCTTCAGGAGCTCGTCCCGATGGGCATCGTCGCGCGCGTAGAACGTCTTGCTGCCATGGGTGAGCCGGTAGAGCGGCGGCACGGCGAGGTAGAGATGCCCCTCGTCGATCAGCGGCCGCATCTGCCGGTAGAAGAAGGTAATCAGCAGCGAGGCGATGTGGGCGCCGTCGACGTCGGCATCGGTCATGATGATGATGCGCTGGTAGCGCAGATCCTCCTCGCGATACGACGTGCCGGTGCCGGCGCCGATCGCCATCACGAGATCGGCGAGCTGGGCGTTGGCGGTCAGCTTGTCCTTGCCGGCGGAGGCGACGTTGAGGATCTTGCCGCGCAGCGGCAGCACCGCCTGCTTCTTGCGGTCGCGCGCCTGCTTGGCGCTGCCGCCGGCCGAATCGCCCTCGACGATGAACAGCTCGGAGCCTTCGGTGCCGGCGTCGGTGCAGTCGGCGAGCTTGCCGGGCAGGCGCAGCTTCTTGGTCGCGGTCTTGCGCGCCGTCTCCTTCTCCTGCCGGCGGCGGATGCGTTCCTCGGCGCGCTCGATGACGAAATCGAGCAGCCGGTTGGCCTGCACCGGATTGCCGGACAGCCAGTGGTCGAACGGGTCCTTGACGGCCTGCTCGACGATGCGCTGGGCCTCTGCCGTGGCGAGGCGGTCCTTGGTCTGGCCCTGGAATTCCGGCTCGCGCACGAACACCGAGAGCATGATGGCGGCGCCCGCCATGATGTCCTCGGAGGTGATGTTGGCCGATCGCTTGCCCTGGCCGACGCGCTCGGCGTGGTCCTTCAGGCCGCGCAGAAGCGCGCTGCGGATGCCGGATTCGTGCGTGCCGCCGTCCGGCGTCGGAATCGTGTTGCAATAGGAGGACAGGAAGCCGTCGGCATCGGCGGTCCAGGCGACCGCCCATTCACAGCCGCCATGGCCACCGGTGCGGCCCGACTTGCCGGCGAAGATATCCGGATGGACCAGCGTGTCGGCATGGATCGCTGCGGCCAGGTAGTCCTTCAGACCGCCGGGGAAATGGAACGTCGCCTCGGCCTGGACGTCCTCGATGCCCTTCAGCAGCGACGGATCGCACTTCCAGCGGATCTCGACGCCGCCGAACAGATAGGCTTTCGAGCGCGCCATCTTGAACAGGCGCTGCGGCTTGAACGTCGCCTTGGCGCCGAAGATGGTCGGGTCGGGTTGGAAACGCACCCGTGTGCCGCGCCGGTTGGCGACCTTGCCGACCTCCTCGAGCTTGCCCTTGGGATGTCCGCGTTCGAACACCATGCGGTAGAGCTTCTGGTTGCGGGCGACCTCGACCTCGAGCCGGGTCGACAGCGCGTTCACCACGGAGATGCCGACGCCGTGCAGGCCGCCCGAGGTCTCGTAGACCTTGGAGTCGAACTTGCCGCCCGCGTGCAGCGTGCACATGATGATTTCGAGCGCCGACTTCTTCGGAAACTTGGGATGGGGATCGATAGGAATGCCGCGGCCGTTGTCGGTCACGGTGAGGAAGCCTTCGGCGTCGAGCTCGACCTCGATGAAGGTGGCGTGGCCGGCCAGCGCCTCGTCCATCGAGTTGTCGATGACCTCGGCAAACAGGTGGTGCAGCGCCTTTTCGTCGGTGCCGCCGATATACATGCCGGGGCGGCGCCGCACCGGCTCCAGGCCCTCGAGGACCTCGATGTCACGGGCAGTGTAATCGCCCTCGGCACTCGCCGAGCGGGCGGCTGGCTTGGCCGGAGCCTTGCCCTTGGCGGCGAACGCCGCCAACGGGTCCGTGACGCTCTTGGCCTTGGCTTTTGCAGCTGATTTCAACGGCTTACCCATGGAATCTGATGTTGCGTGTGCGCAAGATGGAACGAATCGTTGGGCCTGACTATGCCATGGACCGGCATAAAACAATGACCCCGGGAAACAACGACGTTCACCGGCCCGCCACGTCTTGGCCGGTTCCGAACGTCGGATCGCCGCTGTTCACGCGGTTCAGCCGGTTGTTGTGACTTGAAGTGGGCGGGTTCGGTGGCGTACCAGTCTGCGCCATGGAACCGCGAAGGCCTTCAAGCACTTAAGCGCCGCGGAGCAGAAAGGCGTCGAGCAGATGGAAGATTTTGGCCGCGCGGTTGCCGACTTCGTGCGCGACCATCAGGCCTGGGCTGCTCCGATCGTCCTGCTGCTTGCCTTTGGCGAGTCCCTGGCCTTCGTCTCGCTCCTGATTCCCGCCTGGGGCGCCCTGGTCGCGATCGGCGCCCTGATCGGCGCCACCGGGATCAGCTTCTGGCCGATATGGCTGGCCGGGGGCATCGGCGCCGCGCTCGGCGACTGGGTCTCCTACTGGTTCGGCTACCGCTACAAGGACCGCGTCGCCCAGATGTGGCCGCTGTCGCGCTACCCGGAGCTGCTGCCGCGCGGCGAGGCCTTCGTGCGCGATTGGGGCGTGCCGAGCATCTTCATCGGCCGGTTCTTTGGCCCGTTGCGCGCATCGGTGCCGCTGGCGGCGGGCATTTTCGAGATGCCCTACATGGTGTTCCAGATCGCCAACTTCGTGTCGGCGCTGGTGTGGTCGGCGGTGCTGCTGCTGTTCGGCGACATCATCGGGCGCATCATGGAATGGCTGTGGCATGCGGTCTGACCCCAGCCCTGAACGCGCCGGGCCGACTTGCGAGCTTGACGCAGGAACCTGGCAGCCTTATAGGCCTGCCCCCATGATCAACGCAGCGACCCACATGATCGCCGAAATGCGCCGTCGTACCTCCGCGGTACGGGCGATGATCTGCGTCTAGATCACAGCCCCTGCCGCCGGATCCGATCCCGCGGCAGACTTTCTCCTTGCAGCGCGATTGATCAGGCGGCTCCTTCGTCCAGCAGGAGTTTCCGATGTACACGCCACCGCCCTTCAAGCCCGATCGCGCCGCGAGCCTCGGCTTCGCTGACGCGCGCGGCTTCGGCATGGTCTGCGCGTGGGACGGCACAAAGCCGATCGCGTCACCGGTGCCGTTTCACCTGGGCGCCTTGAACGATGGTACGCCGCAGGCGTTCTTCCATGTCGCGCGCGGCAATCCGCTGGCAAGGATCGCCGACGGTACGACGCCCTGGCTGTTGGCCGTCAGCGGCGCCGATGCTTACGTCTCCGCCGATTGGTATGTGTCGCCCGACCAAGTGCCGACCTGGCTCTATCAGGCCGTGCATCTGACCGGTACGGCGCGGATCTTGTCGGAGGCCGAGCTCGCGCGGCAGACGGATGAGGTCAGTGCGAAGTTCGAGCAGCGGCTGCTGCCGAAGAAGCCCTGGACCTCGGACAAGATGACGGCGGGACGCCTCGAGGCGATGCGCAAGGCGATTGTGGGCATCGTCATGACGATCGATCAGGTCGAAGGCAGCTTCAAGCTCAACCAGCACAAGTCCGAGGCCGACTACGCGACGATCGCGACGAGGCTCGGCGAGCAGCCCGACATTGGCTCGCAACAGATTTCCTCTCTCATGCGGCAGGCGCGGCCCCAGGCCTTTGCCGGCGAAACCCAGACCTAAGGAGCGTGTCATGACCGTGATCGACAGCAACGTGCCGAAAGCTCACGCCGCCTCCGGGACTGCGACACGCGCCGTGTTCGTCGACGGCGGCTCGGGAACGACCGGCCTGGGAATCGCCGAGCGTCTCCGGCACCAGCCGGACATCGTCGTGAAGACGATCGCCGAGGACAAGCGCAAGGATCCGGCGGCCAAGCGGGCGCTGATGGCCGAGGTCGATCTCGTCATCCTTTGCCTGCCGGACGATGCGGCCAAGGAGACGGTGGCGCTGATCGACGGCATGGGCAGCTCTGCGCCGAAGGTGCTGGACGCGTCGACCGCATACCGGGTCGCGCCGGACTGGGCCTATGGCTTTCCCGAGCTCGCCGCCGACCAGGCCGACAAGATCCGGAATGCGCGCAAGGTCTCCAATCCCGGCTGCTATCCCACCGGCGGCATCGCGCTGCTGCGGCCGCTGGTCGATGCCGGACTGATGCCGCAGGACTATCCGGTCACGGTGAACGCGGTGAGCGGCTATTCCGGCGGCGGCAAGACGATGATCGCGGCCTTTGAGAATGGCACCGCGCCGAACTTCGAGCTGTACGGTCTCGGCCTCGAGCACAAGCATCTGCCTGAGCTGCAGCTCTATTCGCGGCTGACCCGGCGGCCGATCTTCATTCCCTCCGTCGGCAACTACCGGCAGGGCATGCTGGTCTCCGTGCCGCTGCAACTCGACACACTGCCGGGCAAGCCGTCAGGCTCGGACCTGCAGGCGGCCCTGACGAAGCATTATGCCGGCAGCAAATACGTCTCGGTGATGCCGCTCGATGGCGCGGCGGCCAAGAGCGGCCGGCTCGAGCCGGAGGCGCTGAACGAGACGAACAAGCTCGAGCTCTACGTCTTCGCCAGCGACCAGCATCACCAGGCGGTGCTGGTGGCGCGGCTCGACAATCTCGGCAAGGGCGCCTCGGGCGCGGCCGTGCAGAACATGCGGCTGATGCTCGGACTGCCCGATCTCGGGAGCTGAGACCGATCTGGATCGTCCGGCCGCAGACGCGCCGGCACGATCGGCAACATCATGCGAGGTCGGCGCGCCGCCGGCATCGCGTGCAATGACGCACGCTGAGGGATGGGCAGACCCATGACCGCCACTGATCTGAACGCGCTGCCCGTCACCGCCAACGATGTGCGGGCCGCCGCCGAGACCATCGGTGGCGCCGTGCTCGCGACGGCCTGCAACCAGAGCCGGACGCTCGGCGAGATCTGCGGCTGCAACGTCTGGCTGAAATTCGAGAACCTGCAGTTCACGTCGTCGTTCAAGGAGCGCGGCGCGCTGAACCGGCTGAATGCGCTGTCCGCCGAGCAGCGCGAACGCGGCGTGATCGCGATGTCGGCCGGCAACCACGCGCAGGGCGTCGCGTATAACGCGCGGCGTCTCGGCATTCCCGCGACCATCGTGATGCCGGTGGGCACGCCGATGGTGAAGGTGGAGAACACCAAGCGGCACGGCGCCGAGGTCGTGATTTCCGGCGCCACCTTGGAGGAGGCGGGCGCGTTCGCCAGGGAGCACGGCGCGGCGCACGGCATGACCATGATCCATCCTTACGACGATCCACTGATCATCGCAGGGCAGGGCACGGTGGCGCTGGAGATGCTCGCGGTGGTCCCCGAGCTCGATACGCTCGTGGTGCCGATCGGCGGCGGCGGGCTGATCTCCGGCATGGCGGTCGCGGCGCGCGCGATCAAGCCGGGCTTGCGCATCGTCGGCGTTCAGGCCGAACTCTATCCGTCGATGTACAACGCCATACGCAGCAGTCAGCTGCCGATGCGCGGCGACACGCTCGCCGAGGGCATCGCGGTGAAATCGCCGGGCCGGATCACGACCGAGATCATCCGCCATCTCGTCGACGATATCCTGCTGGTCAACGAGGCGCAGATCGAGCGTGCGCTCGCCACGCTGATCTCGATCGAGAAGACAGTGGTCGAAGGCGCCGGCGCCGTCGGTCTCGCCGCAGTGCTCGCGCATCCCGCGCAGTTTGCCGGCCGCAATGTCGGCCTGGTGCTGAGCGGCGGCAACATCGACACCCGACTGATCGCCTCGGTGCTCACCCGCGAGCTCGCTCGCGAGGGGCGGCTGACGCAGCTGTCGATCGACATCGTCGATCGTCCCGGACAACTCGCTGCCGTGTCGACGCTGCTCGCCGATGCCGGCGCCAACATCATCGAGGTGTCGCATCAGCGAACGTTCTCGGACCTGCCGGCCAAGGCGACCCTGCTCGAGCTGGTGATCGAGACGCGCGACCAGGCGCATCTCAACGACGTGATGGCGAAGCTTGTCGCCGCAAATTTCAAGGCGCGCTGCACCTGAGCGCGCCTCCCAACGATACGGATTGTGGAACGTCAACGATGTTCAAGACCATTCGGCACATCTCCGACGTCGAGCCTGCGGTCGCTGGGAAGAAGGAGATTCGTTTCCTCTCCCAGCCCAACGGCATCACGCTCGGCTGCTATCTGTTCATGGACTCCAAGACCTTCGACTCGCCGGAGGCGCTGGAGTGCCGCGGCATCGCGTTCGACCGCTCCGGCCACATCGTTTCGCGGCCGCTGCACAAGTTCTTCAACGTCGGGGAGAAGGAATGGCTGGCGCCGGACCGGCTGCTGTCGCGTGACGACATCGTCGCGATCTACGACAAGCTCGACGGCAGCATGGTCGCGACCGCCTGGGTCGAGGGCCAGCTGAAGTGGCGGTCGAAAAAGTCTTTCAACTCGGATGTGGTCCATTTGGCTGCAGGGCTGCTGGACCAGCCAGAGCACGCCCACATCAACGCCTTCGCCAAGGAGGTCGCGAGCGCCGGCATGACCGCGATCTTCGAGCTGACCCATCCGGATGCGCGGATCGTCGTCGCGCAGGAGCAGCCCGAGCTGCGGCTGCTGCATGTGCGCGACAACGTCACCGGCCAATATGTCATGCTGGACAGCGGTCATGCCGTTCATGACCTGGTCGCCGGCCACGGCGTTCCGCTGGTGCATCGGTTCGACGGGCTGTCGCTTGCCGCCGCCATTGACTCGCTGGCCGACATGGAGGGCAGGGAAGGCTACGTCATCCAGTTCGCCAATGGCGACATGGTCAAGATCAAGTGCCCCTGGTACCTGCGCATCCATCGCAGCCTGTCGTTCCTGCGCGAGCGCGACATCGCCTGGCTGGCGCTCAATGAAGAGCTGGACGACGTCAAAGGCCACTTGGTCGAAGCAGGTGTCGATCTGGCCGCGGTGAATGAGGTGGAGGCGCGACTGAAAAGCATGCTCTCCCGCTTCCTGGATGAGATCGAGGCCGTCTATCAGCGTGACCGCGATCTCGACCGCAAGAGCTTTGCGATCGCCAACAAGGACAATCCGCTGTTCGGCCTGGCGATGCAGCGCTATCTCGGCAAGGAGGTCACCTTGCTCGACTGGTATGGACGCACGCGGCTGAAGGACGATTTCAGCCTGCGTCCGTTGGTCGACGAAACGCTGATCGACGCTCTCGACGGCTGAGGCCGCCAGCGGCCTCGCGCAGCGAGGTCGTGGACGTCCATTGCATTGCAGCAACACGCCTCCGCCGACGCGGTGCTTGCTGCCTTATCTGCACCTTTCTCGCTTCTTTGCGCCACGACCTGCTCACGCGGTCGAATGGAACTCACGCGCGCGGAGTGAGGCACGTCATTCCGGTCGCACGCGCGACGCTCATCGTCTGAGGTTGTCAGGTCATTTTTTTAGTTGCGTACCTCAAAAAATGAGGACAGGATTACCGCAACAAAGAAGACGGTTGGGAGGATTGTGATGAGACTGCTCGCGAAGCTGGGACTCGCCGCTGCCGCATGCCTGCTCTGGGCCACCGTCGCGAGCGCCGATACCACCGTGAAATGGCTGCATATCGAGGTCAATCCAGCCCAGGTGAAGATCTGGGAGGAGGTGGCCCGCGCTTATGAGGCGTCGCATCCGGGCGTCAAGATCGAGATGCAGTTCCTCGAAAACGAGGCCTACAAGGCCAAGCTGCCGACCATCCTGCAGTCCAAGGACCGGCCGAACATCATCTATAGCTGGGCTGGCGGTGTCCTGAAGGCGCAGATCGAGGCTGGCGTGCTCGAGGACATCACCGAGCAGGTGAAAGGCTACAGCGACAGCGTGACTCCGGCGGCGCTCGCGGCATTCACCGATGGCGGCCACGTCTACGGCCTTCCGATCTCGCTGTCGCAGGTCGGCTTCGTCTGCAACAAGGAGCTGATGGCCAAGGCCAAGGTCGATCCCACGGCGATCAAGAGCTGGGACGATCTGCTGAGCGCCGTGAAGACGTTGAAGGCGGCCGGCGTGACCCCGATCGTGGTCGGCGGCGCCGACAAATGGCCGCTGCATTTCTACTGGACGCATCTTGCGGTGCGGATCGGCGGCAAGCCGGCATTCGACGCGGCGCTGCGCGGCGAGAATGGCGGCTTTGCCGGCGACACCTTCGTCAAATCAGGCGAGCTGTTCAAGCAGCTCGTCGATCTCCAGCCATTCCAGAATGGCTTTCTTGGCTTCAAGAACCCGCAGGCCGTCGGATATTTCGGCGATGGCAAGGCGGCGATGACGCTCGCGATCAGCTCCGTCTACAATCTGCAGCGGGCGCTCGCCGCCGACAAGGTCGGCTTGAGCGAAGACAAGATCTGCTGGTTCGATTTTCCGGTCGTGCAAGGCGGCAAGGGCGCGCCGACGGATACGCTCGGCGGCATCACCGGCTGGTTGGTCACCAAGGGCTCGCCCAAGGAAGCCGTCGATTTCCTGAAGTACTTCATCTCCAAGGACGTCCAGACACGGTTGGCGGCGGGAAATTTCATCATCCCGGTGGTGCAGGGCGCGGACGCCGGCCTCAACAATTCCTTCATGAAGCTGATCGCGTCCAATCTGGCCAAATCGAACTATCACCAGAACTTCTATGACCAGAGCCTCGGCCCCTCCGTCGGTCGCGTCGTCAACGATGTCTCCGCGGAGATAGCCGGCGGCAGCATGAGTCCGCAGGAGGCTGCCAAGGCGATCGAGGCAGCGCGGAAGCAGGGCAACTGACGTGGCACGTCCGATCGCGAGTTCGCCGGCGATGGGTGTATCGCCGGCATCGCTCTCCACGCGCGCGGTGGGCGGCCCGAGCTGGGACGGCCGCTTCACCGTCCTGATCCTGTTCCTGCCGCCTGCGCTGCTGCTGTTCACGCTCTTCGTGGTGCTGCCGATCGGCGAGGCCGCCTGGTACTCGGGCTTCAACTGGAATGGGTTCGGCAGGCCGACCCATTGGATCGGCTTTGACAACTATCGTTTCGTGCTGGAGACGCGCGCGTTCTGGCTCGCGCTGCGCAACAACGGCCTGATCATTGCGGTCTCGCTGTGTGTCCAGTTGCCGCTGGCGCTGACGCTGGCCCTGATGCTCGCGGAGCGGTTCCGCGGCGCGGTGGCGCTGCGGATGCTGTTCTTCATGCCCTATATCCTCGCCGAGATCGCGACCGGGCTGATCTTCAGCTTCGTCTATGACGGCGATTATGGCCTGGTCGCGTCGATCTGGCGCAGCTTCG
>BFBZ01000011.1_pt2 | contig 22550 bp, 27 predicted proteins | sample 1888401 | NCBI WGS metagenome assembly BFBZ01 (sample SAMD00112614, study PRJDB3348) | symbiont metagenome | host: Chara braunii
CGCGGCCGGGACGCTGCCGCCGGTCGCCCCGCGTGCCGGCCCACTCGCGCAGCGCCGCCGCCCGCTCCTGGGGCGACAGGGCGGCGACCGCGCTGCGCACGTCGCCGAGGGGCGCGCCGCCCGCCGGCCACAGGGCGTGGGCCAGGACGCGGGCCTCGCCGTCGGGGTCGAAGTCCACGAGCCGCACCGCCGGGCCGTCGGGCGAGGGGCCGGGCGCCGGCGCGAGCCGCTCGGCCAGCCGGGCGGCGGCCCGCTCGCCCTCGGCGAGGTATCCGCCGTGGGCGACGCCGCGGTCCACCCGGTCGACGCGGGTCAGGAACGCCGGGATCACCTTCCGCAGCTCCCGCAGCATCGCTGCGGCGCAGTCGCGCGCCTCGGGCAGCGGGTGGGCCTGCATCCGCACGAGCATCGCCTCGTAGGCCTGGCCCGAGGCGAAGATGCCGACGTTCGCGGTGGTCGCGGCGGGCAGCAGGCCGCGCAGCAGGTCGAGCGCCCGCGCCCGGATCGCGCGGTCGCGCGCGGCCTCGGGCGTGGCGTCGTCGCGCGGCACGCCCGCGCCGACGTGCTCGATCAGGCGCGGCAGCAGGGCCGAGTAGCCGTCGAACGCCGCGTCGAGCGCCGCCGTGTACGCCGGGCCGAGCTCCGGGTGGCCGAGCACCGAGGGCGGGCGGTGGTAGCGGTACGCCCCGCCGGGGCGGTCGGTGTACGGGATGTAGCGGGTCGACTGCTCCAGGTAGCTCGCCAGGCGCCCCCACTGGAGGACCTTGGTGAGCACGTTCGACGCGCCCTCGACCGCGATGTGGGCCCCGCCGAGCTGGGCGACCGAGTCGTCGCCGTACTCCGCCAGGACGCGGTCGTAGAGCGCCTCGGCGCGGGCGCTGCCGACGCCCTCGCCCGTGCCCGGCCCTCCGGCGGCGTCCACGGGCGGCAGGAACTCGTCCAGCAGCAGGCGCCGCAGCGGCTTGGGGCTGCGCGAGTACCGCGCGAACAAGGCGCCCTTGACCACCTCGGGGAGCCCCGTGAGCGCGAAGACGGGCCCCGTGGCGTCCGTGACGTACGGCGCGACCCGCGCGCGCTCGCGTGCGTCCAGGTCTTCCGGCGTCAAATCACTGGTCTTTCGGGGGAGCCGGAGGCGCGCACGAATGCCATCCTAGAGCCGTGCTCCGCCGTCGCCCCCTCGGTGCCCTCCTCGTCGCGGCCGTCATCGCCGTCGCGGGCTGGAGCTTCGCGCCCGGAGGCGGCGAGCCCGCGGCCGGCGGCGGCGACCCCGCGCCGGTCCCGGCGCCGCCCCCGGCGACCTGCCGGGTGGCCCCCTCGCCCGCGGGCTGGGGCGACTACGCCGCCGACCCCGCCTCGGCCGACCTCTCGCCGTTCCAGGACTACCGCGCCGCGATGGGGATCGGCGACGGCGTCCGCGGCGGGGGCGTGACCGTCGCCGACGTGGAGTACGAGTGGCGCGCGCAGCACGTCGAGCTCGCCGGGCTCGCCCTCCCCAGCCCGCCGCCGAACAACCTGGACCCGGCGTACCGGTCCGCCGAGCACGGCACGGCCGTCCTCGGCATCCTCGCCGGCAGCCCGGACGGGAAGGGCGTCAGCGGCCTGGTCCCGGACGCCGACATCCGCCCGATCTCGCCGTTCACTACGAACGCGGTGAACCCCGGCGGCGGGTACAACCCCGCGGCGGCCGTCCGCACCGCGGCGCGGCAGCTCGGGCCGGGGGATGTCCTGCTCATCGAGCTCCAGGCGGTCGTGCAGCTCCCGCAGGGGGGATCCGTCTTCGGGCCCATCGAGAGCATCGAGAACGTCCGCGACGCCGTCCGGGCGGCAGTTGACAAGGGCATCGTGGTGGTCGAGCCGGCCGGGAACGGCAACACCAACCTCGCCGACCTGGGCGTTTCCTGGCTCGCCGGCCAGACGGCGCCGGGTCATAGCGGCGCATTGATCGTCGGCGCCGGCGGCTCCGACCAGGACGCCACCGGCCCGTCGGCCCGGCGCCGGGTGGTGGGCTCCAACTACGGCAGCCGCGTGGACGTCCAGGGCGTCGGCGTGGGCGTCGTGACCTCTGGCTACGGCGACGGCATCGGCGGCGCCGACGACCGGGCGTACACCTCCTGCTTCGACGGCACCTCCAGCGCCAGTGCCACCGTCGCCGCCGCCGTGGCGGCGCTCCAGAGCGGCGCGAAGGCCCAGAACGCGGGCGCGGTCCTCAGGCCGGGGCAGGTGCGGGCGCTGCTGACCGAGACCGGCCTCCCGCAGTCCGTGCAGGAGGACGGCGTCATCGGGCCGCGCCCGCAGGTCGACCTGGCGCTCGCCCGCCTGGCCGGCGCGCCGCCGCCGGCCGATCCGGGCCTGCCCTCCGCCCAGCCCGTCGGGCCCACCGGCTCCGTGCGGGCCGTCCCCGTCGCGCCGAACGGCCGCAACGGCAAGGCGGCGCCTGCGGCGTCGGCGGTCACGGTCCGCTACGTCAAGGCCGGCGGCCGGCTGACGATCCGCCTCCGGGGCCTCGCGAAGGGCGCGAAGGTCACCGCGGGCGGCCGCCCCGCGAAGGTGGTGGGGAACGCGGTGGTGCTGAGGAAGGTGAAGCCGGGCCGCTTCGTCGTGGTCGTCACGCCGCCGGCGCGGCTGCGGGCGAGCCGCACGACGCTGAAGGTGGTGGTCGTCGTCGCCAAGGGCGGGACGGCGAAGGTCATCCGGCTCTAGCGCGGCCCTCCCGGCTCACCAGCCCCGGGTGCCCGGCGCCCCCTTGAACGGCCCGGCGATCTCCCCGGTGATCCAGCCGCCGTAGAAGTCGCCCTCCTGGGCGCGGACGCGCTCGTCGCCGACGAGGCACGCGTCCATCCGCCCCGGGTACACGGCTACGTGGTCGCGGAGGGCCGCGAAGGCCGCGACCGGCTCCGGATAGCACCACGCGGCGCGGGGCGCGACGACCCCGCCGCCGACCACGTCCAGGTAGGCGGCGTTGCCCTTCCACTCGCAGAAGCTCGACCCCGCCGCCGGGACGAGCGCCCCCGCCGCCACGTCGGCGCGTGGCAGGTAGAACGTGGGCGGGTGGCTCGTCTCCAGCACCCGGAGCGCCCGCGTGGTGTCGGCGATCGTCTCGCCGCCCAGGATCACCCGCACGCGGCGCGCGTCCCGCTCGACGCGCGGCGGCCGGGGGTAGTCCCAGACGGACTCCTGCCCCGGCCCTGGCGCGTCGCGGCGCCTACCAGGCGCCGTGGTGACCGCTCGTGTCGGTCTGCTCCATCGGCCACACGTCGGGCAGGTCGACCTCGAAGTTGCCCTCGTCGTCGCCGTGCTTCGTGAGCCAGTCGGTGAAGTTCGGGATGGAGAAGCCCACCACCCGGAAGTTGTTGCGGTCGACCCGGACGATCAGCTCGCGCTCCGGGTCGAGCACGGCGAGCGCCGGGCTGGGGATCCCGTAGGAGCAGTGGTAGGCGTCCTTCTCCTTGTCGTACCGCGTCATTGCGTCCGACGGCGTGTGCGTGCCGGCGCCGATGGCCGACGCCGGCGCGTCCGGCGCGTCGTCGGGCGGGCCCCCCGGCGGGCCCCCGGCCCCGGGCGGCATTGGCGGCGTGGTGCTCATCGGTCCCCTCCCAGGAGGCGTTGTGCGACTGCCCGGACGTCCTTCCCGTCGGCCTGGCCGCCGAGCCGGGCCATCGCGGCCTTCATCACCTTGCCCATGTCGGCCGGCGACGACGCCCCCTCGGCGGCGATCACCTCGGCCACGACGGGCTCGATGGCGGCGGCGTCGAGCTGCGCGGGCAGGTAGGCCTCGATCACGGCCATCTCCTGCTCCTCGTTCTCCACCAGGTCGGCGCGGCCCCCGGCGCGGAACTGCTCGATCGACTCGCGGTGCTGCTTCACGATGCCGCGGAGCACCTTCACCGCGGCGTCGTCGGAGAGCGTCCCGCGGGCCTCGATCTCGGCGTTCTTCATCGCCGCGCGGGCGCGCCGGATGGTGCCCACGCGCAGCTTGTCGCCGGACTTCATCGCGTCCTTCATGTCCGCGTCGAGCCGGGTCGCGAGGTCGGACGTCTCGGGCATACGCACCTGATGCTAGTGGCTGGCCGCCCTCCGACGTCCGTCGAACGGGCGGTCCAGGAGCCAGAACAGCGCCAGCGCCAGGGCCGCGGCCGAAGCGATGTACCAGGGCCACGGGCCCATCAGGTCCAGCAGGCTGCCCCCCGGCGGCGTGTGCCGCAGGTACATGTAGTTGCCGTCGAAGAGGAGGCACCCGGCGGCCGCGAGCGCGGTGACGAGGAGGCTCCACGCGTAGACGCTGTCTCTTATACACATCTAGATGTGTATAAGAGACAGCCTCCGACGTCCGTCGAACGGGCGGTCCAGGAGCCAGAACAGCGCCAGCGCCAGGGCCGCGGCCGAAGCGATGTACCAGGGCCACGGGCCCATCAGGTCCAGCAGGCTGCCCCCCGGCGGCGTGTGCCGCAGGTACATGTAGTTGCCGTCGAAGAGGAGGCACCCGGCGGCCGCGAGCGCGGTGACGAGGAGGCTCCACGCGTAGACGCGCGGGACCGCGCCGGGCCGCGGGGTGCGGCGCATCCCCCACGCCATGAGCACCGCCGCGACGATCACGCCGGCGTGCGCGATCACGAACCACCACCAGCGGTAGTCCGGGAACGACTGGCGCAGGTCCGGGGTCAGCAGCGCCTGCACCGTCGCCGACCCGGCCCAGAACCAGGTGAGCTCGAACGCGAGGGGCGACCCCCACCACAGTGCGATGACCGCGGCGATCGTCGCCGCGTCGGTCAACTGCAGCGGCAGGTCGGTGCGCGTCGAGAACCCCCGGTCGACCTGGTGGACGACGTGGAAGACCACCTCGTTGAGTACGAGCACCACCGCCAGCGCCCGGGCGCCGAGCCGGGTGCGCGCGCCGTCCCGGTCGCGCCGCGCCAGCAGGCCCGCGGCCACCGCCGCCACCGCGGTGGCCGCCAAGACGACGAGGTGCTCCGTCGAGAAGGCGTCCACTCGCCTAGAAGGGCTTCTCGTCCTCCCGCAGGCGGGCCCGGAGGTCGCGCAGGCGCGCGGCCATCTCCGCCTCCGGCCCGCGGTCGGTGGGCTCGTAGAACACCCGCCCCTCGAGCCCCTCGGGGAGCAGGCTCCCGTCCAGGACGGCGTCGGGGTGGTCGTGGGGGTACTGGTAGCCGGTGCCGTTCCCCAGGCCCCGTGCGTTCGCGACGCTTGAGTCCCGCAGCGCCAGCGGCGGCCGGCGGGCGCCCTCGCGCTCCACCAGGTCCAGCGCCGCGCCGATCGCGCGGTAGGACGCGTTCGACTTGGGCGCCAGGGCGATGTAGGTCGTGGCCTGGGCCAGATTGATCCGCGCCTCCGGCAGCCCCACGAACTCGACGGCGCGCGCCGCCGCCACCGCGACCTCGAGGGCCCGCGGGTCGGCGTTCCCCACGTCCTCGCTGGCCGCCACGATCAGCCGCCGGGCGATGAACTTCGGGTCCTCGCCGCCCTTCAGCATCACGGCGAGGTAGTAGACGGCCGCGTCCGGGTCGCTCCCGCGGAGGCTCTTGATGAAGGCCGAGATCGTGTCGTAGTGGGCGTCGCCCTCGCGGTCGTAGACGACGGCGCGGCCGCCCGCCGCCGACTGCACCGACTCCAGCGCGACCTCGCCGCCGTCGGCGGTGTCGGCCGCGGCCGCCTCCAGCAGGTTGAGGGCCCCGCGCGCGTCGCCCGCGGCCCGCGCGACGATCGCGGCGCGCGCCTCGCCGCCCAGCCGCACCCGGCCGGCCAGGCCCCGCGGGTCGGCGACGGCCCGGTCGAGCAGCGCCCCCACGTCGTCCGGCCCGAGCGGCTCCAGCACCCACACCCGCATCCGCGAGACGAGCGCCGCGTTGACTTCATACCAGGGGTTCTGGGTGGTCGCGCCGATCAGCGTGATCAGCCCGTCCTCGACGGCGGGCAGCAGCGCGTCCTGCTGGGCCCGGTTGAAGCGGTGGATCTCGTCCAGGAACAGCACCGTCCGCTGGCCCGCCGCCAGCCGGTCGCGTGCGCGCGCCATCACGGCCCGCACGTCGGCGACGGTCGCCGACACCGCCGACAACTCTTCGAACGCCGCGTCGGTCCCGTGGGCGACGACCCGCGCGAGCGTCGTCTTGCCGCTCCCGGGCGGCCCGTACAGGATCATCGAGGGGACGCGGTCGCCCTGGATCGCGCGGCGCAGCGCGCCGTCGGGTCCGAGCAGCGCCGCCTGGCCCACGACGTCGTCGAGCGACTCGGGCCGCATCCGCGCCGGCAGCGGCCGCTGCTCGGTGAGTTGCCGCTCGACCGCGTCGCCGAACAGGTCGCCCTGCGGGGGGCCGCCGCGGGCCACCTACGCTGCCGCCGGGGCGATGTGGCGGGGCTCCGGGGCCGGCGGGGCCGGGAGCAGGATCGCGAGCGAGGCGCCGATCAGCGGAAGGATCGACAGGCCCCAGATGGCCGTCTCGCGACCCCAGGTGTCGGCGATCCAGCCGAAGAGCGCCAGCCCGGGCGGGGCCGAACCGATCGCGCCGAACCCGATCATCAGGCCGGCGGCCAGCGCCAGCCGCCCGGGCAGGTAAGCCTGGCCCAGCGCGACCGTCACCGAGAAGGACGCCATCAGCACGAACCCGGCCGCCGCGAACGCCGCGATGCTGACGGGCCCCTCGGTCATCAGGAACAGCGCGATCAGCGGCGCCGCCACGGGCATCGTCCACATCAGCATCTCCCGCGCGCCGATGCGCTCCGCGATCGCGGCGCCCACCAGCGTCCCGGCCGCGCCGGCGCCCGAGAACGCCACCACCGCGAAGCCCGCCGCCTGCTCCGAGAAGCCGCGGTCGTCGACCAGCAGCAGCGGCGCGAGGGCCAGCAGGCCGAACTGCGTCCAGGTCCGCATGCTGGTCACGGTCATCAGGAGCACGATCGCACGCGTGGGCGCCCGCGGGGGAGGGGGCGCGTCCCGGTGCGGCCGGCTCACCGGCACCGCGAGGCGCGACCGATCGTGCCAGAGCCACAGCGACACGAGGGCGCCGGGGACCAGGAAGACGAGCGTGGAGCGCGCGTCCAGGAATGGGATGGCGATGGCCGCGAGCAGGGGGCCCAGGGCGAAGCCGAAGTTCCCGCCGAGCATGAACCAGGCGAGGCCGGTCGTGGGCCGGTCGGCCGAGATGCGGTTCGCCACCCGGGCGGCCTCCGGGTGGAAGGCCGCGATCCCGAGGCCGGAGGCGATGACGCACAGCATGATGCCGGTGTAGCCGCCGGCGAGGCCGGACACCGCCATGAACCCGGCGCCGACGGCCACGCCGCCCCACAGGAACACCGGCGTGGCGCGGCGGTCCGCCAGCAGGCCGAAGAGCGGCTGGAGCGCCGATGACACCAGCAGCGACGCGCCCACGATCATGCTCGCGGCGAGGTCCGACAGCGCGTAGATGGCGGTGAACACCGGCAGCAGCGCGGGCAGCGCGCCCGTGGTGGCGTCGACCACCATGTGGCCGGCCGCGAGCGTGGAGATCCCGCGGCGGTCGATGCCCGCCGACCGGTCCGGCGGGGCGTTCGGGAGGGTCACCGCCATTAGGCTGAACCGTAGATGCCCGGCGGCAGATCCATCAGCGCCCGCGACGTGGTCGCGGCCATGGAGCGCTTCGGCGGGGGCCGCGGCGACGTGGAGGCCCTGCGCCGGGCGGTGGCGCCGGATCGGCGCTTCGGGTCCTACGAGGAACTGGAGCGCGCGGTGCCGCCGGAGCGGATCGGCCTGAGCCTAATGGCGTATCAGGCCCTCTTCGGGCCCCTGTTCGGGGAGTTCGAGTGACCCCTCGACGGCGGTGAGCTCCGCCAGCTGCTCCTCGACGCCCAGCGACTCCTCCTCCCACCAGCTCGCCCGCCGCACCAGGTCGTAGCAGCGGGCGCCGATGAGGGCCGCGATCACCGACGACGCCGCGAACACGAAGGGCGTCCACCCGCCCTGGTCGGCGCCCCAGGGGCCGATCGGCGTGTCGAGCCGCGCGTCCACGAACGGGACGTAGATCAGCCCGATCGCGAGGAACAGCACCAGGGCCAGCACGAGCCCCTGGACCACCCAGCCCCGGCGGACCAGGCGCACGACCACCAGGGCGTGGAACGCGAGCAGCACGATCCCGCAGGCGATCGTGGTCCACAGCGCGGTGGGCCCGACGGAGTCGCCGACCACGGCGAGCGCCTGGCCGCCGGTCACCTCCGTCGCGGTGCCCTCGATCGCCGTGCCCAGGACGTGCGAGAAGTCGAAGTCGGTGATCCCCTCGTTGAACGACCCCTGGACGCAGATGAGGAACACGATCGGGGTGATGACGCCGGCGATCAGCACGCCGGCGATCCCGCGGGCGATGGCGGGCACGCCGGGCAAGGAGACGGTCACGCCGGGTCCTCCGCGGCGTGGGGGTTCGCGCGCAGCCAGGAGATCCGCAGGAAGAGGTCGCGGTCGCTCATGTCCTCCTCGAGGCCGAACGACTCGCCGCACAGCGGGCAGGCGGTGAACGGGTGGAACGACGGGATGCCGTCCTCGTCGGCGCGCCCGGTCGGGATGAGTAGCAGGTCGCCCCAGCAGTCGGGCGTGGGGCAGCGCATCCGCGCGTCGATGTTCGCGAACGCGCTCTTCGGGAGTGTGGGCGAGTCGCTCATCGTGCCGATATTCTCCCTGCGAGACCCACTACACTTCTTGAAGCGATTCGGGTGCCCGGGCCCGCGCAGGACCGCCGTTCGCGGTCAAAAGGGTAGAATCCCGGGTAGAATCGCCGGTTACACCATCGCCCTACGGGAGAGAGCATGGCCCGCAGCTATCAGGATCTCCTCGCGTCCGCCCGCGAGCAAGTGCCGGAGGTTCAGGTCGCCGACCTGGCAACCCGGCGCGCCGCCGGCGAGGACCCGCTGGTGATCGACATCCGCGAGCAGTCGGAGTGGGACGAGGGGCACATCCCCGGAGCCGTCTTCATCGCGAGGGGGAACCTCGAGAGCCGGATCGCGGGCGTCGCGCGGCTCGACCAGGAGGTCATCCTGAGCTGTGCCTCCGGCAACCGGTCGCTCCTGGCGGGCATCACGCTCCGCGAGATGGGCTTCGAGCACGTCTCGAGCCTCGCCGGCGGGTTCCAGCGCTGGAAGCAGAGCGGCCAGGACTGGACCCTCCCGCAGCGGCTCACCCAGGACCAGCGCTCCCGCTACAGCCGCCACATCCTGATCCCGGAGGTCGGGGAGGAGGGGCAGATCAAGCTGCTCGACTCCAAGGCCCTGCTGATCGGCGCGGGCGGCCTCGGCGCCCCGGCGGCGTTCTACCTCGCGGCCGCGGGCGTCGGCACGATCGGGCTGGTCGACGACGACGTCGTGGACGCCAGCAACCTCCAGCGCCAGATCATCCACACGACCGACCGCGTGGGGATGAACAAGGGCGAGTCCGCGAGGATCGCGATCGAGGCGCTGAACCCGGACGTGAAGGTCAACGTCCACCCGTTCCGCGTGGACCGCGAGAACGTCATCGACCTCGTCTCCGACTACGACATCATCATCGACGGGACCGACAACTTCCCGACGCGCTACCTGATGAGCGACGTGTCGCTGATGACGAGGACGCCGCTCATCCACGCCAGCATCCTCCGGTTCGAGGGCCACGCGTCCACGTTCCTGCCGTACGACGGGCCGTGCTACCGCTGCCTCTTCCCGGAGCCCCCGCCGCCGGACATGGCGCCCTCGTGCGGCGAGGCCGGCGTGCTCGGCGTCCTCTGCGGCGTGATGGGCAACATCATGGCCACCGAGGCCATCAAGACCCTGCTCGGCATCGGCGACACGCTGTCCGGGCGGCTCCTCATCTACGACGCCCTGGACATGACGTTCACGGAGCTGAAGGTCCGCCGCGACCCGGACTGCCCGGCCTGCGGCCCGAACGCGCACCTCGAGTTCCGCGACTACGACGCCTGGTGCGCCGGCGTCCACCGCACCGCGGCGGTGGCGACCGCATGAGCACGGTGCGGATCCCGCCCGTGCTGCGGGCGGCCACCGGCGGCGAGCGCGAGGTGCGGGTGGAAGGCGCGTCGACCGTCGCGGACGTGCTCGACGCGCTCTACGACCTGCACCCCGCCGTCCGGACCCAGTTGCAGACGCCCGAGGGCGAGCTGCACAAGTTCGTGAACGTCTACCTCAACGACGAGGACGTGCGGCTCATGTCCTGGCTCGACACCGAGGTGGGGGACGGCGACACGCTCCTGATCCTCCCGGCGATGGCCGGCGGCGCCGGCGCATGACCCAGACCGGCCTCGCGGCACCGCCGCAGGCGGTGTCGCCGGACCTGGTCGCCACGATCGGCAACACGCCGCTCGTGGAGCTGAAGCACCTCTCGCCCAACCCGGACGTCCGGATCCTGGCGAAGCTCGAGAGCCACAACCCCACCGGGTCGATCAAGGACCGGACCGCGCTCTCCCTCATCGAGGACGCCGAGCGCAAGGGGGCGGTCAAGCCGGGCGACACGATCATGGAGCCCACCTCGGGCAACACCGGCATCTCGCTGGCCATGATCTGCCGGGTCCGCGGCTACAAGCTCGTCGCGGTGATGCCGGAGAACGTGACGGAGGAGCGGCGCCAGCTGCTGACGCTCTACGGCGCCGAGATCGTCCCCACCGACGGTGAGTTCGGCTCGAACGGCGCCGTCGAGGTGGCGAAGCGCCTCGCCGCCGAGAACGGCCTCTACATGCCGTTCCAGTACGGCAACCCGGCCAACCCGCGCGCCCACTACGAGGGCACGGCGGAGGAGATCGTGCGCGACTGCCCGGAGCTCGACGTGTTCGTCGCGGGCCTCGGCACCGGCGGCACCCTGATGGGGAGCTCGAAGCGCCTGAAGGAGCACCGGCCCGAGATCCAGGTGGTCGCCTGCGAGCCGCTCCAGGGCGACCCGGTCAGCGGCCTGCGGAGCCTGGACGACGGCTTCGTCCCGCCCATCCTGGACCTCTCGCGGCTCGACCGGAAGCTGCTGGTCTCGAACCGCGACTCGATCGTGATGACCCGCCGCCTCGCGGCCGAGGAGGGCATCTTCGCCGGGGTGTCCTCCGGCGCGGTCATCCACACGTGCGCGCGGCTCGCCTCGAAGATGACCCGCGGCACCATCGTCGGGATCGTCTGCGACGGCGGCTGGAAGTACCTCTCGTCCGGCCTCTGGACGGACGACGTCGACGACGTCGAGGACACCCTCGACCGGGGGATCTTCTGGTAGCCGTCGGCTCGCGCTGACCTTGCGACGGATGTAACGGAAGTCCAGAGTGGGCGCATGCGCCGCCCGCTCGCCGCAGCCGCGCTCGCCGCCGCCGCCGTCGCGACCGGCGCCGCGGGGCCCGGCGGCGACGAGGCCGCCGCCCTGGACCTGCGGACCGCCAGCGGCCCCGCGCTGGCGACCTCCGCCGCGGAGGGGAACCTCGGCGTCCTCCGCGGACGCGCCGGCCATCGCCGCGCCGGCGCGTTCCTGGTGGGGACCCCCGGCATGAGCCCGACCCTCGGCATCGGCGACGCGGTGCTTTACGACCGCACCGCATACCGCGCCACCCCGCCCGTCCGTGGCGACGTGGTGGTGCTGCAGCCGACGTCCGCGCAGGCGGAGGTGTGCGACTCCTCGGCGCCGCGCATCGCGCGCGTGGTCGGCGTCCCCGGCGACGTCGTGACGCTCGACGGCTTCGGCGTGAGCGTGAACGGGGCCCCGCTCGTGATCGCCGGCGCCGGGCGACCGCAGCTGAACCGCACGTTCCCGGCCGTCCCGAAGGGCCGGGTACTGGTGCTGGGCGACAACCGGCGCATCGCGTGCGACTCGGCGTCGTGGCACCCGCCGTTCGTCGCGGTCGACGCGATCAGGGGCCGGGCCGAGGGCGTCTTCCACCCGATGGCGCACGCCGGTCTGCTGCGGCGCGACGGCGGCCTCGACCGCTTGGACCCGGACCCGTCCGGCCGGGCCCGCCTGGACGCCTTCATGACCGCCGGCGTCGGCAGCCAGAGCGTCGCAGGCGCGCTCTTCGGCCTCGCGTTCTGCCAGATCATCGCGCCCCTGTGCGAGCCGCCGATCGCGCGCCGGCTGGCGGTGAACGAGATCCGGCGCCAGCGCGGCCGGCTGCGGTCGGCCCTCACGACGCTCCGCGGCGATTGCGCCGCCCCGCCGCTGCGCCGTCTCGAGCGCCGCCTCGTGCGGGACGAGCGGGCGCTGGCCCGCGGCCGCGTGCCGCTCCGCCGCATCGAGCACCGTCTCGCGTACCACTACACGACCGGGCTGTCGGGCATCACCGCCTGTTGGCGCGTGTCGATCGCCGTCCAGCGGGAGCTCGCGCTCCGGTAGCGTTCGGCGGGTGCGCCTGTCCCCCGAGCTGGCGCAGGAGCTGGTCGCCCACGCGATCCGCGACCTGCCCAACGAGTGCTGCGGCCTCATCGCCGGCCGGGGCGGCACCGCCGTGCGCGTGCTGCCCGCCACCAACAGCGAGGGCAGCCCGTTCATGTACGTCATGGACCCGCAGGAGCAGCTGCGGCTCATGGACGAGATCGACGACGCGGGGGACGACCTGCTGGCCGTCTACCATTCGCACACCCGGTCGGCGGCATACCCCTCGCGCACGGACGTCGAGCTGGCGTTCTTCCCCGACACCCTCTACCTGATCGTGTCGATCGCCGACCGCGACGCGCCCGACATCCGCGCGTACCGGCTCAGCCGCGGCGCGCCGGAGGGTGAGCAGATCCACGAGGAGGAGGTCCTGATCGGATGAGACGGCGCACCCTCGCCACCGCCGTCGTCGCACTCGCCGTCGCCGTGGGCGGCGCCGCCGGCTGCGGCGGCGACTCGGTCTCGGAGGACACCACCGAGGCCACCACCGCCGCGACCACGGCGCCCGCCACGACGGCTCCGGCCACCACCTCAGGCGGCGGCGGCACCTCGACGGCGGCGGCCGCGCTGACCGCCGCCGACCTGCCGCCGGCGAACGCCATCAGCGGCGTCGGGAAAGGCACGCCCCGCACGATCGACTCGGCCTCCGAGTTCGTGGACGTGCTGTACCAGAACGGCGACCCGGCCAAGCCCGCCGCCGTGACCCGCCTCGAGGACGCCGGCTACAAGACCGCGATCCTGCGCGACCAGGCCGGCACCGATCCCGAGAACGGGATCGCGCTGCTGCGCACCTACGCGATCGCCCTCGGCTCCCCCGACCAGGCCAAGCAGGAGGTCTCGGACGCGGTGGACGAGGTGCGCAACGCCAGCGCCGCCCAGTCGCGCGACATCGACACCGGCATCCCCGACGGGCAGGGCCTGCGCGTCGACATCGACCAGGGCGGCGTCCAGGGCGCCGTCGTGTTCATCACGTTCCCCGTCGGCAGCCAGGTCTACGGCATCCAGGCCGTCGCGACCAACGCGGGCAACCTGGACCAGGACGAGCTGCTGGGCGCGGCGCGCGACCTCGCGACCAAGGCCGGCGCCGCCACCAGCTGACCGGCGTCAGTCCGCCGCGGGGGCCTCGGCCTCCGCGGCGGACTCCGCCACCTTCTTGCGCGTCGTCCGGCGTCGCGGCTTCGGCGCCTCATCGGCCGGCGCATCCGCCGCCGGGGACTCCTCGGCCGTCGTCGCGGCGGCCTTCTTGCGCGTCGTCCTCCGGCGCGGCTTCGGGGCCTCCTCGGCGGGGGCCTCCTCGGCCGGTGCCTCGGCGGGCGCGGCCTCCTCGGCCGTGGTCGCGGCGGCCTTCTTGCGCGACGTGCGCTTGCGCGGCTTGGGGGCCTCCTCCTCGGCAGGGGTCTCCTCGGCGGGCGCGGCGGCCTCCTCGGCCGGCGTCTCCTCGGCCTTGCGGCGCGTGCGGCGGCGCGGCTTCGGGGCCTCCTCGGCGGGCGCCTCCTCGGCCGGCGCCTCGACGGCGGCCTCGGCGACGGGCGCGGCCTCGGCGGCCTCCTCCGCCGCGGCACGGCGGCGCACCCGGCGACGGGCGGGCGCGTCGTCCTCGGCGGCGGGCGCCTCGGCCTCGGCGGGGGACTCGGCGACCGCGGCGGGTGCCTCGTCCTCGGCCGTGGTGCGGCGGCGACGACGGCGGCGCGCCGGCGTCTCCTCCTCGGCGGGCGCGTCGGCGACGGCCTCGGCGGCCTCCACCACGGCGTCCGGCGCGGGCGCCTCGTCGGCGACCGGCTCCAGGTCCTCGACCGTCGGCTCGGGCTCCGCGCCCGCGCCGCGGCGGCGGCGGCGGCGGCTGCTGCGGGTCGGCGGGCCCGCCGCGGTGTCGGTGGCCTCCGTCAGCTCGGGGACGTCGTCGCCCACCTCCGGCGGCGGGCCGAGCATGATCATGTCCTCGTAGGAGATCGGCTCGTCCAGCGGCGGCAGGGTGCCGACGTCAGGGTCGGGCGTCGGGGTCACGACGACCTCGAAGACCTCGGCGATCTCCTCGGCCACCTGCGAGGCCTCGGCGGAGTCGGCGTCGGTCCCGGCGCCGCTGCGCCCCCGGCCGCCGCGGCGGCGGCGGCGGCGTCCGCCGTCGTCGTCGTTCGCGCGCTCCGCCGCGGCGGCGGGCGCGCTCGGCAGCGGCGGCGCGGCGCGGCCCTCGCCGAGCTCGACGCGGTACGTGCCGCTGCGCGGGTCGGTCTCCAGCCGGACGATGCCGGTGGTCGACGCGTCCTCCAGGAACTTGGAGAACGTCGAGAACCCGTGCTCGCTCTCGTCGAAGGCGGGGTACTTGCGCCGCATCGAGTCCTTCACGATGGATGCGAGCGGCCACTCGGTGCCCTCGCGCTGGAGCGCGGTCAGCGTCTCGCGGAGCAGCTCCGTGGGGTTCAGGTCCAGCCCGCCGGAGGGGCTGCGGCGGCGGGTGGCGCTCGCGCCCCCGGCCTCGGCGGCGAGGCGGTCGTAGAAGATGAACTCGTCGCAGTTCGCGATCAGCAGCTCGCTGGCCGACTCGCGGTTGCCGACGCCGATCACGCGCTTGTTCAGCTCGCGGAGCTTGCCGACGAGCGGCGTGAAGTCGCTGTCGCCGGAGACGATCACGAAGTTGTCGACGTGCTCGCGGCTGTACGCCAGCTCCATCGCGTCGACGGCCATCTGGATGTCGGCGCGGTTCTTGGCGCCCTCGCGGGCGGAGGGCATCTCGATGAGCCCCAGCCCCGCGTTCTGCAGCTCGTGCCGGGCGTCTCGGTAGCGGCTCCAGTCGGCGTATGCGCGCTTCACCAGCACTCGGCCCTTCTCGGCCAGGCGGTTCAGCACCAGGTGGATATCGAAGTCGCCTCGTCCCTTGGCCCCGGGGCGGGCCATGTTCTCGAAGTCGACCAGCACGGCGAGAGAGCTCTCGTGCTCGGCCATAGGTCCTCCAGATCTGTGTGTCGGTGCCGCCGAGCGGCGGCAGGTCATGCGGCGTGGCGCCGTACCCCGCGCGTACGCAGGGCGAGACGATCGTACCAGCCGGGCGCGGATCCCCCCGCCGGGCAGCCCAGACAGCCCGCTCATCACTAGAATCCATCGGGTACGCATTCGCACCCGCGACCGGGTGCGCCACACGTTCAGGGGGAAGCTTCCGTAATGACGACTCAGCAGCCGACGGCGAGCACCGGTTCAGCGAACGGGTCAGGCGCCGAGACCCTCACGGTGACCGACAACCGCACCGGCCAGACGTACGAGCTGCCCATCACGGACGGCACCGTCCGAGCCACGGACCTGCGGCAGATCAAGGTCGATGACGCCGATTTCGGCCTGATGACCTATGACCCGGCCTTCATGAACACGGCCTCCTGCCGCTCCGAGATCACGTTCCTCGACGGCGACGCCGGGATCCTGCGCTATCGCGGGTACCCGATCGAGCAGCTCGCCGACAAGAGCTCCTTCCTCGAGGTGTCCTACCTCCTCGTCCACGGCGAGCTGCCGACCGCGGCGCAGCTCGACCAGTGGGTGGACGACATCACCCATCACACGTTCGTCCACAAGAACGTCGAGCAGTTCATGCAGGGCTTCCGGTACGACGCCCACCCGATGGGGATGCTCGAGTCGAGCGTCGGGATGCTGAGCACGCTGTACCCGGAGTCCAAGGACCTGACGGACGCCGACAACAACATGCTCCAGATCATCCGGCTGATCGCGAAGATGCCGACCCTCGGCGCCTTCGCCTACCGGCACATCACGGGCAAGCCGTTCGTCTACCCCAACAACGAGCTCTCGTACTCCGAGAACTTCCTCTCGATGCTCTTCACGACCGGTGTGCCCCAGTACGACGCCGACCCCCGCCTCGTACGCGCGCTGGACGTGCTGTTCATCCTCCACGCCGACCACGAGCAGAACTGCTCGACGAGCGCGGTGCGGAGCGTCGGCTCGTCGCAGGTCGACCCCTACTCGGCCGTCACCGCCGGCGTCGCCGCCCTCTACGGCCCGCTCCACGGCGGTGCCAACGAGGCCGTCCTCCAGATGCTTCGACGCATCAAGACGACGGACAACATCCCGGCCTTCATGGAGGGCGTGAAGGAGGGCAAGGAGCGCCTGATGGGCTTCGGCCACCGGGTGTACAAGAACTTCGACCCGCGGGCCACGATCATCAAGAAGGCCTGCGACGACGTCTTCGAGGTCACCGGGGTCAACCCGCTCCTCGAGATCGCGGTGGAGCTCGAGAAGATCGCCCTCGAGGACGAGTACTTCATCAAGCGCAAGCTCTACCCGAACGTGGACTTCTACTCGGGCCTGATCTACGAGGCCCTCGGCATGCCGGCCGACATGTTCACGGTCCTCTTCGCCATCGGGCGCACCCCCGGCTGGGTCGCCCAGTGGAAGGAGATGATCGGCGACAAGGAGCAGAAGATCTCCCGCCCGCGCCAGGTGTACGTCGGCGCGGACGAGCGCGACTACGTGGAGATCGGCTCCCGCTAGGACCCGCCACGGCAGTCGGCCGCGCGTCCGCCGGCTGCAGACCTGCGCATTCCGGCATCCGCGTGCATGCCGATGCAACCAGCATCGGCATGAACGCGGACATCCGGACTACTTGGTCTTCGCGCGGCGGGCCGCACGCCCTTGGTGCCGCGCCGGGCCCTAGGCGGTGGCGCCGCCCGCGCCGGCCACGCCGGCGCGGACGGCCGCCGCGTCCAGCAGGCCGACGAGCTGCGTCAGCTCGTCGTCGTCGAGCGCGTCCCAGATGCGCCGCATCAGGTCCTGGCGGCCGGGGAGCGCCTCGGCGGCCATCTCCTCCCCCTGGGGCGTGAGCCGGGCCTGCACCATGCGCCCGTCGCGGGGGTGCGGCACCCGCTGCACCAGCCCGCCCCGCTCGAGGCCGTCGACCAGCTTGGTCACGTTCGGCCGGGTGACCCCCAGCTCGTCCCCCAGGGCGTGGAGGCAGGCCTGGCGCTCGTCCTGGCAGCACAGCACCCCGAGCACCTCGAGCTTCGCGTCGGACAGCCCGTAGCCGCCGGCGTGGCGGTCCAGCTCGCGCCCGGCGCGGCAGGCGAGCCGCTCGAGCGCGGCGGTCGCGCGCTCGGCGAGATCGGCCCGGGACTCGGCCTCGATCGTTACCGGGTTCATCATCTCGGACGGTACCACCCCCGGCGCCGCGGCCGTCAACCCGCCGCGCGCGGTAGTCTTGTCCCGTGAACAGCGATCCTCAGGAGCAGATGCGCCAGGCGGCGCGTGACGTGGGCCAGGAGCTGCAGCGCGTCATCGACCAGTGCGCGAAGCTGGCGCGCCAGGCGGGGGAGGACCTCTCGCGCCTGGTGGGCGACCCGCGCACCGCGATGCGGCGCCGCACCCCCGCCGACGCCACCCCCGCAGAGCTCATCCGCGAGATCGGCCGCCTCCGCGACGAGGGGCTGATCTCGGAGGAGGAGTTCCAGGCGAAGAAGGCCGACCTCCTCTCACGCGTGTGAGCGACGTCGAGGAGAACTGGGGCGCGCTGGCCGCGCGCCTGGCGCCGCACGTCTCGCCCGAGTGGTCGCGTCTCGCCGCCGAGCACGGCTCGCAGGGGTGGATCCGCCTGATCCTCCTGGTCGACGCGCACGACCTGCTGTCCCGCCCGCGGGTCGCCGAGAAGGTGGCGATGACGATGGCCGACCTGGCCGTCGACCGCGAGGACGAGCAGAAGGGGTGGGAGGCGGTCCGCGAGAAGTCCGAGGAGGACCGCGTCGCGGTCGTCACCGAGCTCGTCGACGCCGCCCCCACGGTCCTGTCGCAAGAGCTCCTGCCGCTGTTCGCGCGCTCCATCGAGCCCATGCAGCGCCAGGGGATGTAGCCGCGGCGGGAGGCCATCCGAGCGACGCCGACCGTGAGGCGGCGGCGCTCCCCGTGCTCCTCGCGGCCGTCGGCGCCGCTCGCGCCCGCGACCTCGACGGCCTGCGCCAGTCCTACGCGGACGACGCGGTGTGGCTCGCCCCCGCGGGCAAGCTGCACGGTGGGGCCGACGCGGCGGCCCGCCACCTGGAGATCGCCGCGCTCGCCGAGGAGTGGGACGAGCCCCAGCAGCAGGGCGCGAAGGCGGCCCTGAGGTGGTCGGGCGGTGGCGGCGCCACCCGCGGGGCGGTGGTCGTCGAGGTCCGGCGGGGCCGGATCATCTTCGCCGCGGAGGCCTAGCTCCGGGTCACGCCCCGCCGATGGCGCGCAGCGCCGAGGGCGGGTAGAGCGCACGCAGGCGGCCGGCGCGCGGGGCGACGGCCTCGACGTCGAGCACCGCCAGCGTCCCCTTGCGGAAGTCCACCGACCCGCCGCCGGTGAGGTCCGCGACGGCGTGGGGGAGGTCCGGGTTGTGGCCGCACACCAGCACCGGGTCGGCCCCCGGGTGCAGCATCAGGGCGTCGGCGAGGTCCTCGAGCTCCATCCCGGGGCGCAGGCGCGGGTCCTCCACCGGCTCCAGGCCGAGGGCGGCCGCCACGATGTCCGCGGTCTGCCGGCACCTCACCAGCGGGCTGCAGAGCACCAGGGACGCCTCCACGCCCAGCGCCCGCAGCCCCCGGGCCACCTGCTCCATGCGGGCGCGGCCGTCGTCGGTCAGGGCGCGCGGCTCGTCCCGGTACCCGGTGTCCGGCCCCGCGTCCTCCGCGATCCCGTGGCGCAGCAGCATCAGGCGCATCGCGCGCCAGCATGCCGCGCCGGCGCCCCGGCCGCCAGGGCGGCCGGGGCACGACGGGGTGCTAGTCGATCATCTGGTACGCGGGCAGCGTCAGGAAGTCGACGAAGTCGTCCGAGGTGGAGATGTCGTCGAACAGCTGCGCGGCCCGGTCGAAGTACTCGTGCAGGTTCTCGGGGTACTGGCCGTGGATCGTGTCCAGCTCCTCGGCGAGGAGGGCGCGGAACAGCTCCGTGTCGACCTTCCGGCCGTCGTCCAGGACGCCCTTGTCCGAGTGGATCCACTGCCACACCTGGCTGCGGGAGATCTCGGCGGTGGCCGCGTCCTCCATCAGGTTGTTGATCGGGACGCAGCCGATGCCGTTCAGCCAGGCGCCGAGGTACTGCACGCCGACGCTGATGTTGGTGCGCAGGCCGGCCTCGGTGATCGGGCCCTCCGGCACGAACGTCAGGAGGTCCTTCGCGGTGATCTCCACGTCCTCGCGGAGGCGGTCCAGCTGGTTCGGGCCCGGCATGACCGCGTCGAACGCCTCGACGGCGATCGGCACGAGGCCGGGGTGGGCGACCCAGGTGCCGTCGTGGCCGTTGCTGGCCTCGCGCTCCTTGTCGGCCCGCACCTTGCCGAGGGCCTCCTCGTTGGCCACCGGGTCGTTCTTGATCGGGATCTGCGCCGCCATGCCGCCGATGGCGTGGGCGCCGCGCTTGTGGCACGTCTTGATCGCGAGCAGCGAGTAGCTGTTCATGAAGTGGGTCGTCATCGTCACCAGCGCGCGGTCCGCCAGCACGAAGTCGGGGCGGCTGCGGAACTTCTTGATGACGCTGAAGATGTAGTCCCAGCGCCCGCAGTTGAGGCCGGCCGAGTGGTCGCGCAGCTCGTAGAGGATCTCCTCCATCTCGAACGCGGCCAGGATCGTCTCGATCAGGACGGTCGCGCGGACGCTGCCCTGCGGGATCCCGATCTCGTCCTGCGTCAGCACGATGATGTCGTTCCAGAGCCGGGCCTCGAGGTGGCTCTCCATCTTGGGGAGGTAGAAGTACGGGCCCGAGCCCTTGTCCAGCAGCGTCTTCGCGTTGTGGAACATGTAGAGCGCGAAGTCGAAGATGCCGGCCGACACGGGGTTGCCGTCCACGAGGACGTGCTTCTCCAGCAGGTGCCACCCGCGCGGGCGGACCAGCAGCGTGGCGAGGTTGTCGCCGAGCGCGTAGTCCTTGCCGCCGCTGGAGAACGTGATGGTCCCGTTCACCGCGTCGCGCAGGTTGATCTGCCCCTGGATCGTGTTCTCCCAGGTGGGCGTGTTCGAGTCCTCGAAGTCGGACATGAACACCTTCGCCCCGGAGTTGAGGGCGTTGATGATCATCTTCCGGTCGACCGGCCCGGTGATCTCGGCGCGGCGGTCCTGGAGGTCGGCCGGCGCGGGCGCGACCTTCCACGACGGGTCGTCGCGGATCGCCTTCGTCTCGGGCAGGAAGTCCGGCAGCTCACCGGCGTCGAGGCGCGCGGCACGCGCTACGCGGGCCTCCAGGAGCTCCCGGCGCCGCGGCTCGAAGGCGCGGTGCAGCGTCGCCACCAGGGCGAGCGCGTCCGGGGTGAGGATCTCCGCCATCTCGGGCGAGACGTCGGCCGTGATCTGGACTCCCTCGGGCAGGGTGAGCGTGCTCATCGTTCGGTTCGCACCTTTCCTCGACGCGTCAACCGCTGAAGGCTACCCGATCGGCCTCCGCGCCCGGGCCGGGCTCAGCTCGCGCCGGGCACCTGCGCGACGAGGACGGACGCGACCACGACGATCACGATCGACAGGGCGAACTCGGCGCCCGCGAGCCGCCGCACCAGCCGCACCGTGGCGGCGTTCGGGTGCCGGACGGGCCGCAGCGCGACGATCACCTTGCGGTTGTAGAGCGCGAGCGCGGCGACCGGGATCAGGAGTCCCACCTTGATCAGGACGCTCTGGCCGTAGGAGGTGTCCCACAGCTCCCGCGGGTCGTCCATCTCGGCGAGCGAGCGGATGACGCCGGTGATGACCGCGAGGGTCACGGCCACGAGCGCCACCTTCGAGTAGCGGGCGAGCACCCGGGACGCGAGCGCCGAGCCGCGGTCCGGCGCGATCCGCGGGAGGCGGAAGTAGACGAGGACGATCATCGCGAGGCCCACGATCCAGACGGCGACCGCCACCAGGTGGACCAGCTGGGTGCCGATCTGGAGCCATGCCACGTCGGCGACGTTCGCGTGCCCCTGGGCGGCGATGCCACCCAGCACCGCCAGCAGCAGGCCGCCCATCAGGAACGCCGACCAGCGCGGCCCCTCCAGCGTGGCGGCGCGCGGCTGGCTGCTGCTCCCGTACTCGCGGATGAACAGCGCCGCGCCCATCGCGAACAGCCCGAACAGGAGCGCCCCGCGCAGCTGCACCAGCGACCCGAAGTGGGTGCCCCCCAGCACCTGGCTGATGCCGGTGGCGTCGCCGATCGCCCCCCACACCGTCGTCCCCAGGACGCTCGCGCTCTGCACCACCAGCAGGTAGCCCTCGGCGATCATCGCGCCGACGGCCAGCACGCCGAAGCCCACCCAGAAGGCGTCGCGGCCCCAGGTGGTGACCGCCTCGCGCTCGCCCTGGCCGGCGCGCGCCAGCGGCCCGCGCAGCGCGGGCGCCCACACGAGCCACCGGAAGGCGATCAGCCCGATCAGCCCGCCGAGCCCCACCAGCTCGAGGAACCGCGAGCTGGTGCCCCACGGCCCCGTCTCGGAGGGGCCGGTCGCGATGCCGGCCAGGTACGGGTCCTTCAGCGCCGCGTCGCCGATCCCGAACACGAACACCCCGCCAACCACGTGGGAGTCGGCGCCGATCACCGAGTAGCGCACCGTGTACGTCCCCTCGGGGAGCCCCGGGCGCAGCGGGATCTCCACCAGGCGCTTGTCCTGCCCCTGGGCGGCCGGCCCGCGGGCGCCGCTCTGGCCGGACTCGTCGACCACGTCGCCGCTGTTCTCGCGGGCCAGCTCGACCGGCTCGGAGAACGTGAGCGTCACGGCGGCGGGCGAGGCGTCCAGCTTCGTGTCCGCGAGCGGGTCGGTGGTGACCAGGGTGGGGTGCGCCGACGCCGTCGCCGCCGCCAGGAGGAACAGGACGAGGGCGAGGGCGGGGATCAGGGCGCGACGCATCCGCCGGATGGTCGCGGCCCGGGCCCCGCGCCGCAACCGGGCCGGGCGACCTGAGTGCTAGCGTGCCGCCGGATCCCGGGCGGCACGCGGGTGCCGGACCCGACGCGGCGAGAGGGAGGACGCGGTGCCGGAGCTCCTCGAGGGCACCACCGGGCTGGTGGTCGGCGTGGCAAACAAGCGCAGCATCGCCTGGGCGATCGCACGCAAGCTCGACCAGGCGGGACAGCGCCTGGTGCTGACCTACCAGGGGGAGCGGACCGAGGGCGACGTGCGCAAGCTGGCGGAGCAGCTCGACCATTGCGCCGGCGTCCTGCCGCTCGACGTCCAGGACGACGCCCAGATCACGAGCGCCGTCGCCGGTGCCGCCGAGGCGCTCGGCGG
>BFBZ01000919.1_pt1 | contig 22530 bp, 21 predicted proteins | sample 1888401 | NCBI WGS metagenome assembly BFBZ01 (sample SAMD00112614, study PRJDB3348) | symbiont metagenome | host: Chara braunii
GGAAAGCGTCGCCTGCTCCCCGGCCCTTGCGAAAACCTCCGCCGGCATGCTGGGCACGATCTTCAGGACCTGGACGCTTAGCCAGTTCTCCCTCTTCCACCGCGACGCGCGCTGTATCGACCGCTTCCGGCGACCGCCGGTCGCGCGAGACATTGGCCGAGAGATGCCCCCACCTTCGACCTCGCGCATCATGCGCTGCGGAAAGGCGGTGAGCCTGCTGAACGCCAACCGGCCGACGGAGACGCGGTTGAAGTGATCCGGTCGGATGCGGACCTCGATGACAAGGGTGCGGCCTCCTGACATGGCCCGCTGACCGACGCCATGCTTGTGCCGACAAGCGGCACCATGGCCAAGCGGAATGGCTCCCAGCACGCGCGCCTGCATCGCGCGAGCGAAGTCGCGACGGAGGCCCACCGTGGCCTGTCATGCATGCCATGCGCCCTCGGCTCCCAAATGCCAGCCCCTCGACTCAACCTTAGGTCGAAGGTAAACACGAAATTCACAACCTTGCAAACTGCTGACATTGTTGCGGTCACGGTGCACGCTATTGACGGCGATCCAGGATACAGCACTACGGTGACACGTACCTGCCTCCCTTTTCTGGACGTCGTGCCAACCTCACGTCATGTCGCGCCTCGCCCGTATCGTCGCCCCGGGTCTTCCGCATCACGTGACGCAACGCGGCAACCGGCGCGCGAACGAATTACGGTGACAGTGCATTTATTGACCGCGATCCCGCGACAGTTTCCCCGCAAAAGGACGGAGTCTGAACCCGGCGAGCGGTCCGCATAGGTTCAGCTAGTTATGCCGCAGGGCATCAACGGCGAGGCCAAATAATGCGAAAAACTCAAGGCATGAGCCTTTTCGACTAGGCTCTTCTTCTTGTTCTCTCCGTGCTGTGGGGCGGATCGCTCTTCTTCTCCAAGGTCGCTCTTTCCGAATTGCCGCCGTTGATTGTTGTTCTCGCCCGCGTCGCAATCGCCGCCATGGCGCTGTTCGCCTACCTGCGCGCAACAGGGCAAGCCGTTCCCACGGCCGGCAGCATATGGGTCCAATTCTTCGGCATAGGGCTGTTGAACAACCGTATTCCGTTCAGTCTCCTGTTTTGGGGACAGACACAGATTGCCAGCGGCCTTGCCTCCATCCTCAATGCCACGACGCCAATCTTTTCGATCATCGTGGCGCACTTCCTCACCTCTGATGAACGGATGACGCCCAACAAGATCGTGGGTATCGCCTCGGGCTTTGCTGGCGTCGCGCTCCTGATGGCCGGAAGCGCCTTCTCATCGCAGGAACCTCCCTTCCTCGCTCTGTTCGCGTGTCTGGAATTACGGGAATTGCGGTGACAGCGCATTTATTGACGGCGATCCCGCGCAGGCTGCATCCTGCCGTCATGGCTCGTCTCGCGCGCATCGTTGTCCCCGGCTTGCCCTACCACGTCACGCAACGCGGCAATGGGCGCCAACGCACCTTCTTCGACGATCAGGACTATGCCTTTTATCGTGACGGTCTTGCCGCCCACTGTGCGGCGGCCGGTGTCGCGATATGGGCCTGGTGTCTGATGCCCAATCATGTGCACCTCATCCTGGTTCCGTCGGATCCCGACGGCCTGCGCCGCGCCCTGGCCCCAGCCCATCGGCGCTATGCCGGCCATATCCATGCGCGCCTGCGGCGGACCGGGCACTTCTGGCAAGAGCGCTACGGTGCGGTTGCCATGGATGAAGACCATCTCTCTGCTGCCGTTCGTTACGTGTCGCTGAACCCGGTGCGCGCACGACTGGTCGAGACAGCGCAGGATTGGCCTTGGGCCAGCACCAGAGCCCATCTGACGCAAAAATACGATGGGATGACCGCCCTCGCACCGATCCGCCAGCGCTTCCCGGACTTTGCCGGCCTCCTGGCGCGCGATCCGGGCGAGGCGATGCTCGAGCGCATCCGCAAGGCCGAGACGATCGGCCGCCCAATTGGCGACGACACTTTCATCGACCGGATCGCCGACGTGACGGGAAGGATCGTCAAACCCGGCAAGCGAGGCCCGAGGCCGAGGGGCCAAGGGTCAACATCGAGCGACAAATAAATGCACTGTCACCGTAATCTCCATATTTGCCTCAGGCTGCGGAAATGATCCGAACCACCCGATCCATGCAGATGGCCGCCGGCATAGTTTCCGCAACACGGACAGAGATCATAAAAATCGAACTGCGCGGGGTAACCGCAGACTGGACAACATGTGACCATCGTCGACCGTGCCGGGATGTGCCGCCGGTGCGCCGGTCGCCCGGGCGGCACGCGACCTTGGTGGATCTTGCATCGAGGGCATTCTGCCGAAGCCCCGCGCATATTTCCATCGGCCCGGGCGACAGCCGGTCGCCATGGCCGCCTCCGGCGGGCGGGGCTCCAGGGGGAGCGGCGATGCTCGCGCGCATCCGCAAGGCCGAGACGACCGGCCGCCCCCTTGGCGACGCCCCTTTCGTCGACGGGATCGCCGGCAGGACGGGAAGGATCGTCAAACCCGGCAAGCAAGTTCCGAAGCCGAAGGGCCAAGGGTCAGTATCGATCGACAATGAAGTGCACCGTCACCGCAATGCGGCGCGTCTTGCATGTCCGCAGAGCTGGATTTCATGCGGCGGCGCGGGAGCGCGGCTGGTCAGGCGCAACATTCGCCAATCCGCCGCAATGCCGGAGCACGGCCGGGTTCGGTAGTGGTCTCGTCGGGCGGAGGAGACGTCATGAGCGACACACTGGTGAAGGAAATCACGAGCGCGGGCGGCGAGGACCGGCTGACGATCCACCGCAACAGCGCCGGGCTCTATTATTACATCGACGAATTCCTGCGGATTCACACCGGCGACGATGATTTCGGCGACTATCCCCAGCCTGTCGCCCTCTGGGCCGAGGATCACCGCTCGGGCTTCTACGCCACTGCCGCCGAGGCCGAGCGCGATGCGCGGCGGGAGGTGGCCTGGCTGAGGTCAGAGGCGTGACGAGGGCGCCGCGAGGTCGTGGGTATCAGGGATAAGCCCGGTCAGGACGATTCACTGCTCCCGGAACGCCCGCATCACCTGGTCGGTCAGCGGCTTCATCAAATACGAAAAGGTCGTCCTGTCGCCGGTCCTGACGAAGACCTCGGCCGGCATGCCGGGCACGATCTTCAGGCCGTGGAGCTTGGCGAGTTCGCCCTCGTCGACCGCGACGCGGGCGGTGTAAAAACTGACCTGGGATTGCTGGTCGCGCGCGACATCGGCGGAGAGGCGCACCACCTTGCCTTCCACCTCGGGCGTCGTGCGCTGCGGGAAGGCGGTGAGCCGGATGAAGGCCGGCTGGCCAATGGCGACATGGTTGATGTCGTTCGGCTGGATGCGGATCTCGATGACCAGGGCGTCGTCGGCGGGCACGATCTGCATGATCGGCTGGCCGGCCTGCACCACGCCGCCGACGGTGTGATAGGCGAGCTGGTGGACGAGGCCGGATTGCGGCGCGCGGATGTCGATGCGCTTCAGCTGGTCTTCGGCGGCGATACGCCGCTCCACCAGTTCGCCGATCTTGCCCTGGACCTCGCGCAGGTCGGTGGAGACCTCGCGCCGCAGCTCCTGGTCGATCTGGATGATCTGCAATTCCGCCTCGGCGATGCGGCCCTCGGCGCGGGCGCGCTCGGCGACGAACTGGCCGACCTCGCCGGCGAGCCTCGCGGCCTCGCGCTCCAGCTCGACCATGCGGGTGCGCGGCACCAGGTTGCGCTGGAACAGGCCGCCGACATCGACAAGTTCGCGCTGGATCAGCTCGACCTGCTTGCGCCGGGCGGCTTCCTGGGCCTCCAGGCCTGATATTTCCTGGCGGATCTGGGCGATGCGTTCGGCCAATTGCTTGCGCTGGCCGTCGCGCGCGGTCTGGCGCGCCGCAAACAGCCGCCCCTCGCCTTCGAAGGCCTTGACGACTTCGGGATCGGCGGCGACCGGCCGCAGTTCGTCGGGAAGCACGAAGGCGATGCCGTCGCGCTCGGCCTCGAGCCGGCCGCGGCGCGACCAGGCTTCGTTCAACTGCTTGACCACCACCTGCAAATTGGCGCGGGTGACGGTGTCGTCGAGCCGGATGACCAGGTCGCCTTCCTTGACCTGCGAGCCGTCATGCACGCGGATCTCGCCAATGACGCCGCCGGTCGGGTGCTGCACGGTCTTGACGTTGCTGTCGACCACCACGGTGCCCGGCGAAACGACGGCGCCGGCCAGCGGCACGGTGGCGGCCAGGATGCCACCGCCGCCGAGCATGACGGCGACCAGCAGGGCACCGACGCGCACCAGATGGCGGATCGACCGATCCTGGTCGGCCGCCTCGGAGGCGCCGGCCTTGCCGGCCGCGGCTTGCGGCGCGGTCATCGCTTGCGGAACAGTCACGGCTTGTGGGGACGTCATGGCTTGCGGACCAGTCATGGCGCGGCCGTCCCCTTCTTCGGCGCGAGCACCTTGTTCAGCACCTCGTCCTTCGGCCCGAAGGCGACCACGCGGCCGTCCTTCATGACAGCCACCATGTCGACCGCGGCGATCGCGCTCGGCCGGTGGGCGACGACGATGGCGATGCCGCCGGCCTCGCGGACATGGCGGATGGCCTGGGTGACGGCGGCCTCGCCCTCGGCGTCCAGATTGGCATTGGGTTCGTCGAGCACGACCAGGAAGGGGTTGCCATAGAGCGCGCGGGCAAGCGCGACGCGCTGGCGCTGGCCGCCCGACAGGGCGATGCCGCCCTCGCCGATGCGCGTCTGGTAGCCTTCCGAAAGCCTGCGGATCATGTCGTCGGCGCCGGCGACGCGCGCCGCCTTGACGATCTCCTCGGCGTCGGCATCGGGGCGGAACCGCGCGATGTTCTCGGCCACCGTGCCGTCGAACAGGCCGATATCCTGGGCGAGATAACCGATGAAGCCGCCGCGCGCCTCGGCACTCCATTGGCCGAGTTCCGCGCCGTCGAGGCGCAGCGAGCCGCGCAGCGGCAGCCAGGCGCCGGTGAGCGTGCGTGCCAGCGTCGACTTGCCCGAGGCCGAGGGTCCGATGACGCCGAGCGCCTGGCCGGCCAGCAGCGAAAACGACACCCCTGAAATGATCGGCTCCTGGGAGCCCGGCGCACCGGCAAAGACCTGTTCCACCGTCAGCATGCGCTTGGGCGCCGGCAAGGCCATGGGGTCGGCCTGGTCGCCGAGCGCCGCCATGGTCTGGCGCAGCCGCGCCCAGGCCTGGCGCGCCGCGACGAAGCCCTTCCAATGGGCCACCGCCAGCTCGATCGGCGCCAGCGCCCGGCCCATCAGGATCGAGGACGCGATCATCACGCCGCCGGAGACCTGGCCCTGGATGACCAGATAGGCGCCGAGCCCGAGCATGGCCGACTGCATGAACATGCGGAAGATGCGGGACACCGCGCCGTAATGGGTGATGACGTCGGCGGCGGTCTCGTTGGCCTTCAGAAAGCGGCCATTGGTCGCCTGGTAGCGCGCCACCAGGGCCTTCTGCATGCCCATGGCGACAATGGTCTCGGCATTGCGCTTGACGCCCTCGGCCATGCCACCGCGCGCCGCCGCCTCACGCGAGACGACGACGGTCGGCTCCTTGGTCGCCCGGTCGGTCAGCAGCGTCACCGCGAACAGCACGATGCAGGCGACGAGCGCGGTGACGCCGATCCAGACATGCAGCAGGAAGCAGAGCCCGAGGAACAGCGGCACCCAGGGCAGGTCGAAAAAGGTGGTTGGCCCGAGCCCGGACATGAAGGCCCTGATGGCGTCGAGGTCGCGGCTCGGCTGTAGCGCGTCCTGGCGCAGGCCGGCGCGCACCGGGATCATCACCATCAGGTCGAAGATGCGCGGCGCCATGCGCCGGTCGACCGCCGCGCCGATGCGGGTGAGGATGCGCTGCCTGACGATGTCGAGCACGCCCTGGACCAGGAAGACCAGGAGCAGCATGGCGGTGAGCCCGACCAGCGTCGGCACGCTGCGGCTCGCCAGCACCCGGTCATAGACCTGCAGCATGTAGATGGAGCCGGCGAGCATGAGGATGTTCATGGCGCCGGAGAACAGGCCGACCCAGCCGAGCGACCCGCGATAGCCGGCGAGAACCTCGCCGAGCGGATCCTGACGCGAAGCAGACTTGGGAAGACCGCGCATGACGCCCTGTGGCCTGTCTCCGACTCCCGGGCCGGATACCCGCATTAGATCACGCCGCCGCCCTGCAATCTAGACGCGGCCCATGACGGTTGAGCAACCGTGCATCGAACGATTCAAAGTTGATCGATGCGGCGCCACCGGCATCGGCCGCCGGCGTCCTGGCGCGACGGGCCAGGGGGATGGGCGGAGACGGCCGGAGAGACGCTTCGCCCATGACGCCGCATGAAACATGCGCGCGCGGCGGCCGGAACGCTGGCGGGGCTGCCGGCCTGGCGTCTATAACCTGAAGATCAGGCGGAGCATTCGGCATGTCGGAAAAAAGCTGGGACAGGGTGCCGATCGAGGCGCAGAGCATCGCGGCGCCCCTGTCGCGCGCGGCGGTGTTTCTCGTGGTCACCGTCGCCGACGAACCGACAGCCCTCGCAAGGGTCTGCTCGGCGCTCGACGGGCTGGACGATCTCGTCAAGACCGTCGGGTTTCGCGATCTTTCCGCCCGGCTGTCGTGCATCGTCGGCATCGGCCGCGATCTCTGGGACCGCCTCCTGGCCGACAAGCGACCCCGGGACCTGAAACGCTTCGCGCCGATCCGGGGGGCGGTGCATGGGGCGCCCTCGACACCCGGCGACCTGCTCTTCCATATCCGAGCCGAACGCCCCGACCTGTGCTTCGAGTTCGAGCGCCTTCTGCTCGACAGTCTCGGCAGCGGCGTGACGGTCGTCGACGAGGTTTCCGGCTTTCGCTATTTCGACGCGCGCGACCTCCTGGGCTTTGTCGACGGTACGGCGAACCCGACCGGCCCTGACCTGCCCGCCGCGGCGATCGTCGGTGACGAGGATGCCGATTTCGCCGGCGGCAGCTATGTGGTCGTCCAGAAATATCTGCACGATCTCGGCGCCTGGGCGCAGGTTCCAACACCGCTCCAGGAGGCGATCGTCGGCCGCACCAAGATCGACAATGTCGAGATCGACGACGACGACGCGCCACGCAAATCGCACAAGTCGCTGGCGACGATCGTCGATGCCGACGGCAACGAGCACGACATCCTGCGCGACAACATGCCGTTCGGCCGGCCGGGCCAGCGCGAATTCGGCACCTATTTCATCGGCTATGCCCGGCACCTCTGGGTCATCGAGACGATGCTGCAACGCATGTATGTCGGCGACCCGCCGGGCGCCTACGACCGGCTGCTGGACTTCTCCACGGCGCAGACCGGCACGACCTTCTTCGCGCCGGCGCGGGCGACCCTGCAAAGGCTGCTTCAGGCGGCGCGGGAGAGGCTCGCGACGGCTCGGCCAGGCGAGGCAACACCGCGCTGAAGGCGCGTTGCGGTGCGGCCGGGCTTGATAGCGGTCTCGTCGGGCGGAGGACGCATCATGAGCGATACGGTCGTGAAGGAGATCACGAGCGCGGGCGGGCAGGATCGGCTGACGATCCACCGCACCAGCACCGGGCTCTATTATTACATCGACGAATTCCTGCGGGTTCACACCGGCGACGACGACTTCGGCTGCTATCCGGAACCCGTCGCCATCTGGGCCGAGGATCATCGCTCCGGCCTCTACGCCGATGCCGCCGAGGCCGGGCGCGATGCAAGGCGGGACGTGGCCTGGCTGCGGTCCGGGGCCTGAGCGACGAGGCCGCGACGGCGTGGACGGCCGTGACGAGCCCCGCCATGGCGCGGCGAAAATCGCCGCGCCGGCCATCGAGACGTGTCGAGACAAGCCGCAACCATTCCGATTACCTTGCCCCGCGTCCCGTCCGGAGCTCGCGATGCCCAGGATCGTTTCACTTGCCGATGCCGTCGCCGGTGGTCGTCTCGGACCGATCGGTCCGGGGGCAACCTTCGCCGAGATCGTCGAGGCCCTCGGGCGGCCAAGCTCGATCGCATGCCACGCCGCGACGGCGACCTGGACCTGGCGTTTCGGCCGGCTCGCCGTCACGGGGCCGATGGACGGGCGGGCCGCGGTCACCAGCATCGCCCTTGTCGACCTGGACCATGCCGGGGGAACGCTGGCGCTGCTGGGGGATCCCGCGGCGCCGCTTGCCGCCGATGGCCGGGCGCGCCCGGCCGACTATTGCATGGCCCTCCTGCTGGACCTGCACGGCGGCATGCGTCCCAGCACGGTCCTGCGGCGCCTGGCCGGGGCTGGCGTGCAGGCGGAGCTCGGCTACCAGGACCAATGCGCGGATGACGCCTCCTTCACGCTGGTTCTCCGGGCCGGCACCGTCAGCGTCCTCTATCGCGGCTTTTTCGACGGAGCGACGAGCGGCATCCCACCTCGCGGCCTCACGCTTCCCGGCGAAGCCGTCGGCGCGCTGACCGATGCGGCGGCGCGTCTGGAAGTGATCGAATGGTGCCCGCAAGCCGATCTCGGCGCGATCCAGCCGGTCGACCCGCAAGCCTATCTCGCTGGCGCCGCCGACAGCCCGGCCCAAGCGGATTACCGGCAGCGCGACGTCCTGCACTCGCCGATCCCGTTGTCGGAGGTCCTGACCACCGGGCGGCTCGGGCCGATCGGCTTTCCGGCGTCGCGCGGCGAGACCGGCGCGCTGCTCGGCCCGCCAAGGGGCGGCCGGATCGACCTCTCCTCGGAATACTGGGCCTATGGCGCGCTGCATCTCGCCTTCGAGGGCGAAGTCCTGTCCTGGTTCCAGCTCGAATATGCCCATTCCTTCGCGGGTGACTGCGAGATCCTGCCGACCGGCGGCGCGGCCGGGCCGCTGGTGATCGACCTCGAGGGCCTGTCGGGCCGGTCCCGCCCCTCGGAGGTCCTGCAGCTGCTGAGCAGGCGTGGCGCGGTCACCACGGTGATGGTGCGGGTCGAGGCCGGCGGCGCGGCCGGGGCGTTCGACCTTCATCTGGTCACGGGCACGGTGGCGATCCGCTTCGTCGGCGGCCACGGCGACCATCCGGCCATGGCGCTGCCGGAAGATCCGCGCGAGCGCCTGGCCCGGATCGACGCGCAGGCGCGCCTCGACGAGATCTACGCCTATGATCCGGCCGCCGCCGATGACGAGATCGCCCGGTCCTGTTTCGGCGCCACCGCGCTCCCGGGGGCGAGCTATCTCGCGGCGCTCGCCGAGACCGCGTGACGCATCGATCCCGACCAGTGGCCTTGCCAGGCTCGCTCGGCTCCGGCACATGCCGTGAGCCATCGGCCATCGACACGCATGGCCCGACGACCTCATGACCAACCAGGGACATAAGACCATGCCGATCGAGCGCGTAGGCCTGACCAACCGCTGGTGCGACGCCGCCATTTTCAACGGCATCGTGTTTCTCGCCGGCCACGTGCCGGAGAAGACCATCGGCGACACGCTGGCGCGCCAGACCGAGGAGGTGCTGGCGCTGCTCGAGGAGACCCTGGAAAGCGCCGGCAGCGCCAAGGACCGGATCCTCAGCGTGCAGATCTTCGTCACCGACATCTCGAAGATCGCCGAAATGAATGCGGTCTGGGACAAATGGGTGGCGCCCGGCCATGCGCCGGCCCGGGCGACGGTGGAAGCGAAACTCGCTTCGCCCGGCTACGCGATCGAGATGACCGCGGTGGCGGCGAAAAAGGGGCTCTGAGGAGCGAGTGGCGAGTGGCGAGTGGCGAGTGGCGAGTGGGGGATGATGCGAAAAACGTCGCTGATTCAACCCTCACCGGCGAAGCGCCGAGAACCCTCGCCCGCGTCTTCGCGGGAGAGGGTGGCGCCGTCAGGCGCCGGGTGGGGTTTTGAGAGGGCTGCCTATCATTTCGGGGCGGCATGTACCGATAGCACCGACGCAACCGCCCTCACCCGGCCGCTGCCGTCAGGCAGAAGCAATTGCTTCTGCCGAGGCAACCCTCTCCCACGAAGACGTGGGCGAGGGTTGATGCGCGTTGAGCATTTCGATGGCCCGGTGGCAGTCAGGCGATGGCGTTTGGCATCATGCCCCATTCGCCATTCGCCATTCCCTATTCGCCCCCCGCCCGCTCACGCCTTTTCGTATTCGGCGACCCAGGCTTCCGCCACTTCGGTGCCGGTGGCGAACCAGACGCCCGGAAAGGTGCGGATATAGGCGATCAGCTCGCGCAGCAGCGCGATGCGGCTCGGCCGGCCGCAGATCTGCGGGTGGAACAGCATGTCGAACAGGCCGCCCCATTTGTAGATCTCGCGGAACTCCGCCTTGAAAATGCTGAGCATGTGCTCGTTGGTGAAGATCGGCCGCGGGTTCTTCACCGAGAACAGCGCATAGGGCGCGTCATCGAGGCTCCAGTGCCAGGGCAGCTCCACCGGCCCCTTGGAGCCATCGGGCAGGATGTGGCGATAGGGGTTGATATCGTCCATCAGCGACGAGTTGTAGAGAAAATTGTGTTTCTGCAACAGCTTGAACAGGCCGGGCGAGACCTCGCCGGCCGGCGAGCGGTAGCCCTTGGGCACCACGCCGACAGTGCGCTTCAGCGCCTCCAGGCCCTTTTCGATCTCCTCGACCTCGGCGGCCGGGTCATCGCTCACCCAGCGGTGCGAATAGCTGTGATGGCCGACCTCGTGCCCCCCTTTCAGGATCATCTCGACCCGGCCGGTATGGTTCTCGGCGGTCCAGCCGGGCACGAAGAAGGTGCCCTTCAGGCCTTCCTCCTCCAGGGTGTCGAGGATCTTGGGAACGCCGACCTTGGCGCCGTAGCGGCCCTGGCTCAGCACGCCCGGGCGATTGGCATTGTCCGGGTCGCGCGAGGTCCACAGCGTCTCCGCGTCGAAGTCGAAGGTCAGCATGACGGCGCAGCGCGCACCGTTCGGCCATTTGACGCTCATATCGTGCATGGGAGGGTCCTTTCAGGGGGCGAATGGGGAGTGGCGAATAGCGAATGGGGATTGGCGGATGGCGCATCGCTTCATCGGACCCGGGCCCGACCTCGCAAGCCTCGCACTTCGTCTTGGCCGGGCTTGTCCCGGCCATCCACGACTTGGTCGGCGCCACGAGAGAAGACGTGGATGGCCGGGACAAGCCCGGCCAAGACGATGAGGGGCGCGGAGCGCCCCTCGAAGGACGACCGAGCTTTGTGCAGAGCGCTCCTTCCCCATTCGCTACTCGCCATTCGCCATTCGCCCCATTCGCTATTCGCCACTCGCCGCCGGCGTATGCCGGGCCGCCGTATAGCCGCCATCCACGGGGATGACGGCGCCGGCGACGAAGGAGGCGTCTTCGGAGGCGAGGAAGGCGATGACGGCGGCCTGCTCTTCCGGGGTGCCGACCCGGCCGACCGGGGTCGGCTGGACCTGCAGGCGGATATAATGCGGGTCCTTCAGCCGCTCAGCGGTCATCGGCGTCTCGACCACGCCGGGCGCCACCGCATTGACCAGGATGCCCTCCGGCGCCAGCTCGCCGGCCAACTGGCGGGTGAAATGGGCGACGCCGGCCTTGGCCACCGCATAGGCCGTGGTGCCGGGATAACCGACGAGACCAAAAATCGAGGAGATGTTGACGATGCGCCCGCCGGGTCGCGGCAGATGCGGCACCACGGCGCGGGTCACCCGCAGCATGGCATTGAGATTGGTGTCGATGATGCGGTCGATCAGCGCGTCGTCGCTGTCGGCGAGCCGCTTCGAGCCGCCGATGCCGGCATTGTTGACGAGGATGTCGATGCGGCCGAAGGCCTTCAAGGCGGCCTGAACGATCGTCTCGCCGGCGTCACGCGCGGTGATGTCGACGATCAGCGCCTCGGCGCCGATCGCCTTCGCCGTGTCGTTGACCTCGGCGATGACGTCGACCAGCAGCACCTTGGCCCCTTCGGCGGCGAAACGCCGGGCGGTGGCGGCGCCGATGCCGCGCGCGGCGCCGGTGACGATGGCGGTTTTGCCGGCAAAGCGGTGGGGATCAGGCAACGCGGCCTCCATCGATGGGCAAGGCGACGCCGGTGGTGAAACCGGCGGCGTCGCTGAGCAGATAGAGCACGGCCGAGGCGACCTCGTCGGCGGTGCCGAAGCGGTTCATCGGGTGCTGGGCCTTCTGGAAGGCTTCGGCCTCGGCCTGGGCCTTTGCGTCGCCGGCCTGCTCGATCGAGGCATAGGCCATGGCGGTGTCGATGGTGCCGGGGCAGACGCAATTGACCCGGATGTTCTCGGCCGCATGGTTCTTGGCGAGGCTGCGGGTCAGCATGGTCACCGCGCCCTTGGAAGCGGAATAGACCGAAAGCCGGGGCGAGCCGACGAGACCGGCGGTGGAGGAGAACAGCACGACCGAGCCGCGGCCGACCTCGCGCATCTGCGGGATGAAATATTTGGCGGCGAGCCAGCTGCCCTTGACGTTGATGGCGAAGACCCGGTCGAACTCGGCCTCGTCGACATCGATGGCGATCTTGGCCGGACCGACAATGCCGGCGGCCACCGCCAGGAACTCGACCGGGCCGAGCTCGGCGCGCGCGATCCCTGCGGCGCGCGCGACATCCGCCGCCGAGGCGGCATCGCCCACCACCGAAACCGACCCCGGGCAGAGCGCGGCGGTCTCATTCAGCCCTTCCGCATCGCGGTCGAACAGCAGGACGCGCGCGCCCTCCTTGGCCAGCATGGCGGCGGTGGCGCGGCCGAGCCCGCCGGCGGCGCCGGTGATCGCGGCGACGCGTCCCTGGAAGCGATCAGTCATGGTCTTTCCCACCGAGATAGAATTCCTGCAGTTCTTCCATGGCGACGCCCTCGCCGACCGCGCGCTCATAGGCGATGCGGCCGCCGCGGATGACATAGATGTAGTCGGCGATATCGAGCGCCATGCCGACATTCTGCTCGACCAGCAGCAAGGTCAGGCCGAGCTCGCGCAGCGAGAGGATGGCTTCCGCGATCTCCTCGACGACGCGCGGCGCGAGCGCCGCCGAGGGCTCGTCGAGCAGCAGCATGGTCGGCCGGGCCATCAGCGAACGGCCGATCGACAGCATCTGGCGTTCGCCGCCGGAGAGCATGCCGGCATTGACCTTGCGCCGCTCGCGCAGCCGCTTGAAGCGCACATAGACGCTCTCCAGGTCCTCGGCGATCTCCTGGCGCTGCTTGCGCCGGTGATAGGCGCCCATCAGCAGGTTTTCCTCGACGCTCATGCCGGCGAAGACTTCCTTGCCCTGGGGCACCAGCGACAGGCCAAGCGCCGAACGGCTCTCGGCCGGCACCGGGTCGATGTTCTTGCCGTCGAGCAGGACCTGGCCTTCCTGGACCTTCACCAGGCCGGCGATCGCCTTCAGCGTGGTCGACTTGCCGGTGCCGTTGCCGCCGAGCAGCGCCACCAGCCCGCCCTTCGGCACATGCAGATCGACGCCGTGGAGAATGCGGGTGCGGCCATAGCCCGCGACGATCTTGTCAAGCTTGAGCACGGCGCTTCCATCCCGATCCGATATAGGCTTCGACGACGACCGGATCCTTCACCACCACATCCGGCAGGCCCTCGGCGATCTTGACGCCGGAATCCAGCACGACGACCTCGTCGCAGAGATCGCGCACGACGCGCATGACATGCTCGACCAGCAGGATGCTCATGCCGAACTCGTCGCGCATTCGGCGGATCAGCGTGATCAGGCGGTCGACATTGGGCGGCGACAGGCCGGCCGCCGGCTCGTCGAGCACGAACAAGGTCGGCTCGCTCATCATGCCGCGGGCAAGCTCGACCATGCGCTGCTGGCCGATGGACAGCGCCGACACCGGGTTCGACGCGAATTTCTCCAGCTCGAACCAGGCGAGCATCTCTCTCGCGCGCGCCCTGACCGCCTGTTCTTCGTCGATCGCCCGGCGGCGCAAGGTGACCGTGTCGAACAGGCTCGTCTTCATCCGGATGTGATGGGCGAGCAGCAGGTTGTCCTCGACGCTCAGCGAATGGAACAGCCGGAGCATCTGGAACGACCGCGCCATGCCGGCCCGCGCCCGCCTGTAGGACGGCTCGGCGGTGATGGTCTGGCCGTTGAAGCGGAACTCGCCCTGGTCCGGCTTCAGCTCGCCGGTGACCAGGTTGACCATGGTCGACTTGCCCGAGCCGTTCGGCCCGATCAGGCCGACGATCCGGCCCTTGCCGACGGTGAGGCTGACATCGTTGACGGCGACGACGCCGCCGAAGCGCTTGGTGATGCCCTGGGCTTCCAGAATAGGCGTGACCTTGTCCATGATCAGCCCTCCCTGAGCCGCTTGAAGCGGCCGACAATGCCCTCGGGCAGCAAGGTGATGGTGATCACCAGCAGCACGCCGAAAATGAACATCTTGTATTCGGCGAAGCGGCCGAGAAATTCCGGCATGGAGGTCAAAAGCGCCGCGCCGATCATCGGGCCGATGAAGGTGCCCTTGCCGCCGACCACCATCATCGCCACCACGGTGGCGGAGATCCAGATGGTGAAGTCGTCGGGCGTGACGCCGCGCAGCGCATGCGCAGTCACCACGCCGGCCGCTCCCGCCATGGCGGCGGAGGCGACGAAGGCGGTGAGCTTGGCGCGCGTCGTGTCGAGGCCGACGGCGGCGGCGAGCGTCTCGTCATCGCGAATGGCGACCCATTCGCGGCCGAGCCGGGAATGGACGAAGCGCCAGGATATGGTCAGCGCGACCACTGCCACGCCGAGCGTCAGCCAGTAATAGGACCTGAGGCTGGCGATCTCGAACAGGGTGACGCCGAAGATCCTGACCGGGCCGACCGGAGGCACGCCGAGACCGGTCTGGCCGCCGGTGAACGAGGTCCATTGCGAGATGGTGAGATAGACGATGGTCTGGAAGGCGATCGTCACGATGGCCAGGAAGTGGCCCTTCAGGCGCAGCGCGGGAATGCCGAGCAGCAGGCCGAACAGGCCGGCGACACCAATGCCGGCCGGCAGGTTGATCCAGAAGCTGGTGCCGAGGTCGCGCGACATGATGGCGGTGGTATAGGCGCCGATGCCGTAGAACGCGCCTTGCGCGAAGGAGAACTGGCCGCAATAGCCGGAGACGAGATCCAGGCCGACGGCCAGGATGACGTAGAGCAGGATGATCATGAGGACATTGACCTCATAACCGCCGAGGCCGAGCGGGGCCGCGGCCAGCAGACCGATCGCGGCAAGTGCCAGGATGAGGTTCTTCATGACCGCTCCACCGCCTTGCCGAACAGGCCCTGGGGACGGAACAGCAGCACCGCGATGACCATGACGAAGCCGATGATGTCGCGCAGGCTGTTGGCGAGATAGGCCGAGGTGAAGCTTTCGGCGACGCCGAGCAGCAGGCCGGCGGCGGCGGCTCCCGCGACATTGCCCATGCCGCCGAGGATGACCACGGTGAAGGCCTTCAGCACGATCATGTTGCCGATCAGCGGATGAACCAGGAAGACCGAGGACATCAAGAGGCCGGCGACACCGGCGAGCGCCGCGCCGACCATGAAGGTGACGACCGCGACACGCTCGACCCGGACACCGCAGAGCCGGGCCACGGTTGCGTGCTGCGACATGGCGCGCAGGCTGCGGCCGGTCCAGGTGTAGCGCAGCACCAGGTAGAGAACGGTGATCAGCACGACCATGGAGATCGGGATCAGCAGGCGCTGCAGCGGCAGGAAGACCGGACCGATTTCGACCGGCACGTTGGAGAGATTGGTGCGCAGCAATTGCGGCTGCGGCCCGAGCACCAGCAGGGCGGCATTCTGCAGCGCCACCGCCAGGCCGAAGGACGAGATGATCGAACTGGTGGCGTCGCGGTTTTTCATCGGCCGGTGCAGGATCGCCTCGGCGCCGAAGCCGAGCGCCGCCGAAAAGACCAGCACGAAGCCGAGCGCCAGCCAGACCGGCACGCCGAACATGGTGACGGCGGTGATGCCGGCATAGGCGCCGAGCATGTAGAACTCGCCATGGGCGAAGTTCACCACGCCGAGGATGCCGAAGATCAGGGTCAGGCCGACGGCGACAAGCACATAGGTGCTGCCGATGACCACGCCGTTGGCGAGATATTGCAGGAAAAGGTCGATATCGAACACGTGCGTGGTCCTCGGGCCGCGCCTCGCGCCATCTGGCGGAGGAGCGCCCTGCCCCAAGAGAAATCCGGTCGGGCCGTCACGCGCACCGGCACCGGTTCGTCGGGACGAACCGGTGCCGGTGGCGGAACGAGGCCGATGCCTCAGCCGGTCGGCGACAACGAGCGCCGGCCGTTGCGGACGATGGCGAGGAAGCAGCGGAAATCGACGCTGCCCTTGGCGTTGAAGGCGGCCGTGGTGCCGGCCGGCCCCTGGGCGATGGCGAAATCCTTCATGCCGGATTTCAGCATTTTCTGGATCTCGGCGCCGTCGGCCTTGCCGACGCGGCGCATCGCCTCGATGGCGATCGAGGTCGAATCGAAGCCGAGCGAGTTGAAGGTATTGGCCTCGGCCTTGTGCTTGGCGCGGAAGCGGTCGCCAAAGGCGCGGCCAACCTCGTTCGGAGTGGTGCTTTCGTAAAGCGTCGCCACCGCGAAACCTTCCGAAGCCGGACCGGCGAGGCGGATGAAATCGTCCGACAGCATGGAACCGGAGCCGATGAACTGGGTGCGCAGGCCGACCTCGGCCGCCTGGCGCACGATATTGGCGCCGTCGCCGGCCCAGCCGCCGATATAGACCGCCTCGGGGCGGAGCGTACGCAGCTTGGTGAGCATGGACGAGAAGTCCTGCTCGCCGGCATTGTAGCTGTCCTTGGAGACGATCGTGCCGCCCTCGGCGCCGGCGACCTTGATGACCTGCTCGGCCAGCGTCACGCCGTAATTGGTATTGTCGTGGATGATCGCGATCTTGGTCTTCTTCAGCACGCGGATGATGTCCTGCGCGGTGCCCTCGCCCTGGCCATTGCTGTCGGGCCAGGAGCGGAAGAACCAGGGATCGCCGGGCGGGTTTTCATCGGTCGCGACCGCGCCGGTCGAACCGCCCGACAGCATCGGAACCTTGTATTCGCGGGCGACCTTGGCGCCGGCGGAGGCCACCGCGGTCGCATAGGTGCCGATGATGAAGGGCACTTTCTCGCGCTCGATCAGCTTGCGCACGGCGGTGACGCCCTTGGTCGAATTGCTCTCGTCGTCTTCCATGACGAGCTCGATCTTGCGGCCGAACACGCCGCCGCGGGCATTGGCTTCCTCGACCGCGAATTGCAGGCCGAGAATGATCTGGTGGCCCTCGATGGCGGCCGGGCCGGACAGCGGCAGCATGCCGCCGACCTTGATCGGGCCGGTTTCCTGCGCCCTGACGATGGCCGGAGCGGCAACGCTGGCACCCAGAATGGTGAGCATGTGACGGCGAGACAGTGGCGCCATGATCGTAGCCTCGGTTGAGAAGTTTATATTGTCTAACGATACGGTTATATTGATAACCTGCTACGGACCCAGGTACCTGTCAAATGGCTTTTTCTTGCTGCAACGCACAAATCGTTAGCAGCTGCAGCATGCTTTCCGGGCACGGGTCCGCCCTCTTGCGCAGAACCACGATCTGCGACAATCATATTCACTAACAAGTCGATCGTATCTTTCCGCAATACTACGCCGCCAAGCCAATGCGACAGCGGGCCGGCTCGCCTGCCCATCCAAGCCCCGGGAAATCCCATGTCCAAGCCGACCCACACCGTCACGGATGACGAGATCATCGCGATCGAAGGCCTGTCCGGCCAAGCCGAGATCCTGGTCGATCGATGGGGCATCCCGCATCTGCGCGCGGAAAGCCAGGCGGACCTGTTTTTCCTGCAGGGCTTCAACGCCGCCCGCGACCGGCTCTGGCAGATCGATCTCTGGCGCAAGCGCGGCCTCGGCCTGCTCGCCCGCGATTTCGGGCCGGGCTATCTCGCCCAGGACCAGGCCTCGCGCGCCTTCCTGTTCCGTGGCGACATGGCCAAGGAATGGGTCAGCTATGCGCCGGATGCCGAGGCGATCTTCCAGGCCTTCGTGCGCGGCATCAATGCCTATGTCGACCTGAGCGAGCGCGAGCCGGCGCGCCTGCCGCCGGAATTCGCGCTAGCCAAGACCAAGCCGGCCAAATGGCAGGCCGAGGACGTGGTGCGCATCCGCAGCCACGCGCTCACCCGCAATGCCCTGTCGGAGGTGCTGCGCGCCAGCATCGTCTCGGCCTATGGCGATGCCACCGACCTCTTGCGCAAGAACCTGGAGCCGCATGTGGTGCCGGGCAATGCCGGCGACGTCGACTTGGGCGCGGTGCCGATCGAGGTGCTGGACCTGTTCAGGCTGGCCACGGCGAGCGTGACCTTTTCGGCCGAGCGGCTGGCCGCCAGGCTGGAAGAGGCCGGCCATTGGGTCAAGCTGAACGACCTCGCCGAGGTGGTCAGCGAGCACACCTGGACCGGTTCGAACAACTGGGTGGTGGCGCCCGGGCGGACCGATACCGGCCGTCCCGTGATGGCCGGCGACCCGCACCGCACCCATGCCGTGCCGTCGCTGCGCTATCTCGTCCACCTGACCGCGCCCGGCCTCGATGTGATCGGTGCCGGGGAACCGGCGGTGCCCGGCATTTCCATGGGTCATAACGGCACGATCGCCTTCACCCAGACGATCTTCGGTTCGGACCAGGAAGACATCTATGTCTATGAGACCGAGCCCGGAAACCCCGACCGCTACCGCTACAACGGCGAATGGGTCGACATGGAGATCGTCGAGGAGCGCTTCCAGGTCAAAGGCGCGGCCGACCAGGCGCATCGGTTGCGCTTCACCCGCCATGGGCCGGTGCTCTTCGCCGATGCCGCCAAGCGCATCGCCTTCGCCATCCGCTCGGTCTGGTTCGAGCCGGGGGCTGCCGCCTATCTCGGCGGCCTGTCGTCGATGCGGGCGAAGAATCTCGGCGAATTCCGCTCGGCAATCCGCCGCTTCGCCACCCCTTCGCTCAATCATCTCTATGCCGATACCGAAGGCGCCATCGCCTGGCTGCCCTTCGGCATGACGCCGGTGCGGCGCAACTGGGACGGGCTGCTCCCGATCCCCGGCGATGGCCGGTTCGAATGGGACGGGTTCGTCGATCTCGACGACATGCCGCAGGCGATCAATCCGGCCGCGGGCTTCGTCGCCACCGCCAACGAAGCCAATATGCCGGCCGACTGGGACCACGACAAAACCCGCATCGGCTACGAATGGCTGGAGAACAGCCGTGCCGTGCGCCTCCAGGAGGTGTTCGCCAACGCCGGCAAGACCGGAGAAAAACATTCGATCGCCGCCTCGCTCGCCTTGCAGGCCGATGTCATGTCGGTGCCGGCGCGTCGCCTGCAGCGGCTGGTCGAGGCCATCGTGCCGGGCGCCGATGCCGATCTTGCCGCCGCGCGCGGCATGCTCGTCGCCTGGGACAATGCGCTGCATGCGGATTCGGCGGCCGGCGCGCTTTCCGAACTCTGGTTCGCCAAGCATCTGAAGCCGGCGCTGCTCACCCTGTTCGTGCCGGACAAGCGGCTGCGCGCCCTGATGGCGCCGGGCGATGTGGAGGGCATGCTGCAGGTGCTGGAACAGCCCGGCGCCCAGTTCGGCGCCGATCCGGCTGCCGGCCGCGACCGGATGATCGCCGAGACGCTCGCCGCCGCCTATCGCGACGGCCTCGCCCGGCTCGGGCCGGATCCGAAGAGCTGGCAGTGGGGCGATCTGCATCACGGCTATTTCGAGCATCCCTTGAGCGCCATCGCCGGCGCCGAAACCGCCAAGAACCTGGATGTCGGCCCGCTGCCCAAGGGCGGCAGCGGTTCCACCGTCATGCATGCCGCCTACCGGCCGCAGGATTTCCGCGTCACGACCGGCGCCTCGGTGCGTTTCGTGCTGGATGTCGGCAATTGGGATGCGAGCTTCTGCATCAATGCGCCGGGCCAGTCGGGCGACAGCCGTTCGCCCCACTACCGCGACCTCTCGGTGAAATGGGCCAAGGGCGAATTCGTGCCCTTCGTCTATTCGCGTGCGGCCGTGGACGCGGCGACGATCCAGCGGATCACGCTCAAGCCCGCCGCTGCCGCGGGCCTTGCCGCCGCCGGCTGATCGCAGCTCTCGACGTCTCCAGGGCGGCCACGATCCGGCCGCCCTTCCCGTTCTCTCATTCTGGACAAACGGATGACCAGCAAGCTGTTCACCCCGATCGCGCTTGGCCCGCAGACCTATGCGAACCGCATCGCCATCGCGCCGATGGCGCAATATAGCGCGGTCGACGGCAACCCGACCGACTGGCACATGATCCATTGGGGCACGCTCGCCACGTCGGGCGCCGGCCTCGTCATGATCGAGGCGACCGCCGTCGAAGCCGATGGGCGCCCGACATCGGGCGATATCGGCCTCTACAATGACGACAACGAAGCCCAACTCGCGCGCGTGCTGGCCTCGATCCGCGCCTATGCGCCGGCGAAATTCGGCATTCAGCTGTTCCATGGCGGCCGCAAGAGCTCGACCGCCATCCACTGGCTTGGCGGCCGGCCGATCCTGCCCGAGGACGGCGGCTGGCCGACGCTGGCGCCGTCCGCCATCGCTTTCGGCAACGGCCCGGTGCCGCGCGCAGCCGAGACCGCCGACCTCGCCCGGATCCGGGCGGCCTTCGCCGGCGCCGCGCGGCGCGCGGTCAGGGCCGGCTTCGACCTGATCGAGTTGCATGCCGCCCATGGCTATTTGCTGCACCAGTTCCTGTCGCCGATCAGCAACCAGCGGTCGGACGCTTATGGCGGCACGCTGGACAACCGGCTGCGTTTCCCGCTCGAGGTGTTCGAGGCGGTGCGCGACGCCGCTCCCGGCGTGACGCTCGGCGTCAGGCTCACCGGCTCGGACTGGATCGACGGCGGCATCACGCCCACCGAGGCCTCGGCCTTTGCGCGGGCGCTGAAGGAGCGCGGCTGCCACTATGTCGACGTGTCGAGCGGCGCGCTCGATCCGAGCCAGAAGGTGGTGGTCGGCCCGGGCTACCAGGTCGCCTTCGCCGAACAGGTCAAGCGCGAGGCCGGCATTCCCGTGCGCGCCGTCGGCCTGATCGTCACGCCGGAACAGGCCGAGGAGATCGTCAGCTCAGGCAAGGCCGACCTCGTCGCCATCGCCCGGGCGGCGCTCGCCAATCCGCGCTGGCCTTGGGACGCCGCCCATGCGCTGGGCGCCTCGATCGACATCCCGCCGCAATATCAGCGCGCCGCCTCGGGCGTCTGGCCGGGCTGGGCCATGCTGTCGCTGAAGGCCGCGACCGAGTGACCGGCCGGCGCTGAACTCCATTCGGACAGTTCGCCGCCACGCGTCATCCCCGGGCTTGGCCCGGGGACCCACGCATTCCCAAGGGAAAGTCGTGGGTGGCCGGGACAAGCCCGGTCAAGACGGCTTGAGGCCTCGCGGGAATAAGCCCTCGACGCGTGTTCATCGCGATGAACGTTCGTCGCGCGCAGCCAGCCGCCCCTCAGCCGCTGAGCGCCCGGGCGGCCTCGATGGCGAGCGGCGCGAAACGTTTGCGGAAATCCTCCACCGACCATTCGCTGAGCGAACCGGCGATATGGACCGCGCCGACCGGCTGGCCGGCATTGTTCTTGATCGCCGCCGCCAGCACGATCTCACCGATCAGGGCTTCCTCGACCGCGTAGGAATAGCCCTCGCGGCGGATTTCGCGGATCTTGTCCCAGACCTTGTCGATATCGACGATGGTCTTCTGGGTCATCGGCTTGCGCTCGGAGCGGTCGAGGATGTCCTGCACCTGGTCGTCGGGCAGCAACGCCAGGCAGGCGCGCCCGCCCGACGAGGTGAAGGTCGGGATGCGGCGGCCGGCGAGCGTCGCGTAGAAGGTCTCGCGCTTGCTCTGCAGGCGGATGGCATAGACCACCGAGAGATCATCGAACTTGCTGTCGAACAGGCTGAGGTCGACCCGCTCGCCGGCCATCTTGCGCAGGTCCATCAGCACCGGGGTTGCCCGCTCGATCAGCGGGTTGGAGCGCAGGTAGTCGAAGGAGCGATCGAGGAACAGCCGGCCGAGCGTCAGGCCGCCGTCATCGGCGCGCTCGAGATAACCGCGGCTGAGCAGCGTCTGGCCGATGCGCTGGGCGGCGCTCTTGTTGACCCCGGCGCTGGCCGCGATCTCGCCGAGCGACTTCGGCTTGGGGCTCTTGGCATAGGCTTCCAGCACGTCGAGGGCGCGGGCGACCGATTGGAGAAACAGCCGCTCGTCGACCGGTGAAAGACGCCCGTTCTTGCTCATAACCTTGCCCGGATCATTGTTGCGGCCACGGGCGCGCATCAGGGTGATGAGCGCGGGAAGCCGATTTGTTGGGCAATTATGTCGCAGCCGGCAGGCTAAATCAACACGACCGTATTGATTATCGATACTATTTGACCGAGCTCGAACAAGGCGTAGCTGCTCTGCCAGTCATGGATGATCCAACACAGCATGCAAAGATAGACAAGTTGCTTATGAAGCACGACCGCAACCCTGGCGGGATTGAATGGCCGCGAACGCGAGAAGCGGCGCCTCAGGCCCGCGCCCGTCCTTCACGCCCCGTCGC
>BFBZ01000917.1_pt1 | contig 22519 bp, 21 predicted proteins | sample 1888401 | NCBI WGS metagenome assembly BFBZ01 (sample SAMD00112614, study PRJDB3348) | symbiont metagenome | host: Chara braunii
CGGCGCCTCGGAAAGAGCTGACAGGGCCAGGGCGCCGATCCCCGGCCCCCCCTCCCCGCCGATGACCATGGGCGCCCGGAACCACTCGAGGCGTTCCACCAGCCCGCAACGCAGGAAGCTGCCGGCCACCTGGCCGCCGCCTTCCACGAACAGCCGGGTCAGCCCCTCGCGAGCCAGGGCCTGAACCACGTCCTTCAGTTCCGGCCGATCCTCGCCCACGGCGTGGACCTGCAGCACCCGGACGCCGGCCGCGGTCAACCGGGGTTCCGGCGGCGTGGTCGAGATCACATAGGTCGGGACATCCCGCGCGGTCGCCACCAGCTTGCAACCGTCGGCCAGCCGCTGACGGCTGTCCAGCACCACGCGGGCGGGTTGGCGCCCGTTCCATCCCGGCAGCCGGACGGTGAGTTCGGGATCATCGGCCAGGGCGGTCTCGACCCCGATCACGACCGCGTCGTGTTCCGCCCGCAGACCATGAACCGCCTCGCGAGCTTCCGGCCCGGTGATCCACCGGCTCTCGCCCGAGGCGGTGGCGATCCGGCCATCCAGGGAGGKCGCAAGCTTCAGGGTCACGCCCGTCAATGGACGACGCCCCGATGCGGCGACTTCACGAACACCACGTGTTTCCCATCCGTCGCCGGCCACGGCTCCTCGAAGCTGTGACCTTCCAGGAAGGCCAGACGCCCGCCGCGGATGAACAGGATGAAGCCCGCGCCGTGCTCCAGGCCGGTGAGGTCGCCATAGACGTCGTTCAGCTCGAAATCGCGCGGCTCGAAAAGCTCGCCCTCGTCGACGCTGAAGTTCAGGAAGAAGCCCAACCCCGTCCGCCGGCGCGACGCCACGGTCGCGCGGTCGAGTTGGTCGTAGATCAGCCGGCTGTAGTCGGGATGCGCCTTGACCAGGGTCTCCAGGACATCGCTCTCGAGCGCGGTCAGTCCAAGCGCCTTGGCGCGCGCCTTAACGCTCATCCTCGCCAGCCTCGCTCAGGCCCTCCTCGCCCAGGAAGGTGGCGAACTCGCCGGCCTCCCGGAAGTCGCGATAGACCGAGGCGTAGCGGACATAGGCCACGTCATCGAGGGCCTTGAGCTGCTTCATGATCATCTCGCCGACCACGGAGGACGGCAGCTCCGTCTCGCCCATGCTCTCGAGCTGACGGACGATCACCGAGATCATGCGCTCGACCCGGTCCGGCTCGATCGGGCGCTTGCGGATCGCCACGGCGATGGAGCGGGCCAGCTTGTCCCGGTCGAAGGGCGTGCGACGCCCGGAGCGCTTCAGAATGGTGAGCTCGCGCAGTTGCACGCGCTCAAACGTGGTGAAGCGCCCCTCGCATTCCGGGCAGAGACGGCGCCGACGGATGGCCGCGCCGTCTTCCGACGGGCGACTGTCCTTCACCTGGCTTTCGGCATGGCCGCAGAACGGGCATCGCATGATATAGCCCCTCCGCGGCCTACCACCCCCAAAATAGCGGGATTAGCCGTAGATGGGGAAGCGTTTCGTCAGGGCCAAGACCTCGCCGCGCACCTTGGCCTCGACAGCCGAGTTGTCGCCGCCGGCTGAAACGCCATCCAGCACCTCGCCGATCCAGGTCCCGATCTGCCGGAACTCGGCCTCGCCGAAGCCGCGGGTGGTGGCGGCGGGCGAGCCGACCCGCAGGCCCGAGGTCTGCATGGGCGGCAGCGGATCGTTGGGAATGCTGTTCTTGTTGGTGGTGATCCCGGCCCGTTCCAGGGCGCTCTCGGCGTCGACGCCCGACACGCTCTTAGGGGTCAGGTCCACCAGCATCAGGTGGCTGTCGGTGCCGTTGGAGACGATCTTGAAGCCGGCCTTCTGCAGGCTGTCGGACAGGGCCCGGGCGTTGGCGACGACCTGATGGGCGTAGTCCTTGAACTCCGGACGCAGGGCCTCGCCAAAGGCCACGGCCTTGCCGGCGATCACGTGCATCAGCGGACCACCCTGAAGGCCGGGGAACACCGCGGAGTCGATCTTCTTCGCCCACTTCTTGGAATTGGTCATGATCATGCCGCCACGGGGACCGCGCAGGGTCTTGTGGGTGGTGGTGGTGACGATGTGGGCGTGGGGGAACGGGTTGGGATAGGCGCCGCCGGCGACCAGGCCCGCATAGTGGGCGATATCCACCATCAGCAGGGCGTCGACACTGTCGGCGATCTCGCGGAAGCGGGCGAAGTCGATCGCGCGGCTATAGGCGGAGCCACCGGCAATGATCACCTTGGGCTTCTCGGCCAGGGCCACCTCGGCGGCCTGGTCATAGTCGATCAGGTGATCCTGCTGGCGCACGCCATAGGCCACCGGGCGGAACCACTTGCCGGACTGGTTGACGCTTTTGCCGTGGGTCAGGTGCCCGCCGGAATCGAGGTCCAGGCCCATGAAGGTGTCGCCGGGGACCATGGTGGCCATGAAGACCGCCTGGTTGGCCTGGCTGCCCGAGTGGGGCTGCACGTTGACGTACTCGCAGCCGAAGATCTGCTTGGCGCGCTCGATGGCCAGGGTCTCGACCTCGTCAACCACTTCGCAGCCGCCGTAGTAGCGCTTGCCCGGATAGCCTTCGGCGTACTTGTTGGTCAGGACCGAGCCCTGGGCCTGAAGCACGGCGCGCGAGACGATGTTCTCGGACGCGATCAGCTCGATCTGGTCTTGCTGGCGCTTCAGCTCGCCGCTGAGCACGGCGGCGACCGCCGGATCGGCGTCGGCCACATCGGCGGAGAAGAAGGCGTCGGTGGGGGTTTGGGCGTGCACGGTCATGGGCGGACCTTTCGGCAAAGGGGTCGGGAATCTGCGGCGGCGGGACCGAGGGCGCTCTTTAGACCTTTCGGTCCGCCGATCCAATCGGTGGGAACGATGTGGAATGTTGGACGTTGCTGCCGGACCGGCGGTGCGCGCGCCTTTGCGCAAACCGCATTGTCGGCTGTTTTGGCGTAAATAGGGGGCGATCGATGAGCATCGACACCGAACCGGATACCCGTTCGAACGAAGAACTTCTCCGGTTGGGGGCCGACATTGTTGCGGCATATGTGAGCCGGAATACGGTTTCCGCTGACGCGATCCCCGATATCATCCGCACCGTCCACGGCGCCTTGCAAAGCCTGGGACACGCCGAAGCGCCGGTGGTCGAGGAACGGGCCAAGCCCGCCGTTCCCATCAGCCGCTCGGTGCAGCACGACTTCATCGTCTGCCTGGAAGACGGCAAGAAGCTGAAGATGCTGAAGCGCTATCTGCGGTCGCGCTACGACATGAGCCCCGACGACTACCGTCGCCGCTGGGGTCTGCCGGCCGACTATCCGATGGTGGCGCCCGCCTATGCGGCGCGGCGCAGCGACTTCGCCAAGAAGATCGGCCTCGGCCGCGGCGTTCGTCGCGGCAAATAACTGGCGCGTGGAGAAAGATCGGAGGTCGATCCGATCGGCCCCGCCTCGGCGGGGCTTTTCTGCGATGTGCGACTGAGCCGCGATCAGAAAATCAGAGAACCCGGGGATATCTCCGCTGGGGTTTGGATCACGCGGATATGCTCCCGCGTGACATGTCGTTCAAGTCACTAGGCCGCGACGCCGCCCACCCGGGCGATGTTGCAGTGGGTCCAGAGTTCGCCCAGCGCCTTCACCAGATGATCCATCATGTCGTCGGTGTGGGCGGGCGACGGCGTGAAGCGCAGGCGTTCGGTGCCACGCGGCACGGTCGGATAGTTGATCGGCTGCACATAGACGCCGTGATCCGACAGCAGGATGTCCGAGATCATCTTGCAGTGGACGGCGTCGCCCACCAGCACCGGCACGATGTGGCTCACGGACGGCATGACCGGCAGGCCGGCCTTGATCATCCGCGCCTTCAGCGCTTCGGCGCGCTCCTGGTGAGCGATGCGGACTTCGTTGTGGTCCTTGAGATAGCGGATCGAGGCCACGGCGCCGGCGGCCAGGGCCGGCGGGATCGAGGTCGTGAAGATGAAGCCGTCTGCATAGGAGCGGATGGCGTCGATGATCACCGCATCGGCGGCGATGTAGCCGCCCATGACGCCGAACGCCTTGCCAAGCGTGCCCTCGACAATGTCGATCTGGTCCATCACGCCGTCACGCTCGGCCACGCCCGCGCCGCGGGGGCCGTACATGCCGACCGCATGGACCTCGTCCAGATAGGTCATGGCGCCGTACTTCTTGGCGAGCGCCACGGTGCCGGCCATGTCGGCGATGTCGCCGTCCATGGAATAGACGCTTTCGAAGGCGATCACCTTGGGCGTGCCGGCGGGCTCGGCGGCCAGCAGTTCTTCCAGGTGAGCCAGGTCGTTGTGGCGGAACACCCGGCGCTGCTCGCGCTTGCCGGCGCGGATGCCCGAGATCATCGAATTGTGGTTCAGCTCGTCGGAGAAGATCACAACGCCCGGCAGGATCTTGTAGAGCGTCGACAGCGACGCCTCGTTGGAGACGTAGCCCGAGGTGAACAGCAGCGCGGCTTCCTTGCCGTGCAGGTCGGCGAGCTCATGCTCCAGCTCGACATGGTAGTGCGTGGTGCCCGAGATGTTGCGCGTGCCGCCCGAGCCGGCGCCGGCCTCGTCGATGGCCTTGTGCATGGCGTCGAGCACGACCGGGTTCTGGCCCTGGCCGAGATAGTCGTTGGAGCACCAGACGGTGACGTCCGACTGCACGCCGTCGGCGTGGGTCCAGGTCGCCTTGGGGAACTGACCGCGGTGGCGCTTCAGGTCGGCGAACACCCGGTATCGGCCTTCCGAGCGGATCTGCTCGAGGGCGGTCTGGAAGGCGTTCTTGTAATCCATCGACTTGAACTCCGTCCCCGGCGCTTGACGATCTCACGCCAGAGGTTCGGTCCCCTTATTTGCGGGGCTTATCGCGCCCCGTCGTCCCATTGTCTACAATACGTCATGTCGCAATCCATCAGTTTTCATGACGGATGTCACAGGCTTCGTGATCTTCAGGCCAGCTCATCCAGGCGACCGCGAAGCATTTGCAGAATGCCGGAGAAGTCCTTCCCCGCGTAGCCCAGCCTGTCGAAGAGGGCGTAGAGGCCCTCGGCCTGGGCGCCCATGGGCGCGGCGGCCCCGGCGCTGGCGGCCGCCTGCTGCGCCAACTTCAAGTCTTTCAGCATCATGGCGGTGGCGAATCCGCCCTCGTAATCGCGGTTCGACGGTGCGGTCTCCACCGGTCCCGGCCACGGATAGTAGCTGGTGATCGACCAGCACTGCCCCGACGACTTCGACGCGATGTCGAAGAACCGCTCCGGATCGAGCCCGAGCTTCTCGGCCAGGGCCACAGCCTCGCAGACCCCCAGCATGGAGATTCCGAGGACCATGTTGTTGCAGATCTTGGCCGCCTGGCCCGCTCCGTGGTCGCCGGCGCGAATCACCGCCTTGGCCATGGGGGTGAGCGCCGCCTCCACCTCGGTGAAGTCGGCTTCGTCGCAGCCGACCATGAAGGCCAGGGTTCCGGCGTCGGCGCCGGCCGTTCCTCCCGACACCGGCGCGTCGGCGAACCGGAAGCCCGCCGCCCTCGCCTGCCCGGCCACCGCGCGGGCGCTGTCCACATCGATGGTCGAGCAGTCCAGCAGCAGCGCGCCCTTGGCCACATGGGGCAGGATATCGTCTGCATAGACGGCGCGGACGTGGGGACCGGCGGGCAGCATGGTGATCACCACCTCCGCGTCCGACACCGCCTGCGCCACGGATCCGGCGGGGGCGCAGCCCCCCGCCTTCGCGCGTTCGAGGGCCTGAGCCGAGAGATCGAAGGCCGCGACCGTGTGGCCCGCCTTCGCCTGGTTGGCGGCCATGCCGCCGCCCATGTTGCCGAGGCCGATGAAGGCGATCCGCGTCATCTGTCTGCTCCGCCCGCTACTTCGCCGGACGCTGGAACTTGTAGATGAACTGGTCGGTGTGCCCGCGCAGCGAGGGATCGAACACCGTCTTGGTGTAGTCGTCCTTGTCCGAGCGCAGCACCTTGCTCTCGCCGACGAACTTGAAACCCGCGGCTTCCACTTCCTTCTTCACGATGGCCGGATCGATCCGGTGCACGGTGTCGGCGGCGGTCACCGGCGTGCCGGCCGGAGCGAAGTGGTCCACGATGACGTAGTAGCCGCCCGGCTTGATCGAGGCGAAGATCTGCTTGTTCACCGCTGCCACGTCCAGGTTGAAGCGGGCGAGATGCAGGTCGTGATAATTCTGGGCGGTCCAGAACACGTCCACGGGCTCCGGCAGGGTGAAGGACGTGAAGCCCGCCTGCACCACCTGGACATTGCCGTAGGCGGCGTCGGCGGCGATGGCGTTGACCGCGGGCGGGTTGGCCGGGGGCGGCGCGTTCGGCGCAGGCGCGTTGATCACGGCGAAGACCTTGCCGGTCGGACCGACAGCCTTGGAGAAGATGCGGGTGAAGTAGCCGCCGCCCGGAATGAAGTCGGCGACCTTCTGGCCGGCCTTGATCCCGGCGAACTCCAGCATCTCGGCCGGCTTGCGGTCGGCGTCGCGCTTGGTGTCGGCTTCCGGACGGCCGGTGTCGGCCACAGCGGCGGAGATATTAGCGGGCGTGGCGGCTTGGGCTGCGGCGCTCGACAGCGCGAAGGCCGCCACGGCGGCCAGCAACAGAGATCTTCTCATGGGCTTCTCCCTGGGCGGACTCTATCGCCGCCTTCCGCTCAAGGTAGGGGGGACCAACGTTCTGCGGAAGGGAGTTCGGCGAAGATTGCGTCGAGCATGGCGTCCGACACGCCCGACGGGGTTTCCGGATCCCAGCGCGGGGCATTGTCCTTCTCGACGATCACCGCCCGAACGCCTTCGATGAAGTCGTGCTTTTGGACGACCCGAGCGCCGATGGCGTACTCCATGGCCATGTTGTCGGCGAAGCTCGCGGCCTGCCCGCCCAGCTTCAGTTGCCGGAACGCCACCTTCAGGGTCTGAGGCGACTTGGTGGCCAGGACCTTGAGCTGTTCCCGCGCCCAGTCGGTGTCGGCAGCCTGTAGCGCCGCGATGATCGCCTCGACGCTCTCCAGGCCGAAGATCTTGTCGATCTCGTCCTGATGCTGCGCCAAAGGCGGACGCCCGGCGTCGCCCTCGAACTCGGTCAGGATGGTCTCGACGGCCGCCGGATCGGCGAGGATCGCCGCCTTGAGATCGCCGATGCGGGCGCTTTCCACGAAATCGGTGGCCACGCCGACCAGTTCGCAGTCCGCCGCCTTGATCCGTGCGCCGGTCAGGGCCAGCCACAATCCGATGTGACCCGGCATCCGCGGTAGGAACCAGCCGCCACCCACATCGGGAAACAGGCCGATCCCGGTCTCAGGCATGGCGAAGGTCGTCTTTTCCGTCGCCACCCGATAGCGCGAGGGCATGGCCAGGCCGACCCCGCCGCCCATGGTGATCCCGTCCATGATCGTCACGACGGGCTTGACGTAGTCGAACAGCAGGTGGTTCAGCCGATATTCGACGAAGAAGAACTCCCGCGCCGCCTTGCCGTCGCTTGCGCCGCTCTCGGCCAGCATCCGGATGTCGCCGCCAGCGCAGAAGCCGCGCTCGCCGGAATGGTCCAGCAGCACCAGCTCGACCGCAGGATCGTCCCGCCAGGCCAGCAGAGCCTCGGTCATCGCCTGGCACATGCCGGTGTTGAGCGCATGCAGCGCCTGCGGCCGGTTGAGCGTGATCCGCCCAACCTTGCCCTCAATGCGGGTCAGAACATCGTCGGTCATTGCCGCAACAGCTCCCGGGCGGTGATCACCCGCATGATCTCATTGGTGCCTTCGAGGATCTGGTGGACCCGTAGGTCGCGCACCACGCGCTCCAGCGGATAGTCCTTCAGATAGCCGTAGCCGCCGTGCAGTTGCAGGGCCTGATTGGCCACGTCGAAGCCGGCGTCGGTGGCGAACCGCTTGGCCATGGCGCAGAACTTCGTGGCCTGCGGGTCGCGGTTGTCCAGGGCGTGGGCGGCGCGGCGCACCATTAGCCTCGCGGCCTCGAGTTCGGTCGCCATATCCGCGAGCTTGAACTGCAGGGCCTGGAACTCGGCGAGGCGTTTCCCGAACTGCTGGCGCTCCTGCATGTAGGCCAGGGCGGTGTCGAGGGCGAAGGCCGCCCCGCCCAGCGAACAGGACGCGATGTTCAGCCGCCCGCCGTCCAGCCCCATCATGGCGAAGCGGAMCCCCTCGCCCYCCCCGCCGATGCGGTTGGCCACGGGGACCCGCAGGTTGTCGAAATTGACCTGGGCCGTGGGCTGGGAATTCCAGCCCATCTTCCTCTCCTGGCCGCCGAACGACAGCCCCGGCGTCCCCTTCTCCACCACGAAGGCCGAGACGCCCTTGCCCCCGGCCTCGCCGGTACGCGCCATCACCACATAGATGTCCGAGACGCCGGCGCCAGAGATGAAGGCCTTGCCGCCGTTCAGCACATAGGCGTCGCCGTCCAGGGTGGCGGTGGTCCGCATGGCGGCCGCGTCCGATCCCGACCCCGGCTCGGTCAGGCAATAGGAGGCGATGAGCTCCATGGTGGTCAGGCGTGGCAGATAGCGCGTGCGCAAATCCTCCGAGCCGAACCGGTCGATCATCCACGACGCCATGTTGTGGATGGTGAGATAGGCCGCGGTCGACACGTCGCCATAGGAGAGCGCCTCGAAGACGATGGAGGCGTCCAGTCGCGTCAGGGCCGATCCGCCGACGTCCTCGGCGATGTAGACGCCCGCAAAGCCAAGAGCGGCGGCCTTGCGCAGGGTCTCGACAGGGAAGTGCTGCTCTTCGTCCCAACGGGCCGAATGCGGGGCGAGTTCGGCCGCCGCGAAAGCCTGGGCGGCTTCCTGGATGGCGCGCTGGTCGTCGGTCAGGTTGAAATCCATGGGCTCCGCGACACAATTTCACATGGCTTGAGGAAGTCGCGCCGCTGGCGCAACCTGTCAACGACGCGCAGCCGCGACGCGGCGCCTTTCCCGAGGCTATTGGATGGCTAAGCAAGCGATCGGCGGCCGGGGGGCGCAGCCCGCGCGGAACTTCGCGATGATCAACTACGGCCTGCTGTTCGCCTCGATCTTCTTCGCCGGCGTGCCGGCCCTGATCGCCGTCGTGATCGCCTACACCCAGCGCGACGATGCTCCCGAGCCGATCCGTTCCCACCACGACTTCCAGATTCGCATCTTCTGGGTCGCCTTCGCCCTGACCCTGCTGGCCGCGGCCAGCGTCCTTGGCCTGGCCATCAGCCTCGTCGGCGAAATGGTGGAGATCTCCCGGCAACAGGGCTGGACGGCTTTCGACCAGGTGAAAATCGAGGTGTCGCAGCTAACCTTTGACGGAACGGTGATCCTGCTCGGTGCGGCTGCGGCGCTGTTTTCGCTGCTTACCTGCCTCTGGCTGGCGGTGGCGCCGGCCGTCGGCTTCATCAGGCTTGCGTCGGCGCAGGGGATGGGCCACAGCGCGCGGCCATGAGCACGCCCCATCTCGCCGCCTATCCCGCCCTGCGTCTGCGCCGCCTGCGCCAGGCCGACTGGGTCCGCCGACTGGTGCGCGAGAGCGTCCTCACTCCGGCCGATCTGATCTGGTCGATGGTGGTGCACGAGGGCGAAGGCGAGGTCCCGGTGGCCTCCATGCCCGGCGTCGCCCGCCTTTCGGTGAAGGAAGCCGCCAAGGCCGCCAAGGAAGCCAAGGCCCTGGGCATCCCGGCCATCGCCGTCTTCCCGCACATCGACGGCGCCAAGAAGGATTCGGCGGGCAGCCTGGCTCACGATCCCAACGGCCTTATCGCGAACGCCGTGAAGGCCATGAAGGACGCCGCCCCCGAGGTCGGGCTCATGTGCGACGTGGCCCTGGACCCTTTCACCGACCACGGCCACGACGGCGTGATCGAGAACGGCCGCATTCTCAACGACCCGACCATCGAGCGTCTGGTGCAGCAGGGCCTGATGCAGGCGGAAGCCGGCGCCGACATCCTCGCCCCGTCCGACATGATGGACGGCCGCTGCGGCGCCTTGCGATCGGCGCTGGAAGGCGCAGGCCTGCAGGACACCATGATCATGTCCTACGCCGCCAAGTTCGCCTCGGCCTTCTACGGCCCCTACCGCGACGCCATCGGTTCGGGGAAGCTCGGCACGGGTTCGATCGACAACCCGGGCGACAAGAAAACCTACCAGATGGACTCGGCCAACTCCGACGAGGCCCTGCGCGAGGTCGCCCTGGACATCGCCGAGGGCGCCGACATGGTCATGGTCAAGCCGGGCATGCCCTATCTGGATATCGTCCAGCGGGTGGTGGAGACCTTCTCCATGCCGACCTTCGCGTTCCAGGTCTCCGGCGAGTACGCGATGATCATGGCGGCCGCCCAGAACGGCTGGATCGACGAGGAGCGCGCCATCCTCGAAAGCCTCGGGGCGTTCAAACGCGCCGGAGCCGCAGGCGTCATCACCTACTTCGCCCCGCGCGCCGCTCGGATGCTCGGCGCCTGATCATGTCCGGCGTTGTCGAGATCGTCGCCGGCGTCATCCGCGACGCGGCCGGCCGTGTCCTCACGGTCCGCAAGCGCGGAACCACGGCCTTCATGCTGCCCGGCGGCAAGCGCGAGCCCGGAGAGAGCGACACTCAGGCCCTCTCGCGGGAGCTGTTCGAAGAGTTGGGCTGCGACCTGATCTCCGCCGACCACCTCGGCACCTACGACGCGCCCGCCGCTAACGAGCCCGACACCCAGGTCTATGGCGCCATCTACCTCACCGAGGTCGCAGGCGCGCTGTCGGCCAAGGCGGAGATCGAAGAGCTGCTGTGGGTCGATCCCGTGGTCCCGCCAGCGGTCCGCCTGGCCCCGCTGCTCGAGCGGCAGGTTCTGCCGCGGGTCGCCGCCCGCGCCGACTAGGCGTCGATGGGCAGGCTGAAGAACAGGGCGAACTCCCCCTCGGCCGGCGTGCCGTCGTAAAGCGTCAGGTCGAAGCCGGTCAGCTCGAACCCCATCGCCCGATAGGCCTCCATGCCCGGCACGTTCTGATTGCTGGTCTCCAGCCAGAGATGCGCCGCGCCGATCTGGCGGCCATGATCGACCGCGGCCTCGATCAGACGACGTCCCAGCCCCTGACTCCGCTGCGCGGTGTCCACATATAGGTGCCAGAGCACCAGGCGGCTGTTCCAGGGCTGATACCCCACGGCGGCGAAGGCCCGCACCGCGCCGTTCTTCACGGCGACCCAGGCCTTGTCCCAGGGTCGATCGACCGCGTTCAGGTCATCCAGGGGAAAGGTCTTGGTCAGGCGCTCGTCCACCGAGGTGAACTCGACCCCGCGGCTGGTCGGGATCGGAGCCAGGATGATGTCGGTGCGAAAGGACCTGTCGATGCGGGCGATAGCCGCGGCGTCTTCGGGCAGCCGCGCCCCGCGCAATTCGATCATGACCTGTCCCGACCTGCGTTTGCGACCTTCATGCTCGTCCCCGGCTGATAAACTCAACGCCATCTTAACGGCCCGCGACGCACCTTGCGCTGGAATCAGCGTTAACGGGGATGCACCATGGCCGTGGGCGAAGCGCCTATCCTGATCAAGAAGGTCAAGAAGGGTCACGGCCACGGCCACCATGGCGGCGCGTGGAAGGTTGCCTACGCCGACTTCGTCACCGCCATGATGGCCTTCTTCCTGCTGATGTGGCTCATCAACACGACATCGCCTGAGCAAAAGCGCGGCATCGCCGACTATTTCGCGCCGGCCAGCGTGTCGGAGACCACCTCCGGCTCCGGCGGCATCCTCGCCGGCACCGCCCTGGGTGAAGACGGCGCAAAGGGCGCGGGCTCCCAGGCGATCATCGAGGAACTGGCGCCTGAAGCTCCCGATCCCAGCGAAGGCGCCAACAAGGACGCCGCCAAGGAACAGGCGCCGGAAGCCTCCACCGAGGCGCTGCGCGAAGCCCTGATGAAGCGCGAGGAAGCCTCGTTCGCCTCCGCCGCCCAGGCCCTGCGCCAGGCGCTGCAGGACATGCCCGAACTGGCTGAGCTGTCGAAGAACATCCTGATCGACCAGACCCCGGAGGGCCTGCGCATCCAGTTGGTCGACCAGGAAGGTCGCTCGATGTTCAACGAAGGCCGCGCCGAACCCAACGACCGCGCCAAGCTGCTGCTGCGCGCCGTCGCCAAGATCATCAATCAGCTCCCGAACCGGGTCTCGATTTCCGGCCACACCAGCATCAGCGCCACCGGCCGCAAGGCCGATGGGGACTGGTCGCTCTCGGCCAACCGCGCCGACGCGTCGCGCCGCATCCTGCAGGCCGCCGGCGTCGATCCCGACCGCATCTATCAGGTGTCCGGCAAGGCCAATTCCGAGCCGCTCTATCCCGACGACCCGACCCTGGCCGGCAACCGCCGCATCGCCATCGTCCTGCTGCGGGAAGCCCCAGTGTTACCGCCCGACCACGGACTATAGGGAACCGGAGGACCTGTGACGTTTTCCCGGCTTGCACAGCGGCGCTCAATGACCCCTAATCGGTTCAGGCGCAGTGGGTCGAAAGCGAACGCAAGTCCGTGACGCAGCACTTTCCGACGCGACAGCTCAGGTTCTTCCTGACAGCGCCCTCCCCCTGTCCGTACCTGCCGGAGCGGCACGAGCGTAAGGTCTTCGCACACCTGCCGCTTTCGGACGGGGCCACGGTCAATGACAGCCTGACCCAGGTCGGCTTCCGCCGGTCCCAGAACATCGCCTATCGCCCGGCCTGCGAGTCCTGCTCGGCCTGCGTATCGGCCCGCATTCCCGCCAAGGACTACATCTTCTCCCGCTGGGAGCGGAAGGTGCTGACTCGGAACGACGACCTGGAGCGCCATCTGGTCGAGGCCGAGGCCACCATGGAGCAGTTCGMCCTGCTCCGGCGCTATCTCATGMCCCGCCACGCCGATGGCGGCATGGCCGAGATGACCTGGCCTGACTATGTGGCCATGGTCGAGGACACCGCGGTCCGCACCCACATCATCGAATATCGGCTGAAGTCTCGCGATGGCGGCCCGGGCGACCTGATCGCCTGCACCCTGGTGGACCTGATGAGCGACGGCCTGTCGCTGGTCTATTCGTTCTACGATCCGACCATGGGCCGGCGCAGCCTGGGGTCGTTCATGATCCTGGATCATGTGGTCCAGGCCTGCCTGACCGGCCTGCCCTACGTCTATCTGGGCTACTGGGTCCGCGGCTCGGACAAGATGGACTACAAGGTCAGGTTCTCGCCCATCGAGCTCCTGCGGCCGGAAGGCTGGTCGCTGATGTCGGCTCGCGATCGCGCCCGCGTCACCGAGGCCTGAGCATACCGCTCCGTTGACAGGGCGACGCGAGCGCCCTCAAATCATCTCCACGAAGCCCACTAAGAGCTTCCCGGAGGAACATCATGGCCGACTCCCTCGAGGCGTTCCGCGCCGAAGCCCGCACCTGGCTGGCTGAGAACTTCCCGCCCTCGATGAAGGGCCGCGGCGGCATCATGAATTCCGAAGGCCCGCCGGAAGAAGTCGGCGACTTCAAGCTCTGGAAGCAACGCATGGGCGAAAAGGGCTGGGGCGTCCCCACCTGGCCGGTCGCCTATGGCGGCGGCGGGCTCAATCCCCGGGAAGCCAAGGTGCTGCGCGAGGAAATGGCGGCCGTCGGCGCCTGGAACCCCATCGGCGGCATGGGGGKGATGATGTTCGGCCCGACCCTGCTGGAATACGGCACCGAAGAGCAGAAGCAGCGCCATATCCCACCGATCGTCCGTGGCGAACTGCGCTGGTGCCAAGGCTACTCCGAGCCGGGCGCGGGCTCGGACCTCGCCTCCCTGCAGACCAAGGCCGAGGACAAGGGCGACCACTTCCTGGTCAACGGGCAGAAGATCTGGACCTCTGGCGCGCAGTACGCTGACTGGTGCTTCTGTCTCACGCGCACCGACCCCACGAAAAAGCACGAGGGCATCTCCTTCCTGCTCATCGACATGCGAACCCCTGGCGTCGAGACCCGGCCGATCCTGCTGATCTCTGGTTCGTCGCCCTTCTGCGAGACCTTCTTCACCGACGTGAAGGTGCCGAAGGAGAACCTGGTGGGTCCGCTCAACGGCGGCTGGACCGTCGGCAAGCGCCTGCTGCAGCACGAGCGCAACGGCCTTTCGGGGGGAACCGGCGGCCCGCCGCGGACCAATGGCTCGGCCCTGCGCAAGGCCGCCCTGGACTATATGGGCCGCGACGCCGATGGCGACCTGTCCGACCCGGACTTCCGCGCCCGGCTGATCCAGCAGGAAATGGACGCCAGGGCCTACGCCCTCACCAGCGCCCGGGTCTCCGACGACGCCCGCAACCAGAACGGCCCCAGCGCCGCCACCTCGATCATGAAGAACGCGTCCTCGCGGGTGAACACCGACCACTGCGAGATGACCATCGAGGCCATGGGTCTTCAGGGTCTGGGCTGGACGGGCGACGCCTTCACCGATGAGGAGCAGGCCGCCGGCCGCGCCTATCTGCGGATCAAGTCCTCGACCATCGCCGGCGGCTCGCAGGAGGTGCAGAACAACATCATCTCCAAGCGCATCCTCGGCCTGCCGGACACCACCAACCACACCTGAGTCGGCCTACCCCTCCGCCAACCAGGCCAGCATTTCCGGCCAGGCCTGATAGGGCAGGAAGTTTCCGGCGTGGGGGAACAGTCGAAGCGTGTCCAAACGAACGCCCAACCACGCCCTCGCCTCTTCCTCGGTCAGCATGGGGTCCTCGGCGCCGAGCCAGACCGTCAAGGGCGAGGTGATGATCGACAGGTCCATGGGCAGCGAGCGGGCCGCATACTTGGTGGAGTCCACCATGCCCCTGGCGCTGGGCATGAACCCGTCGGTGACATACTCGACCATGTAGGCCATCAGGTCGGGGTGGCTGGCGAGATAGGCGGCGTCGGCGGGCGCTGCGGCCCCGACGGTCACGAATTTCTCGATCCCCTCCCGCGTCAGCCTCATGCGCATCATCGGATAGACGATGTCGGCCAGCCACGGGTTGGTCGCCAGCTTCCGCCTGAACTGCAACAGCGGGTGGGCCAGATCCCGGCTCACCTTCGTGCGCCAGCCCGGCGGCCTGGGATTGACCATGATCATGCGATCCAGCCGCGTCCCCAGCTGCCCCGCGGCGGCCAGCGCATAGGGCGCGCCATCCAGCAGGCCCGCGATCTGAACGCGCTCGACGCCGAGCCCATCCAGCAGCTCGATCATGTCCTCGGCCACGCCCTCGTAGCTGTAGCGGGGCCGTGGGTCGGAACTGCCGACCCCGGGTCGCGCCGGAACGATCAGCCTCAGGCCCAGATCCCGGGCCAAGGCGTCGGTTCCCCGCGGATAGAGACTGCCGCCTAGGCCCTGGTGCACGATCAGCACCGGCTTGCCGTCCCGGGCTCCATAGTCCCGCCAGCTCAGAAGCCTCCCGTCAGAGAGGGTGTAGTGCTGCACCACGGGCGCGGTGTTGGTTGGCCCGCCGGCCGCAGCGAGCATCGCGGGCTGGTCCGCGGGATTGGACGGCAACAGACTGGCCAGGGATGAAAGCTGGCTGAGGGCGCGAACAAGATCGGCCTGTCGATGCAGACCCATCTTGTCGAAGATCGAGCGGAGCTGATTTCGGGTAGTGTTGACGGTCACCGCCAGTTCCTCGGCGGCTTCAGCGAGGCTGACCCCATCTCTCAGCATGGTCGCCAGTCGGGTCTCCGCCGGCGTCAGACCAAAGCTCGCCCGCAAAGCGCCGGCCAGCAGATCCGTGGTCTCCAGAGCCGGGAAGACCAGGGCGACCTGCCCGTCTTCGGCTTCCGGCAGGCCGACCGAGAGGTGTGGTGGAAGCCCCCTGGCCGCGCAGGCATAGGCGAATTGCGCGCCATCGTTATCTCGAGCCGTCAGCTTGACGATCAGCTGACCGCCGCCTCGGCGTTCCAGCCCGTCTCGCGCCTGACTCACGGCCTCGTGGTTCGCCGGGCTGAGAAACTGTTCGCTCCGGCTCTCGATCAGGCCCAGCCGCTGCTCGCAAGCCGCCCTTCCCGCGCTATTTGCGCCGACGACCGCGCCATTGACGCCGATCACCACGACCCCGATCTGACCGCTGGCCGGACCAAAATCGACGGGAACGACGCCGTCAGGATCCGCCGCCTCAAGTAACTCGCGCCAACGCTCGGGCGCCTGGGCCCATCCGAGCAGGAACGCGATGTCGGTCGCCCCGGATGTCGCCGCGACGGTCATCGAGCACTCTTGAATCGACCTGAAGCCACCTTGACCGCCCCCAGGCGAACATTGGTTTCGCGGCGGGTGCTCCGTCAAGCGCCCACAGGCTCATCAACAGCCGGCGATCGCTCGTCCCCAGCAACCCGCGCGCGGCGCGTCGACGCTTAGCGACGCTCTTGGTAAACAAGCGGCGTGTTCCAGTCCCCCGAGCCAGACGCATGACACGGCAGCTCCGCCTGAATCTCAGGCGGCCCGTTTCCTATGCGCGTGAGGATTTCGTTCGCGGGCCGTCCAACGCCCAGGCGATCGAGACTCTTGACGCCTGGCCTCGCTGGCATGGCGGCGCTCTGGTGCTGGTCGGCCCCGAGGGCATCGGTAAGACCCATCTCGCGCGGGCATGGGCGCAGGGCGCCGGCGCCACCGTGCTGGATCCCACCGCACCGCACATCGAGTCCGCCAACGGCCGTCCGGCCCTGATGGAGGACCTCGACCAGGGCGTCGACGAAGAGGCCCTGTTCCATCTGATCAACATGGCCGCCCGCGACGGCGGAGGCCTGCTGCTGACGGCGCGCACGGCGCCGGCGGTCTGGCCCGCCGCGCTTCCCGACCTGCGCTCACGTCTGAACGCGCTGCAGGTCGCCGTCATCGAGGAGCCGGACGACGAGGTTCTGGAAGGCGTGCTCCGCAAGTTCTTCCGCGAACGCAGCATACGCCCGCCCAGGGAGGTGTTCCCCTATCTGCTGCGGAGAATGGAACGCTCGATCCCCTATGCCCGCGAGATCGTGAAGCGGCTGGACGAGGCGTCCGACGACGAACAGCGGCCCATTTCGCGGGCGCTGGCGAAACAACTCCTGGACGACGATACGGAGAATCTTGACCTTTTCGAGGGATGACTTGTTGCTGTCACACGGTTCGTCCAGAACCTCGGTCATGCCTACGGAAGCCGCCTCGATGACCTATTCCGCCCCTGCGTCGAAGGGGACCGATACTCACGGCCCCCTCGCCCTCGACCTGGAGCTTTCCCAGTCGCCGGAGCGGTTCTTCAACCGCGAACTCTCCTGGCTGGCGTTCAACGAGCGCGTGCTGGGCGAGAGCAAGAACCCGCGCCATCCGTTGCTGGAACGCCTGCGGTTCCTGTCGATCTCGGCCAACAACCTCGACGAATTCTACATGGTCCGCGTGGCCGGCCTGAAGGCCCAGGCGCGCGAGGGCGTGCGCGTCCTGTCCCAGGACGGCCTGACCCCCGCGCAGCAGCTCGAGCGGGTCAACGCCGAGGCTGCGGACCTGATGGCCGACCAGCAGAATCGTTGGGGCCAACTGCGCGAAGAACTGGCCGGCAAAGGCCTCACCGTCGTCAGCCTGGACAAGATCACGCCGGCCGAAAAGCAGGCGCTGGAAGAGACCTTCGTCAGCCGCATCTTCCCGGTCCTGACGCCGCTCGCCATCGACCCCGCCCATCCCTTCCCGTTCATTCCGAACCTGGCGTTCTCGCTGGTCCTGAAGCTGAAGCGCGTCTCCGACGGCCGCCTGCTCTACGCCCTGGTCCCGATCCCGGCTCAGGTGGCGCGGTTCTGGGAAATTCCTGCGCCGCCCAGCCGCCGCAAGAAGCCCGAGCGTCGCTTCATCAGCCTGGAGAGCATGACCGCGCTCTTCCTGGATCACCTGTTCCCCGACAGCGAGGTCGAGGCCCGCGGGGTGTTCCGGCTGATCCGCGATAGCGACGTTGAGTTCGAGGAAGAGGCCGAAGATCTGGTGCGCGAGTTCGAGGTGCGCCTGAAGCAGCGCCGCCTGGGCTCCGTCGTGCGGGTCGAGATCGCCGCCGCGATGCCCGCCGAACTGCAGGCCTTCATCTGCGAGAACCTGCACGCCCAGAACGAAGACATCATCCTGATCGACGGCCTGCTCGGCCTCGACGAACTGAGCCAGTTGAYCCCCGCCGATCGCCCGGACCTGAAGTTCAAGCCCTTCGAACCCCGCTTCCCGGAGCGGATCCGCGACCATGCCGGCGACTGCTTCGCCGCCATCCGCGACAAGGACATCCTGGTCCACCACCCCTTCGAGAGCTTCGACGTGGTGGTTCAGTTCCTGCGTCAGGCCGCTCGCGATCCCAACGTCCTGGCGATCAAGCAGACCCTCTATCGGACCTCGTCCGACAGCCCGATCGTCGCCGCCCTCATCGAGGCGGCCGAGAACGGCAAGAACGTCACCGCCCTGGTGGAGATCAAGGCCCGCTTCGACGAGGAAGCGAACCTGAAATGGGCCCGGGATCTGGAGCGCGCTGGCGTCCACGTCGTCTTCGGCTTCGTGGAGTACAAGACCCACGCCAAGCTCTCGATGGTCGTCCGCAAGGAAGGCGACCAGCTTCGCACCTACTGCCACTTCGGCACCGGCAACTATCACCCGATCACGGCCCGGTTCTATACGGACCTGTCGCTGTTCACTTGCGATCCGGCCATCGGTCGCGACTCGGCCCGGGTGTTCAACTTCATCACCGGCTATGCGCGTCCCGACGGCCTGGAAAAGCTGTCGCCGTCGCCCCTGACCATGAAGGCCGACCTGCTGCATCTGATCATGCGCGAGGTCGAGAACGCCCGCCAGGGCAAGCCCGCCGCCATCTGGACCAAGCTCAACTCGCTGGTCGATCCGGTCATCATCGACGCGCTCTACGAAGCCTCCCAGGCCGGCGTCTCCATCGACCTGGTGATCCGCGGCATCTGCTGCCTGCGCCCTGGCGTGCCCGGTCTTTCGGAAAACATCCGCGTGAAGTCGATCGTCGGCCGCTATCTCGAGCATGCCCGCATCGTCGCCTTCGCCAACGGCTCCTCCATGCCGTCGGGCGACGCCCGGGTGTTCATCTCGTCCGCGGACTGGATGCCGCGAAACCTCGACCGCCGCGTCGAGTGCCTGACACCGGTGGAGAACCCCACCACCCATCAGCAGGTGCTCCAGCAGATCATGGTCGCAAATCTGAAGGACGAAGCCCAAAGCTGGACGCTGGACGCCGAGGGCCGCTATACCCGGGACCCATCGTGGGATCACCCGGGCGCCTTTTCCGCGCACGAGTATTTCATGACCAACCCCAGCCTTTCGGGTCGGGGCCAGAAGGTCAAAGACATGCCGCGCGCGATCGATATGGCCTCGCGCGGCGAATAGGACACCGCCGATCGATATGCCGGCCCTTTCGCCGACGAGCCGCCAGGCCGCCGTCATTGACGTCGGGTCGAATTCCGTCCGCCTGGTGATCTACCGGTTGGAAGGCCGCGCCATCTGGACGGTCTTCAATGAAAAGGCCCTGGCTGGCCTCGGCCGCGATCTGCCGTCCACAGGCAAGCTCTCCCCCGACGGCATCGAGACGGCGATCACCGCTCTCCGGCGATTCCGCTCCGTTCTCGATGGTTGGAACGCCGACGAAACCTTTGTGGTCGCCACGGCGGCGGTGCGCGAGGCCGCGGACGGGCAGAACTTCATCGCCCGCGTGCGTGAAGAGACCGGCCTGCAGATGCGCGTCCTATCCGGCGGCGAAGAGGCCCATTACGCGGCGCTGGGCGTCTTGGCTGGGCAGCCCGACGCCGAGGGCGTGGTCGGCGATCTCGGTGGCTCCAGCCTTGAACTCATCCATCTGGAAGGCGGCGCGCCAAAGGGCGGCATCACCCTGCCGCTCGGTCCCTTCGCGCTGGGTGCGCCCAGGGCGCTGGACGTCGACCGGGTTCGGCGCACCATCGTCGAGCGGCTGGATCAGGCGGCCCTCCGATTCCGAGGCCGCGAGTTCCACGCCGTCGGCGGGGCCTGGCGGAATCTGGCGCTCCTCCACATGGAGATGGCCGACTATCCGCTCCGTGTGGCGCACCAGTACGAGATGAGCCGCTCGGACGCCGTCGATGTCGCCCGGTTCGTCGCCAGGCAATCCAAGGCGTCCCTGGAGGGGATGCAGGGCCTTTCGAAGAAGCGCTTCGAGACGCTGCCCTACTCCGCCCTGGTCCTCGACGCCCTGATCGAGCGGCTTGGCATCGAGAAGGTCGTCATCTCGGCCTACGGCCTGCGCGAAGGCCTTCTGCTGGAAGCCATGGACGACGAGACCCGCGCCTGCGACCCGCTGGTCGAAGGCTTCGAGGCCCTGACCCAGCTTCGAGGACTGTCTCACGACCTGGGCCGCGCCCTTGAAGCCTGGGTCCAACCGGCCTTCGACCGACTTCCCCCCGTGTTCGGCGTTCACGACGCGACGCTGGTGGCGGCCGCCTGCCGTCTGGCCGACCTTGGCGCGCGGCTGCACCCCGATCATCGGGGCGAGCTGACCTTCGAGATCGTACTCCGCGCGCCGATCGCCGGGATGAACCACAAGGAGCGCGCCTTCCTGGCCTGCGCCGGCTYCGCCCGCCACGACTCGTCGGCCAATACGCCCGAGCCCTCGACAATCTCGCGGGTGCTGACCCCGGAGCGTCGGCTGCGGGCACGGGCGTTGGGCGCCGCAATCCGCCTGGGCTGCGACCTGGCCGGCCGCAACGCCGCCCTGCTGGGCCACTCGAAGCTCGATATCCGTGACGATCGCCTGATCCTGACCGCTGAACCCGGTTGGCAGGACATGCTGCTGGGCGAGCAGATCACCAAGCGCACCCAGACCCTGGCCAGCGTACTGAAGCTCAAACCGCAGATCGGCTGAGCGCCTTCATCAGGGTGTGATCAACACCGATCATGAAGGCGCCTCCAGGCCGTCGACCCACCGCGGCCAGCCTCACATGGACAGCTCCTGTGCATCTCGCTTCCGGTCTGCGGCGCTCCGCCAGCGCCCTCCTCGCCGCCCTTGTCCTGACCACCCCGGCCGCCGCGGCTGAGCGCGCCAAGAATGTGATCCTGTTCATCGGCGACGGCATGGGGGTCTCCACCCTCACCGCCGCCAGGATCTTCGAGGGTCAGCGCCGCGGCGTCGATGGTCCCTCCAATCTCCTGGCGTTTGAACGCTTCCCGAACCTGGCCCTGGTGCGCACCTTCTCCGCCGACGCGATCGTCACCGAGTCCGCCGCCGGCGCGACATCGCTGCTGACCGGCCACCGCAGCCTCAACGGCGTGCTCGGCGTCAGCGACAAGGTGATCCGCTTCGACTGCGCCTCGTCGAAAGCCACAAGCGTGCCGACCCTGGCAGAGCTGGCCAAGCGGCGAGGCATGGCCACCGGCGTGGTCTCGACCGCCGCCATCACCGACGCCACCCCGGCCTCGCTCTACGCCCACGTCCCGACGCGCACCTGGCAGGCGGACGCCGACATGCCGCCCGAAGCCCTGGCGGCGGGCTGCAAGGACATCGCCCGGCAGATGGTGGACGGGCCTGCGGACCTGCAGCTCGACGTGATGCTGGGCGGCGGCTACGGCCCGTTCCAGCCCAGCGAAAGCACGTCGGGTCGCCGCAATGACGGTCGCGACCTGACCGCCGAGTGGAAGGCGAAGGGCGGGATCTATCTGGAAACCGGGACCGAGCTCGCCGCCCTGCCCAAGAACGCCAAGCGGGTCCTGGGCCTGTTCGCCCCCAACAACATGATGCGCGAGACCGCCCGCAAGGCCAGCGAGGCCGACGCGCCGCGCCTGGTCGACATGACCCGCAAGGCCATCGAACTGCTGAGCCAGGAGAAGAAGGGCTATTTCCTGATGGTCGAGGGCGGCCTGATCGACAAGGCCCACCATCAGAACCTCGCCTATGAGGCCCTGAACGAGACGGTCGAGCTGAACGAAGCCGTCGCCGCCGCCATGGCCATGACCAACCCCGCCGACACCCTGATCATCGTGACCGCCGACCACAGCCACGGCCTGACCATCAATGGCGGCTTCCGGAACACGCCGATCCTGGGCGTCGCGCCCAGCACCGACGACGACCCCCGCCTGGCGTTGGACGGCAAGGCCTTGCCGATCCTCATGTACGCCACCGGCCCCGGGGCGCCCCTGGGCGAACCCCGTCACGACCCGCTGCACGATGACCCCAACGATCCGGACGCCCGCGCCCTGGCCACCGTGCCCCTGGGCAGCGCCGCCCACACCGGTGAGGATCTCGCGGCCTATGCCCGTGGCCCCGGCTCGGAGGCCTTCCGCGGCCTGATCGAACAGACCCAGGTGTTCGACAACATGAAGGCGGCCCTGGGGCTCTAAGCCCTTTGCCGTCGGCATACCCAGCCCTAGAGTGCCCCCAACAACAAGAACTCACCCTGGGGGGATTCCATGTCCATCACGCGCCAAACCCTGTTGGCCGGCTTGCTTGCCGCCACCGCAATCACCCTGCCCCTGACGGCTCAGGCTCAGGTGAAACTCAGCCCGCCCGAGTCGGTCGGCATGTCCTCGGCCGAGCTCAAGGGTATCGACGCGGCCATGCACGGGCTGGTGGATGAGGGCAAGCTGGCCGGGGTCACC
>BFBZ01000921.1_pt1 | contig 22505 bp, 23 predicted proteins | sample 1888401 | NCBI WGS metagenome assembly BFBZ01 (sample SAMD00112614, study PRJDB3348) | symbiont metagenome | host: Chara braunii
GGGACTAGGGGTCGTGGGTTCAAATCCCGCCGCTCCGACCATTTTCCAATATCGGTCGCAATAGTCACTCGCGCATCTGCGGCGCAGGCTGATGCACGTCCAGCGGATACCGGGAACTATTCAATCGATTGCGCGTTTGTTCCGATCATTCAGGAGGCAGGGAATGGATCGCGCGATCGGACGAATGTTTGAAATCTTCAAACAGATGACAGGTCAGACCGAGATCGCCGACGATCTCCGCCACGGCGCGGAAGATCATGTGAGACAGCTTTTCGAATCCGGCGAGAGTGACGAACAGCGGTTGACGGTGAGCGGGCTCACTTATTTGAAGAAGGCCAGTGCCGTCGACGCGTAGGTCGTACAGGCGATTTCCCAGACTCCATGCATTCGGGCCGCGCCAGTCAGATGCTGTGGCTTTTTGCCTGCGACATTGAAACCGGATTCTGCTGCCGCATTTGCGGCGATGAAATCCCCGCCGAACTTGTCATCGCGCCATTCCAGACCCTATTCTGTGTCAGGGACAGGCACGCATTGAGACGTGCCGGCTGGGGAAACGCATGTGGTCGCATGTCAGCGTGCCGCTTTGGGTTGTGATTGCGCTGTGCGTGCTGGCTGCGCTCGGGACGCTTGACCGGATATTGCTTCCGAGCGTGCGATGGGCGCTGCGCCGCCGCGCCAACCGCGCCATCGATGAACTGAACACGCGGCTGAAGCTGCGCATCCAGCCATTCAAACTGACCAAACGCCAGGTGCTGATGGATCAGCTCGCGTTCGATCCTGAAGTGCTGCACGCCGCCGACGAATATGCGCGCGAGCACAATGTTCCCCGCGACGTTGTGATGCAAAAAGTCAAACGCTATGCCGGCGAGATTGTGCCGTCGTTCAGCGCCTATGCGTATTTCCGCGTCGGCACGCGGATCGCGCGGATGATTTCGCAGATGCTGTATCGCGTGCGGATCGGCGTCCGCAACGACGATGCGCTGGCCGCAGTCGACCCGGCGTCCTCCGTCATCTTCGTCATCAACCACCGCTCCAACATGGATTACGTGCTGGTGACGTATGTTGCCTCGACGTCGTCGGCGCTGAGTTACGCGGTCGGCGAATGGGCGCAGGTCTGGGGGCTTCGCAACCTGATCCGTTCGATGGGCGCATATTTCATCGCGCGGGATTCACGCGAGGCGCTCTATCGTAAAGTCTTGGCGCGCTATGTTCACATGGCAACGGCCGCAGGCGTGACGCAGGCAATCTTTCCGGAAGGCGGATTGAGCCGCGATGGCAAGCTGCGGCCGCCGAAATTCGGGCTTCTTAGCTACATGGTTGCGAGTTTCGATCCGCACGGGCCGCGAGACGTCGTGTTCGTTCCGGTCGCCGTGAATTACGATCGCGTCCTCGAAGATCGGATGCTGACGTCGGTGGCCAACGCAGAACCCGGTGCGAAGCCGGTTTACGGGTTCAACGCCAAGACTTTCGCGCGTCACGTTTTCAATCATATCCGCATGGCGCTCCGTGGCGAATGGTATCGCTTCGGGTATACCTGCGTCAGTTTTGGCGACCCCGTTTCGCTGCGCAAATATGTCGCCGATCGCAAGATCGATTTCCGCACGCTGGGTTCGGATGCCAAACATACGGAAACCGAAAAACTCGGCCATCTTCTGATGGACGCTGTCGGCCGTGTGGTGCCGGCCTTGCCGGTGTCGCTGGTCGCGACCGCGATGCTGGAGGCCGGCGAGGAGCCGCGCACGCTTTTTGAAATCAAGGGCCGTGTATCCAGCCTGATCGAAAATCTCGAGAGCCGGGGCAGTTATGTTCACATCCCGCGCGCGGATCGGGACTATGCCATCGCGGTCGGACTTCGCATGCTGACGCTGCGTCATATCGTTCTGGAAGAAGGCGATACCTTTCGGACCAATCCGAAAGAGATCGTGCTTTTGCGATATTACGCCAACGCCATCGCGCATTTGTTCAAGACGCCGCTGGCGATCGCGGCGTGAGATGCGCGCGTTTTGAACGAATATGGAACTGACGCGTTAGTAAGGATTGATCGGCGTTACTTTAACGGATTGCATCGATGCGTTGCAAAAACCTTTTCGCACGAATGGCGGTGTTGATGACTGCCGCGCCTCTCGTCGCCGGATTGACGCCGCTTCCTGACGGGATGCCGGGCCCGGCCCTCGTTCTCAAAGCCCAGTCCACCGAAACGCAGCCTGCTCAACAGGGTCAGGCACCGGCACCGGAGCAAAGCTCTGCACAGCCAGTTGAACCCGAACGCCCGCTGACGCCGGAAGAGCAAAAGGCCGCAGATGCGCGGTTGCATTTCGACCGCGTGCTGGTCGATGCGGCGGTCTTGCTGAACGAGTTCGAGGAATCCCGGCGAGGGAGAGGCAAATCAAACATCTCGATGTCGTCTTTCAGAAATCTCGAGATTCAGCTCAATGCAATAGCCGACGCCGATCCGTCGAACGATCAGGCGCGGGATTGGGCCAAGAAAATGCAGCAGGCCCAATTCGAGATTCTGCAACCCTCCGTCGCGGTCGCGGATGTCGCGAGCCGTCAGCTTTACGCCGACACGATGTCGGCCAAACTGCGCGATCAGGCAATTGGCGTATCTGTGATGGGTCCGGGTGCGCGTATCGTCGCGTTTGTGTCGCCGCAGATGACCAAGGAAATGGGTGCGAAACTGGCGGACTCTGCCAAGATCTACGATCAGGCCCGAAGGCTCCAGTTTGAAAAGGTCGTGTTCTCCAACAGCCGCCGCGGCTGGATGTACGATCTCAGGACTGGCCGCTATCGGTAGCGGTGCAGAAAAAGGCCGGCATTGCTGCCGGCCTTTCTTGTTGAACTATCGTTCGTCTTACGCATCGAGAACCGCAACGATCTCGAGCGTGCGCGGATTCACCACGACGATCTGATCGTTGACGAGGATGAACTCATATCCGCGCCAGTCGGGATAGATGTTCACGACTTCGACCGGGAGCGGATGGAAGGCCACGCCGCGCGGAACGCGGGTGCCGACCGAGATCGAGAAATTCACGTCTGTCACCGGACGCACGTTCAGCTTGGTGATGGAAGTATGGATAGAGGTTCGCTGCTCGCTCGTGAGCTGCTTGCCGCCGGCTCCGGCTTGACCGGTCGTCATTCCGGACTTCGATTCGGACTTGGTATCCGATGCCGCCTTGTTGCTGTCCATTCGGGACTTTTCGGACGCTGCCTTCGAGTTCGAGTTCTTCGAGTCGGACTCCGCGGCATTTTTATTGCCCCTCATATTGTCCGAGGCGGCTTTGTCCTTGGTACCCTTCATGCCGGGAGACTGGTCCTGAGCGCGCTGTTCAGCGGCACCTTCGCGCGGAGCCATCTGGCCGCCGGATGCGCCTTCGCTGCCGCGCGCGGAGCCGCTACCCTGCATGGCACCGCCCGGTGATTGCTGGCTCGGCGACTGTGCGAATGCGATTCCGCTGATACCGATCAGCGCGGCACTTGCGGCTGAAATCAACAATTTGCTTTTCATTGTGTCCTCCTCTGACTGCCCCGCGTTTCAACGGGCAGAGGGGAACGGCGTTCCGGCTGTGAAGATTTTATTGCGTGAATACCTGATGAACGGATCGGCTTCAATGAAGCCGCATCTCGGGAACTGAATTTCGCAGCGTTAAGTCGACTGCGCTTCCGTTTGTTCCCGGCGGGTTCCGCGATAGATGTATGCTGCTGCAAACATCGCCCACATCGCTCCCAGCATCATCCAGAAATGACGCCAGTGATCGACGTCGATGATGAAGGCTTCGCACACCGTTCCCAGAAAAGCCGAGAACAGGGCGAGATACATTCGCTGCCACGGCACGCGCACGAAGACGATCTTGAATCCCAGCGCGACGGTGATGAACACAAGCGCCGGAAAACACACGCCTGCAATCCAGCCGCCCGACATGAAGGCGTTGAGAAACGAGTTATGCGTGTCTTCAGGAAAGTATTTCGTGAATTGAAGGGGGCCGATGCCGAGCGGCAAATCCAGCGCCATCTGGAAGCCAAGCACATGGCGGCCGAAGCGGCCGAAGCGGCCGCTGTCGTAGCTCTGACTGAAGCTCGCCCGCTGTTCGAACAGATCGCTGACCGAACTCATCGAAAGCAGAACAGCCAGCATCAGGGCGGCTGCGGCGATGCCGGCCAGCGCCGTGAGAACAATGCGTTGGCGCTGCGAACGCTCCTGGCTCGTGAGATACATCAGCAGCAGCACGAAGGCCGAACATCCGGCAAACTGGCCCCACGATGCGCGCGAGAAGGCGAGAAGGACAGCGAGCGCGATGATGCCGAGCGCCAGCGCGTTGCGGGAGGCCTTCCAGAATTTATCGGTGACGACCGATTGAAGCGTGAATAGTGCCGGAAGAATGAGAAACGCAGACAGTACGTTCGGGTCTTTGAATGTTCCTCGCGCACGGCCGTAGAGCGTCAAGAGGTCGTAGCCGCCGGGGACGAGATGAAAATAACCGGCGACGCCGGACATCGAGGCGATGACAGCGCCGACAATCAGTCCACGGCGCAGCGCGTTGAGGCGGCTGAATGTGTCTTCCGAAAGCGCCATCGCGAAAAACACGACTGTGATCGCCATATACCAGGAGGTGAGAACCCAGTTCACGATCTCCGTCTGGTCCATGAGGTAGACTGCGCAGATCGTGTAGCCGAGGTTCATCACCACCAGCAGAACAAGCAGCGGCAAGAACATCGGCCGCATCCGAAGCCCCGTCGCGAAAAACACGACAATGGCCGTCAGCGTCGCCAACTCATAAGGGCTCGGTTCGATGAACACGATGGCGCCGCCGGCGCCGATCAGCCACATCAGGGTTCGCTGGATCGCGGCCGTGCCCGGCGGCGTTGCCGTCAGAGAGCGGTCGTTTGCCGTGATATAAGTCATGCGGCCGGAAATCCTCGCCGCGCGGCGCGCGCGTCAGTAGGCGTTCTCGCCCTTGAGCAGGGCGAATGGAGTCCTGAAGAGAATGTAGAGATCGAACAGCACCGACCAGTTTTCGATGTAATAGAGATCGAACTCGACGCGCTTCTGGATCTTCTCTTCGCTGTTGACCTCGCCGCGCCAGCCGTTGATTTGCGCCCAGCCGGTAATACCCGGCTTCACGCGGTGGCGCGCGAAGTAGCCGTCGACCGCTTCGTCGAACAGGCGGCTTTCGAGCTTGCCTTGGACAGCATGAGGACGCGGCCCGACCAGCGACAGGTTGCCCTTGAACACCACGTTCAACAGCTGCGGCAATTCGTCGAGGCTGGTCTTGCGGATGAAGCGGCCCACGCGCGTGACGCGCGTATCGTTTTTCGTAACGACCGTCTTGGCGTCCGGGTCGGCCTGATCGTGATACAGCGAGCGAAACTTGAACACGTCGATGCGCTCGTTGTTGAAGCCATATCGCTTCTGCAAAAAGAGGACAGGTCCGGGACTGTCGAGCTTGATGGCAAGCGCCACCAGCGCCATGACCGGCGACAGTGCGATCAGTGCGAGCGTGCCGACCACGCGGTCGAACACCCACTTCATCACCAGATCCCAATCGGTGATCGGCTGCTCGAACACATCGAGCGTCGGTACCTTGCCGAGATAGGAATAGGAGCGGGGACGGAAGCGCAGCTTGTTGGTATGCGCCGACAGGCGAATATCCACCGGCAGCACCCAGAGCTTCTTGAGCATTTCGAGGATACGCGTTTCGGCGGAAATCGGCAGCGCGAACAGCACGAGGTCGATGCGGGTGCGGCGCGCGAATTCGACGATGTCGTCGACCTTGCCGAGCTTCGGCGAGCCGGCGCATGAGGCGAGCGAGCGTTTGTCGTTGCGATCGTCGAACACGCCAAGCACGTCGATGTCTGAATCGTCCTGGTTCTTGAGCGCATGGATGAGGTGCTCGCCGTTCTCGTCCGCGCCGACAACGATGGTGCGGCGGTCGAGACGTCCCTGACGCGCCCAGCGCCGGATCATCGAACGCAATGCCAGCCGCTCGACAACGAGAATCGTCAGGCCAATGAAGAAAAAGGCCGACAGCCAGACGCGCGAAACGACATCGCCGAGCTTGGCGAAGAACGATGCGCCGATGAACAGAAGAAACACGAAAGCCCATGACGACGCCATGCGCGTCATTTGCTGAAGCTGGCCGCGGAATACCTGAATGTCGTAGATTTCGGCCGCCTGGAAACTGATGACGGCAATGGCGGCAACGCCGACAATCGCCCAGACATATTCCCACATGAAGCCGTTGATCGGCATGACGTAGGCGAGATAGATCGCGATGCCGACCATGCTGAGAAGCAAAAAGTCGGCGACGCGAACGGCACCGTTGATGACGACGGTCGAGTAGGCGCGGCGGACCTTGCGGTTGGTCACTTCCAATGCGGCGGGCGACAATCGCTTGCGGCGTTCCTGGACGGGAGGAACGTGGCCTCCCGCTGTAGCGGTCGCCGTCGCGGCATTCATCATGGAACGAACGTCGATTGGGTCCACGGTCTTAAATCCGATTTGTCTGCGGTCATGTAGCGACGCGCCTTGGGCTGCAAATGCCCAAGCTCATATCTCAAGCTCATGCCTAAAGAACAAATCGGAAGAATTGGTTATCGTTGGTAAAAATCGGTTAATAAATACCGAAAGCGTCCCGATAACCGGCAAGGACGCCATCGACCATCGCCTTCTGCGAGAACTGCATGAAAATGCGTTCCCTCAGCACTTTTGCGCTTTCCCGCGATGCGTTCAGATCGCCAAGCGCCGCTTCGATCGCATCCGCCATCGCGCCGATGCTGTTGGCGACGAACAGGGCTTCCTTGTGCGGGCCGAAGATTTCCGGAATGCCGCCGACATTCGCTGCGATCATCGGGATACCCGCCGCAGCCGCCTCGATCACGACATAGGGCATCGAATCCCCACGCGACGGCACAACCAGCAGCCTGCCTTTCGAGAAGCCGGTGCGGGCTTTGACGAAACCGATGAAGCGCACCGCGCCTTCGAGATTGAGCTTCTTGACGAGTGCCTTCAGTGCTTCGGTTTCCTCGCCATCTCCCGCAAGCGTCAGCGTCACCGGCTTGCCATCCGCACGCAGCCGCGCGACAGCCTGGATGAGGAGATCGGCGCCCTTGATGTGTCGAAACTCGCCAACGTAGACGATGTCGGTTGCATCTTCGGCCACCGCGATGGGGTCGAACTCAGGTGCGCCGACGCCATTGAAGACGCATCGAACAAGCCCCTGCGGCCGGCCGATGATCCGCTGATAGGTATCGCGCGCGAAGGCGCTCTCGAACAAAAACAACTCTGTACGATTCATCAGTGCGCGCTCAAGCCGGGCGTAGAATGCGCCTTTGAGAGTTTCAGGCGGGTAGTGCAGCGAACCGCCATGCGGCGTGTAGACGCGAATGGTTTTGCTCGACTTGCCTTTCATTCGCACGAATGCGCCAGCCTTGGCGCCGTGCCCGTGAAGCACGTCCAGTTTCAGCGAATTGGCAAGCCGCAGAAATTTCAGCGCGGCCGACAGATCGGCTGGATGCGGCTCGCGGCGGATTGCAAGCCGGTGCGTGCCGAGCTTTAACTTCGGCGCGAGCTCCTTGAGCGCCGCCGTGGCGCGATCGCCGCCGGTCAGACTGTCTGCAAGAATTCCGACGTGATGACCGCGGTCGGCCTGACCTGCCGCAAGATCGAGGATATGCCGGAAAATGCCGCCGACCGGAGCGCGAACCGCGTGGAGAATTCTCAGCGGCGCATTCTGCGTCTCGGTCATGTCAGAACCAGCGTTCGCCGATGACGACGGTATCGCCAGGACGAAGCATGGTGCCCGGCGGGACGTTGGCCTGAACCGTGCCGGACTCGCTGGGCCGGGTGAGCTTGACTGTGCCGCGCTGCGCACGCGGCGTGAAGCCGCCTGCGATTGCGACCGCGCTTTCGACCGTCATGTTGGGCACGTAGGGATATTGTCCGGGAGCTGCAACTTCTCCGAGAATGAAAAAGGGGCGATAGCTTTCGACTTCGGCAGCTACATAAGGCTCGCGCAGATAGCCCTTCTTCAGTTGCGCAGTGATCGAGCCTGCGAGTTCGGCGGGCGTCAGTCCGCGCGCGCGCACCGCGCCGATCAGGGGCATTGTGATCGAACCGCCGGCATCGACGACGTAGGTGTTGGTCAACCCTTCCTGTCCGTAAACGACGATGCGCAGCTTGTCGCCGGCGTCCAGCCGATAGGGTTCGTCGAGCGAGGCATAAGCCGCAGCAACGGGCGTTGCGACGACCGGCGCAACAGGTGCCGGTGCGACCGCTGCAACGGGCGCGCTTGCGACGACCGGAGCAGGGTAGGCGCGTCCGTAGGCGAAACTGTCGATGCTCTGCGGGGCAACGCCGGCAACGGGCATGCGCGCGGGCATGCAGCCCGAAACCGCAAGCGCGCCAAGGACACTGATGATAAGCGCGCGACTGCGCCGCATGAGAGAATCCAGCCGTAAATATTGGCCCCGATTAAGGGCTTTCATGGTTAACAAAGCGTAACCGGCGGATTGCGGGACTATGAAAACACGTCGTTTTTCCGCCGGTTAACCGGCCATCAACCCTAATGGATTGTAATCACCTCAGTTGAGTTGATCCCTCGCTGTCGAGGGCTAAGTGGCGTCGGTAGGAGTGTTAGATGCGTTTGGCGTTCTGGCGTGACTGGACGAACAAATTGCCGTTCCAGTTTTCGTCGCCTGCGGCCCAGCCTGCGGTTTCGCAGCGGGTCATTGCCGATTCCCAAACTTCAGAACTTGGCGATGTCGATCTTCGCGTGATCTGGCAGAAACTGGCGCGCAATCGCGGCTGGGTCATCGTGCCGACGGTGACGGCGCTTCTGCTGTCGCTGATGACCGTCAACATGATTACGCCGCGCTATAAATCCGAAGCGCGCATCCTCATCGACGGCCGCGAAAACGTTTTTCTTCGTCCCAACGGCGAGCGCAACGACGACCGCACTGCGGTTGACGCCGAAGCGGTGACGAGCCAGGTACAGTTGCTGCTGTCGCGCGATCTCGCACGCGAGGTCATCAAGCAGAACAAGCTCGCCGAACTGCCGGAATTCGATTCGGTATTGAAGGGCATTCCGATCTGGAAAGCCCTGCTGGCGCTTGCGGGCATTGGCCGCGATCCGTTCCAGATGACGCCGGAAGAGCGCGTCATGGACGCCTATTTCGACCGGCTGACCGCTTATTCGGTCGATAAATCGCGCGTGGTCGTGATCGAATTTCAGTCGCGCGATCCTGAACTGGCCGCGCGTGTCGCAAACTCAATCGCCGACGGTTATCTCGTCCTCCAGCAGACCGCGCGCCAGAATCAGGCGAAGTCAGCGTCGCAATGGCTTCTCGTGGAGATCGAGGGTCTTCGCAAGAAAGTCGCGGATGCGGACGCGCGCGTTGAGGAATTCCGCTCCAAATCCGGGCTTCTCATCGGCACCAACAACACGACGCTGTCCAATCAGCAGCTCGGCGAATTGAATACCCAGGTCAGCAACGCGCGTGCTGCGAAGGCTGATGCGGATGCGAAGGCGCGCGCAATCAAGCAGATGCTCGACAGCGGCAAGCCGATTGAAGCCTCGGAAGTCCTGAACTCCGAATTGATACGGCGCCTGTCCGAACAGCGCGTGACGCTGCGCGCACAATTGGCCGAACAGTCTTCGACGCTGCTCGACCGTCATCCGCGGATTCTCGAATTAAAGGCGCAGATCGCCGACATCGACCGGCAGATTCGCGAAGAGGCGAGCAAGGTTTCCCGCGCGCTTGAGAATGACGCACGCATTGCAGGCACCCGCGCCGACAGCCTCAATGCCAGCCTCGATCAGGTGAAGCGTCAGGCTGCGTCCACCAACGGACAGGACGTGCAGTTGCGCGCGCTCGAGCGCGAGGCCAAGGCACAGCGCGATCTGCTCGAATCCTATCTTGCCAAATATCGCGAAGCCACCACGCGCGAGAACATCGACGCTGCGCCCGCCGACGGCCGCATCATTTCCCGCGCCACCGTTTCCAATACGCCGGCCTATCCGAAGAAACTGCCGATCGTTCTGATTGCGACGCTTGCAATGTTCCTTCTGACAAGCGGCTATATCACCACGACTGAATTATTGCGCATGACCGCGCCGCGCGGCGCAACGGTGCGTGCGCCTGTGCAACCGATCCGCGATACGCATCCGCAGATGACAACGTCCGTAACCGAGATCGAGCAATTGGCTGTTCAATTGCGAAGTCTCGGCGAGGCGGGACGCAAGATCACCATTGTCGGCGCTCATCGCGACGAAAGTGTCGCGCTGACGGCGCTCACTTTGGCGCGGCTTTTGGCCCGAAACGCCAAGGTTGTTGTGGCCGATCTCACCATGAATTCGCCGACGATGGCCGCAGTCTCGAGCGATCCTTCGGCGCCGGGATTGACCGACCTGATGCAGGGGACAGCGTCATTCGGTCAGATTATCACCAAGGATCGCCTGTCGGGCGTGCATATGGTCGGTGCGGGCCGAGATCCATCGCAGCGCGGACTGTTGCAGTTGCCGCGCCTCAGCATGGCCATTGACGCCTTGCTTCGTGCCTACGATCATGTCGTGCTCGATGCCGGAACGGCATCAGACCTGCCATCTTCGCTGATTGCATCGCAGGCGCACGCCGTCGTGATCCCCGATCCGAAGATCACGATGCAGGGTCGCGCGACGATGCGCGATCAGCTTCTCGCGTCGGGATTCCTTGGTGTGACGATTCTGATGTCGCCGGTATCGAATGCGAGCGCGGCATCCGGCGTCCGCGCGGCTTAATCTTCGGGCAAACTAACGCTGAAGAGCGTTGCGCAGCAATTGCGCCATCTGCATCAGGGCAGGGTTTTGCTTCACCAGCCGCTTGGCGTGAGTGAGCGATGACAGGCCCAGCGCCGCCAGTCTTCCGCGCGCCGTCAGCGGAATGAAGCTGTCGACGATCGGCTCGTCTTCCTTGCAGAATGTCATTTTGTATTCGTCGGAGCCTACGCCGAAATCGTAGGACGTATAGCCAAGCTCACCGTAATGATCGATCATGTCGCGCAGCAGGATCAGACCGGGGCTGTACCGCGCGTTCTCTGAAATTGTGTAGGTGTTGAACATCGTCGAGAAACGCTGCCCGTCGGCGACGCAGGCGAAGATCGAGATCATCTCGTCGTCGCATTCCAGCGCGTGCAGTTCGATAGCGCGGTGGCCATTCGGCAATTTTACCGTGCAGGCCTCGCGAATGAATGTCTTGGTCGCGTCATCTGCAAAGACGTTCGGCAATTTCGACAGCGCCATGCGCTGCGGCTTGATGATGAAGAATGCATCGAGCAATTGGTGAATGTCGGCGTCGGTTTCCGCGACGAAATAGCGATAGCCGGGCAGCGCCTGGAGCTTGCGTTCCTTGTTACGCAAGCGGCGGCGCGTCGAGGTGCTGACGCGATCCTCAGGCTTGGCGTTCGGCGCCATCGTCATCGAAGGAACCGGATTGGTCGAAGGCTGATCCATGACCTGTGCGAACGGATTTGCGATACCGCGCCAAATCTTCGGCTGCTGCTTTAGCGCCAGCACATCGATCTCGTCTGCTTGTCGCGCGATCGCATCGACGATGAGTTGCACATCGCCGGCGGTTGCTGCCGAAGCGAATGCATTCTGAAACAGGCCCATATTGAACGTCGGATGCTTGCCACCCATGAAGCGGGCGACCTGTGCGCCGCTTTCGCGGCTGACGGACAGCGGCAACAATGCCACCGGACGATTGTGGCCGTCGTAAGCGACCACAATGAACGGCATCGCGCCCTCATGGATTCCCACGGTCGACTGCCAGGCGTTGAGAAGATCGAAGGTCTGGTACGGCGTGGCGAGCGGGGAGGCCGCCTCGAAGGCGCGCCAGATCGGTTCGGCCGCGCTCATGGAACGCAGAACATCGACGCGCGCGATACGGCTGGTTCCGCCGTAGGCATGCACCGTCTGGAACGCTGCGACCATGGTCATCTTTGGAGCCTGTTTTCCGGAAATTTTTGGCCAATGCGGCTCGGGCCGACCTTATTCAAACAAATGTCAACAAAGAGTAATGACAATCGCGCACGGCGCGGTATGCCTGCGTTGGGGGATCACTTTGCCGTCCTGGAATAGAGTTTTCGCAAATGCCGGCCGCAGGCTTGCGGCGTTGCCCGGCGTGGCCCGGATTGCCGAACGGACGGTCGGCGGCGCGGGCGTGATCCTCAAATTCGAGCATGTGCGGCCGCGCAAGCCGGGCTCATTTCAGCCGTTGCGATCCCATGAGGTCAGGCCGGGGTTTCTCGACAAGGCCATCGGCGCGATGCGGCGATGGGGTTACGATTTTGTGTCCATGGACGAGATGAAAGTGCGCGCGTTGCAACCCGCATCCGCGCGGCGTTTCGTCTGCCTCAGTTTCGACTGCGCCACCCGCGACTTCATGACGTTTGCCTATCCGGTTCTCTCCAGGCATCGCGTGCCGTTCACGCTTTACGTGCCGACCGGATTCATCGACGGCATCGGCGAAGCGTGGTGGCTGGCGCTGGAAGAGATCGTCGCACACAACGAACGCATCGGCCTGATGGTCGACAATGTCGAAAATCGATTCGCTATCGGCACCACGGAAGAAAAATATCAGGTCTACGATTTTCTCTACGACTGGATGCGCGCTCTGCCGCCGCCGGATCGTTCCGCTGCAATCGGCGACCTCTGCACCCGCTACGGCGCCGACCTCAAGGCACTCTCGCGCGGCGATGCCATGACCTGGGCAAACTTGACGACTCTTGCGCGTGACGCGCAAGCGACAATTGGCAGCGCGACCGTTCACTATCCGCAGCTATCGTCCGCCGCCGGCAATATCGCGCTGCGCGAGATGACGATGGGGCGCTCGATCCTGGAGACTGCGCTCGGTGCAGAATGCAGGCATTTTGCGTATCCATTCGGGCACGGCAGTTCTTTCGGGCCGCGCGAAATTCAATTGGCGCAACAGGCCGGATTTCTGACCGCCGTTTCCGCACAACCGGGCGTCGTACAGCCGCAAGGAAAATCTGAGATGCTGTCACTGCCGCGAATTGTGTGGAATGGACGGCACAAATCGCTGAGCCATTTGCGTGCGGCGATGGCAGGATTTATTCTGCCGCGAGATCGCGCCGCTTAGCCGGTTACGTCTCGGAATCCTCAGCATCGGGCTTCGACATCCACGCGATCAGCGGCATTGCCGGAAGCACCCAGCCCAACCCGGCGACCACGTAGAAGATCGCCTGCGCCAGTCTGGAGGCCGCCAGCCACGGCGCCTGTGCAATCGCCATTCCGAGCAGCGACCAGACGATCACGAGGCAAAGAAGCCCGACCGTGCCGATGAGTTTTCGTTTGCGGATTGTCATGACAGAATTGTGCGGGGCGTGGCGATTGCGCGTCTTGCGCGGAAAAACGTCAGGACTATAAGGTCCGCGCCAATCCAATCAAGCCGCATTTGAGATCATGTCTGTCGCACCGGATCGAATCGTCAAAGCTGCATCGAATTTGCGCGCAGTGCGAATCTGGCTCGTCGTCGTAGCATCGCTCATCGTCTGCACGCTGATGGTCGGCGGCGCGACGCGGCTCACCGAATCCGGATTGTCGATTGTCGAGTGGAAGCCGGTGACGGGAACGATACCGCCGCTCTCCGACGCGGAATGGACTTCCGAATTCGAGGCGTACAAGAAGATTCCGCAATATCGCGAAATGAACCGCGGCATGTCGCTTGCGGAATTCAAGACCATTTTCTGGTGGGAATGGACGCACCGGCAGCTTGCGAAATTCATCGGTGCGGTATTTCTGCTGCCATTCCTCTGGTTTCTCTGGCGCGGCGCGATTGCTGCAAGTCTCAAACCAAGGCTCTGGATCATCTTTGCGCTCGGCGGACTTCAGGGCGCGGTCGGCTGGTGGATGGTGAAATCGGGATTGGTGGACCGCGTGTCGGTGTCGCAATATCGGCTTGCCGCGCATTTCATGCTGGCGCTGGTTCTGTTTTCTGCCGTGGTATGGACGGTGCGCCGGATGCAAACGCGTTCATCGCCGATTGCTCCGGCGAGCCTGAGAATCACGAGTTGGATTTTGCTCGCGCTGGTGTTCTTGCAACTCTATTTCGGAGCACTCGTCGCGGGTCTGCGCGCGGGAAAAATCTTCAATACGTGGCCGGACATTGACGGCGCATTCATTCCATCCGTCGAGCGGTTGTTCTTCGAGCAGCCCTGGTGGCGCAATTTCTTCGACAACACGCTGACCGTTCAGTTTAGCCATCGCATGATCGCTTATGTCTTGGCAATTGTCGCGATCGTTCACGTCGTCGATGCGATGCGGTCGCGTATCCGTCCCGCGATTGCCGGTGCCGCCTGGTTGCTGGCCGCGATCCTGGCGCAGGTCGTCATCGGCGTCATGACGCTGCTCTATCAGGTGCCGATCGATCTCGGTCTCGCGCATCAGGCCAACGCCATCGTTGTCCTGACGCTGGCTCTGGTTCAGGCGGAGCGGCTTGGCGTCAATCTTCCGGACACGACGCCCGCAAAACTGCGGGCCGTCGCCGGATAGACGCTAGCCGCGCAATTCATCGAACTATTCTAAAGTTCATCGAAATCGTACTAATCCTTATTCCATGGGCGTTTCTTGGCGGCCTGTGCGCCGTCGCGCAGACGTGAGCGCACGGGATGCTTTTTCTTCGACGCCGCGGACGCTAGAACCGGATTCAATTTTCGGTTCGTTCAAGAAAGCTCTCGATGTCGAATGCATTTGTTCAGGCTGCCGTCATTCTTTTGCGCGAGGGCCTGGAGGCCATGCTCGTGCTTGCCGCACTTGCCGCCTATCTGAAGAAGGTCGGCGGCGGGCATCGCATCGCCGCGCTTTATGCGGGCGCTGCCGCGGCAATCGGCGCGAGTATCGTAGCGGCGTGGCTATTTGCGGTTCTGAATTCCGGTCAGCACAGTGACGTCCTTGAAGGTTTCGTCATCCTCGCGGCTGCGGCGCTGATGCTGTATGTCAGTGGATGGCTGATGGTGAAGCAGGATCCGCGCGGTTGGCAGGATTACCTCGCCAGCAAGGCGGACAGTGCGCTGGCGCAGGAAACCGCGTGGGCAGTCTCGGCGCTCGCGTTCTTCGCGGTGTTTCGCGAGGGTGCGGAGACAGTTCTGTTCATCAATGCGCTTGCAGTCACCGAGGGCGGCTGGAGTTTAGGCTTGTTCGGCGGTCTTGCCGCCGGAGCCGCCGGCCTCGTCGTATTGTTTTATTTTATCAACCTTATCGCGCAGAGAATTCCGTTGCGGCCGCTATTCATTATCACGTCGGCATTTCTGTTTGCGATGGGCGTCAAATTCATCGGTGACGCAATCAAGGAATTCCAGGAACGGACGATCATTCCCTTCACGGAACTCAAAGGAACGGCATGGCTCGATAGTCTTGGCCTCAATCCAACACTTGAAGCCTTGTCGTTGCAGGCTCTCGTGATCCTTGCGGCGCTTGCGACGTATTCGGTGGTTCAGCGCAACGCGCGCTTGTCGCGCGAAGACAAGGCAATGCGCACGTCCAAGTCCTGATTTCCAAAAAAGTCTTTGCTCTGGACAATCGAACACGGCGCCGTGTCCCGGCGCCGTGTTTTTTTGTTTCGGTGTTCAGGCCTTCAGCGCCTGATCGAGATCGGCGATCAGGTCTTCCTTGTCTTCAAGGCCGACCGACAGCCGCACCACATCGACGCCGGCGCCAGCGAGCGCCTTCTGATCGTCGCTCAACTGGCTGTGCGTGGTTGAGGCGGGATGGATAATCAGCGAGCGCGTGTCGCCGACATTCGCAAGATGCGAGAACAGCGTGACGCCTGAGACCAGCTTGACGCCCGCGTCGTAGCCGCCTTTCAAGCCGAACGTGAACACGGCGCCCGCGCCCTTCGGAGAATATTTGCGCGCGAGATTGTGATACTTGTCGTTCGGCAAGCCCGCATAGTTGACCCACGCGACAGCTGGATTGTTCGACAGCCATTCCGCGACGGCCTTGGCGTTATCGGAGTGACGCTGCATGCGAAGCGACAGCGTTTCGATGCCCGTCAATATCAGGAACGAATTGAACGGCGAGATCGCGGGCCCGAGATCGCGCAGCGCCAGCACGCGCACGGCAATCGCGAAGGCGAAGTTGCCGAATGTCTCCTGCAACTTGATGCCGTGATATTCCGGACGCGGCTCGCTAAGGGCCGGATAGCGTCCGCTTTTCGACCAGTCGAACGTGCCGGCATCGACGACGACGCCGCCGAGCGAATTGCCGTGGCCGCCGAGAAATTTCGTCAGCGAGTGAATGACAATATCTGCGCCGTGGTCGATCGGCTTGATGAGATAGGGCGAGGCGAGCGTGTTGTCGACGATCAGCGGCACGCCTGCATCGCGCGCGATCGTTGCGATGGCCTCGATGTCAGTCACCGTACCGCCGGGATTGGCGATGGACTCGATGAAGATGGCCTTCGTCTTGGGCGTGATTGCGCGCTTGAAACTCTCCACATCGTCGGTGTCGGCCCACGCCACGTTCCAGCCGAAATTCTTGAAGGCGTGATTGAACTGATTGATCGATCCTCCGTAGAGCCGCCGTGCCGCGACGAATTCGTCGCCCGGCTGCATCAAGGTATGAAACACCACGAATTGCGCAGCGTGTCCTGATGCAACCGCAACCGCCGCCGTTCCGCCTTCGAGTGCCGCGACGCGCTCCTCGAGCACGGCCGTCGTCGGATTCGTGATGCGCGTGTAGATGTTGCCGAACGCCTGCAAGCCGAACAGCGATGCGGCGTGATCGGCGTCGTTGAAGACGTAGGATGTGGTCTGATAGATCGGCGTCGTGCGCGCGCCTGTTGTCGGATCGGGCTGCGCGCCCGCGTGTATCGAAAGAGTGGAAAATCCCGGCAGCCTATCTGACATCGCTTATCCTTTGCAGCGTCGAATTGGAGCGATGCTGCTGTTGTGCGCCTTCCTAGTCAAGCGCACAGCGATGTTTGAGCTTAACAAGCAAGAAAATGGCAAAGCTGCCGATGAAAGAAAACGACGCTGCTCCGGTGCGCGGCGATCAGGAAATGCCGTTCTTGTCCTTGGCGGCGCGATCCGCCGCAGCCGTGGTGCCGCCGCCGATGCTGGCGCGGTGAAGCGAGAGTCTCTGGGTGCCGGTCGGAATCGGTGCGCGCTTGGAACTCAGCGTTCGCGAATTGACACCGACCCATTGAATTTCAGACGACAGCCGTCCGTATTCGATTTTCGGGCAGCGGTTCATGACGACCTTAAGCCCAGCCGCTTCCGCCTTCGCGGCTGCGGCATCGTTGCGAACGCCAAGCTGCATCCAGATCACTTTCGGCTTCACGGGCAGCGCCAATGCGTCATCGACGACGGCCGCCGCCGCGTCGGAGTTGCGGAAAATGTCGAGCATGTCGAACGGTCTGCCGATATCGCCAAGCGATGCGACGAACGTCTTTCCCAGCAACTGCTTTCCGGCCTGTCCCGGATTGACCGGAATCATGTCGTAGCCGCGTTCGAGCAGATATTTGAACACGAAGTAGCTTGGCCGCACATTCACCGGAGACGCACCGGCCATTGCAATCGATTTTACGCTTGTGAGAATTTCGCGGATGTAGCTGTCGGAATAGTTGTCGTGATTCATCGATTATCGATCTTCCCATTTCGGGTCGCGCTTCTCGATGAAGGCCCCGATACCGATCTCGGCATCCCGCGCCATCATGTTTTCCGTCATGACCTGCGAAGCGTAGGCATAGGCGTCTGCGAGTTTCATCTCGGCCTGACGGTAGAATGCTTCCTTGCCGATCTTGAGCGTGTAGGCGGATTTCTTCGCGACGCGATTTGCCAGATCGATGGCCGCCTGACGTTCCTGTCCGGCTGGAACGACATCGTTGACCAACCCCAATTCACGCGCGCGTTGCGCGGACACATGATCGCCGGTCAGAAGCATGTGCATCGCCTGCTTGCGCGGCACGTTGCGTGACATCGCGACCATCGGGGTCGAGCAGAACAATCCGATGTCGATGCCGGGCGTTCCGAATTCGGCTTTCTCCGATGCGACAGCGAGATCGCACGACGCGACAAGCTGACAGCCGGCTGCGGTCGCGACGCCCTGGACGGCGGCGATCACAGGCTTCGGCAAATTCACGATGGCCTGCATCATCGCGCTACATGAATTCATCATCTGCGCGAAATAGGCGCGGCCTCTGTCAGGGTCAGCGCGCCGCGCCGTCAGTTCCTTCAGGTCATGGCCGGACGAATAGGCCGGACCCTTCGCTGCAATGACGACCGCGCGGATGTTTTTGTCGTCGCGGATCGAATTCAATTCCGCATGCAATGCGGCGATCATCGCTTCCGACAGTGCATTGCGCGAAGCGGGCGCATCGAGCGTGAGCACCGCGATGTGACCGAGCGTCTCGCGCAATAGCGGCGATGAGGCTGTGACCGGTTTGACCGAAGCGGAGGCGGGCGTCATGGCTGGTTCCGTGGGCTGGGCATTGCGTGGACCCTAGGCTACATAGCCGTCATATACGAGTGCGGGGCAGGGCAGACCATCCATGACGAAGCCGAAAATGACGGTGCCGGAGCTTGAGGCGTTTCTCCGCAAGGAGTTTCCGCAAGCATTCGCCAGCGGTGAAATCCTGATCGAGACCGCGGACGGTTCGACCAGTCTGCTGCGCCAGCCGTATAGCGAGAAGATGCTGCGGCCCGGCGGGACAGTTTCCGGCCCGACGCTGATGGCTCTTGCGGATTTCGCGATGTACGTCGTGCTGCTGTCGGCCATAGGACCTGTCGGCCTTGCTGTGACGACGAGCCTCAACATCAATTTCCTCCGCAAAGGCCAGCCTGGCCAGGACATCGTCGCCGCCGCCAAGCTGATGAAGATCGGCAAGCGTCTCGCGGTCGGAGAAGTGCTCTTGCTGTCAGGCACGTCGCCCGATCCCATCGCGCATGTAACGTCAACCTATTCCATTCCGAATATTGGATGATTTTCTCGGTATTATAGCACCATATTTTTAAGCTATTGTTTTATATCATATATTTATCGGGCTATGCCGTTGACCGGCGTGTGGCCGTTCTCTAGAACCGCGCCAGTTCGGCGGATCGCGCCGATGCACCAATCCAACGGATTTTTCACATGAAGACGTTTTCGGCAAAGCCCGCCGAAGTCACCAAGAAGTGGGTGATTATCGACGCCAAGGGTCTGGTTGTCGGCCGTCTCGCGACGCTGGTCGCGATGCGTCTGCGCGGCAAGCATCTGCCCATCTACACGCCTCACGTCGATTGCGGTGACAATGTCATCGTCATCAACGCAGCGCATGTCGTTCTCACCGGACGCAAGCGCGAGAAGAAGGTTTACTACAACCACACCGGTTTCATCGGCGGCATCAAGGAACGCACCGCGAAGTCGATTCTCGAAGGCCGTTTCCCCGAGCGCGTGCTCGAGAAGGCCGTCGAGCGCATGATCCCGCGCGGTCCGCTCGGCCGTATCCAGCTCGGCAATCTGCGCGTCTATCCGGGCACCGAGCATCCGCACGAAGCTCAGCAGCCTGAGAAGGTCGACGTTGCATCCATGAACCGCAAGAACATGAGGGCCGCATAATGTCGGACACCATGCAATCCCTCGATCAGCTGTCGGGCCTGAAGACCGGCAATCCTGAAGCGCCGAAGTACGAGAAGAAAGTCGACAAGCAGGGCCGCGCCTACGCGACCGGCAAGCGCAAGGACGCGGTCGCACGCGTCTGGATCAAGCCGGGCTCCGGCAAGGTCACGGTCAACACCCGCACTGTCGAAACTTATTTTGCACGTCCCGTGCTACGCATGATGATCCAGCAGCCGATCGTCGCTGCGGCCCGTCAGGGTCAGTACGACGTGATCGCAACCGTCGCAGGCGGCGGATTGTCCGGACAGGCAGGCGCCGTTCGTCACGGCATCTCCAAGGCGCTGACGAACTTCGAGCCCGATCTGCGTTCGGTTCTCAAGAAGGGCGGCTTCCTCACGCGCGATTCGCGCGTTGTCGAGCGCAAGAAGTACGGCAAGGCGAAAGCCCGCCGCTCGTTCCAGTTCTCGAAGCGATAAACGCTTCGCTGCCGGTTCTCGAAACGCTAATCGTTTCGTTCGAATTTTACGGAACTGTCGAAATTCAGAAGGGCGCTTTCGGGCGCCCTTTTTCGTTGCGTTCCAGTTGCCGCGATATTGCTTACGATTTTCGAGAAAATTATGTGACGTGCGAAAACGGAGTGCGAAGGAAGTCGGCCTAATGTCGAGCGTGCAGGGGACCGCTTCCGGGTCTTCGTCTTGAGCACCGCTACACGATGCCGAACGGCACACATCTGTCGCTGGACATTTCGACGCTCTATCTCGTCGCGACGCTGGTCGCTGCGTTGCTGGGCGCGATGCTGCTGTTCTTCTGGCGCAAGGAAAGCATCGCGGCGCTGGGCTGGTGGGGCGCGGCCTATATTCTTGGCGCCGCATCCATCGCGCTATGGACCGTCAGCGGCGAGGATCTCGGCGGCTGGCTGTCGCTGGCGGTGAGCGCCGTCGGATTTGCGGCCTGCGGACTCGTCTGGGACGCCGCGCGCGTGTTTCATGGACGCTCGGCCAATCTCGTCGGCGTTCTGTTCGGGCCCGCCGTGTGGGTCGGCACGATGATCTATCTCGAACCGGTCGCGCCCGAACTGCGCATGCATCTCGGCGCGTCGATCGTTGCGGTCTACACCGCGCTCACGGCATTCGAGTTGTGGCGCGAGCGGCGCAAAAGCCTGCGTGCGCGCTGGCCGGCCTTTTTCGTACCGCTGCTGCACGGCCTTGTCCTGATGCTGCCGATTGTGCTCGGCGATTTGCTGCGCGCGCAGGACGGCAGCGTCGCAACCATCTGGGTTGCCGCCTTCGCCGCCGAACTCGTGCTCTACGCGGTCGGCACGGTGTTCATCATTTTCCTTCTTGTCTCGGAACGCGCGGTGATCGCGCACAAGACGGCGGCCTCCGTCGATCCGCTCACGGGCCTGCTCAACCGCCGCGGCTTCGGCGAGGCGACCTCGCGCATGATCGAGCGCGAGGCGAAAGCGGGCCGGCCGATCACCGTGATGATCTTCGACATCGACCACTTCAAGTCGGTCAACGACCGCTTCGGTCACGCCGCAGGCGACGACGTGCTGCGGGTGTTCGCGCATTGCGTCGCCAGCACGCTGCGCATCACCGATCTCGTCGGGCGGGTCGGCGGCGAGGAGTTCGCAGCCCTTCTGCCTTGCGCGATGGACGAGGCGCTGGTCGCCGGCGAGCGGGTGCGCGAGGCGTTCGAGGCATCGGGTGTTGCCATCGACGACGAGCCGCTCGCCACAACAGTCAGCATCGGCGTTGCCGGCGGCCCGGCGAATACCGAACTCGAAGTGCTGATGGCGTCCGCCGATACCGCGCTTTATCAGGCCAAGCGCGGCGGCCGCAATCGCGTGCAGGCCTCGACCGAGGAGCCGCTGTCGCTCGAACAGTCGCGACGCGACCAGGCGCTGAAGGCCACAAAACCCGATCTGATTGCGGCTGTACGCAGCTCCATCGCGGGCAGGCAGGTGACGGCCTGACGGTCTTTTGCGCTAACCTTCCGTTTACCATCGCGACCTATCCTTTGCGGCATGACGAGCATGCCTCCGCAGGAACACACAGCCGATCTGACCGCGCTCGACGCGGCAGCCGCGTCCGCGCGCGAAGGTTTTGCCTGCATGTTTTCGACGTCGGATGAATACGAGACCGCGCTGGTGACGGCGCGGCGGGCGGAGGGGCGCTACGGCAAGCCGTTCGACTGGCAGGCCCTGTTGCTGACCGGCTGCGTTTTCACGCTGTCCGGCGTGCTTCTGATGTTTTTGTAGGGACCGTCTCACGACAACATGGATTTCATAAGGCGCCTTCGGGCGCTTTTTGTTTTCGTGCGCGGAATTTTGCGCTACAGCCGTCGCAGATTCAGACTTGGCGCACTCATGAAAGGCATCCAGATGATTACGGAAATTGCGCAGATCGAGATCAAGCCGGGGCAGGAAAAGGATTTCGAGACTGCGGTGAAAATGGCCGAGACCATTTTCAAGCGTTGCAAGGGCTGGAAGAGTTTCGAGCTGCATCGCTCCATCGAAAAGCCGTCGCGTTATCGTCTGCTCATCGAATGGGAGACTCTCGAAAACCATACGGTGGATTTCCGCGAAGGCCCGAATTTTCCGGAATGGCGCGCGCTGGTCGGCCCGCATTTCGCGTCGCCGCCGGAGGTTGAGCACACTAGGACGGTGCTGAACTTCTGAACGCTCCTCACATTTTTCAAACGAAGGCGCTCATCTGAGCGCCTTTTGTTTTGGCGGGGCGAGCGCGCGCAGCGGCGGCAGTTTCTCGTCGCGCGTCACATCGAGAATGACCTTGCCGATGGCCAGAAGCGGCAGCGCCAGCGCGAGCCCCCACAGGCCGAACACGATGCCGAGCAGAATCTGGAACGCGAACAGCGTGGCGGGCGGAATGTCGAGCGCCTGACGCTGGATGATCGGGG
>BFBZ01000922.1_pt1 | contig 22495 bp, 26 predicted proteins | sample 1888401 | NCBI WGS metagenome assembly BFBZ01 (sample SAMD00112614, study PRJDB3348) | symbiont metagenome | host: Chara braunii
AAGATTCTCGCTCCGGCGAAGGACGCTGCCGCACAGAAGGCGGAAGCCAAGAAGCGCAGCAAGAAGAAGGCATCGTAAGAGTCAGTCGATCCCGTTGTTGTGACGGGTATCCGCGCGTTTGTGTCCTATATGATTGCGTAAGGAAACAGACGTAGGTGGCGCGACAATCTGCGGCCACGCGAACTAGGATCGGAACCTGAAGATGGCTTCTGCAGCAGAACAGTTAGCGGCAAACCTCAACTTCTCGGCGTTCGCCAAGGCCGACGAACTCAAGAAGCGCATCTGGTTCACGCTCGGCGCGCTTCTGGTCTATCGCCTCGGCACCTACGTTCCGCTTCCGGGCATCGATCCCACGATCTGGAGCCAGCTCTTCAAGTCGCAGGCCGGCGGCATCCTCGGCATGTTCAACATGTTCTCCGGCGGCGGCATCAACCGCATGGCGATCTTTGCGCTGAACATCATGCCGTACATTTCGGCATCGATCATTTTGCAGCTTCTGACCTCGGTGTCGCCGCAGCTTGAAGCTCTCAAGAAAGAGGGCGAGTCGGGCCGCAAGGTCATCAACCAGTACACCCGCTACCTCACCGTGCTGCTGGCCGCGTTCCAGGCCTACGGCATCGCCGTCGGTCTCGAAGGTGCGAGCAATGTCGTGTCCGACCCCGGCCTGTTCTTCCGTCTTTCGACGACGGTCACGCTGGTCGGCGGCACCATGTTCCTGATGTGGCTCGGCGAGCAGATCACCTCGCGCGGCATCGGCAACGGCATTTCGCTCATCATCATGGCGGGCATCGTCGCGGAATTGCCGTCGGCCATCGCCAACACGCTCGAACTCGGCCGTCAGGGCGCGCTGTCGACCTTCCTCATTCTCGCAATCATCGTGATGGTGGTTGCGATCATCGCGCTGATCGTGTTCGTCGAGCGCGCGCAGCGCCGTCTGCTGATCCAGTATCCGAAGCGCCAGGTCGGCAACAAGATGTTCGAGGGCCAGTCCTCGCATCTGCCGCTCAAGCTCAACACGTCGGGCGTCATCCCGCCGATCTTCGCGTCGTCACTGCTGCTGCTGCCGACGACGATTGCCAGCTTCAACGCCGGCAAGGGACCGGAATGGTTTCAGGCGATCACGACGCAGCTCGCACACGGCCGTCCGCTGTTCCTCGTGCTCTATCTCGGCATGATCGTGTTCTTCTGCTTCTTCTATACGGCGATCGTGTTCAACCCGACCGAGACCGCCGACAACCTCAAGAAGCATGGCGGCTTCATTCCGGGCATCCGTCCGGGCGAGCGCACCGCCGAATACATCGACTATGTGCTGTCGCGCATCACGGTGATCGGCGCGATCTACCTCGCGGTGGTCTGTCTCATTCCCGAAATCCTGATTTCCTACGCCTCGGTGCCGTTCTATCTCGGCGGCACGTCGCTTCTGATCGTCGTCAGCGTCACGATGGACACGGTCGCGCAGGTGCAGGGCTACCTTCTGGCCCATCAGTACGAGGGCCTGATCCGTAAATCCAAGCTGCGGGGACGCCGTTAAAATGAGGCTGATACTTCTGGGGCCGCCGGGAGCGGGCAAGGGGACGCAGGCGCAGAAGCTGGTCGAAAAACACGGCATCGTGCAGCTATCCACCGGCGACATGCTGCGAGCGGCGGTCGCGGCCGGCACCCCGATCGGGCTCAAAGCCAAGGATATTATGGCCTCAGGCGGCCTTGTTCCTGATGACGTGGTGGTGGGAATCATCTCTGATCGGATCGAGCAGCCCGACGCCAAGAGGGGATTCATCCTCGACGGGTTTCCGCGCACCGTGCCTCAGGCCAGGGCGCTCGATGAGTTGCTGAAGAAAAAGCAGCTCAAGCTCGATGCCGTCGTTGAGTTGCGTGTGAATGAGAGTGCGCTGTTGCAGCGTGTTGAGAAGCGTGTCGCGGAAATGCGTGCGCGCGGTGAAGAAGTCCGGGCCGACGATACCCCGGAAGTGTTGTCCAAGCGTCTTGCGAGCTATCGCGCTCAGACCGAGCCGTTAGTCCACTATTATTCTGAAAAACGAAAACTCATTACTGTGGATGGGATGATGACAATAGGAAACGTTACCTCCGCGATTAACAGGGTTCTTGAGGCCCTCGGCGCATCTCCGGCAAAGCCGGCCAGGAAGCCCAAAAAGACCTCTGCGAAGGCCGCCAGGAAGTCGGCCAAAAAGACCAAATCGAAGCCGAAGAAGGCTTCCAAGGCGGCCCGGAAGGCCTCTAAGGGCTCCAAAAAGGCGTCCAGGAAGTCGAAAAAGAAGGCCAGAAAGGCCAAGTCCCGGAAGGCCAAAAAGTAGGCCAAAACGGCTGCGAAAAAGGCCGCTAAGGCCATCTGGCGGTTGACGAAACACCGTTCGATACCTTAATAAGCGGCCTATCCAGTCGGATATGTTTCCAGCGATGCCGGACCCCGAAAGTTGGGGCGGGCGTCGTGTTCGCGTTTGTGACGACTAGTTCGACTTAAAAAAATCATAGCCGTGCCCAACGAGGACGGCGACAGGAGCGAAGACCTTGGCACGTATCGCCGGTGTAAACATTCCGACCAACAAGCGCGTCGTGATCGCGCTTCAGTACATTCATGGCATTGGCCAGAAGAACGCCAACACCATCATGGAGCAGTTGAAGATTCCGCTCGATCGCCGCGTGTCGCAACTGACCGACGCGGAAGTTCTTCAGATTCGCGAAATGATCGACCGCGACTTCATGGTCGAGGGCGATCTTCGCCGCGAAGTCGGCATGAACATCAAGCGTCTGATGGACCTCGGCTGCTATCGCGGCCTGCGCCATCGCCGCGGTCTGCCGGTGCGCGGTCAGCGCACTCACACCAATGCGCGCACGCGCAAGGGTCCGGCCAAGGCCATCGCCGGCAAGAAGAAGTAATTCCGTTTATTGCAAACTGCTCCGGCGCTAACGCGCCGGTGATCACCTGAAATTCCCCAGCGTCTGGCATGACGGACGCGCTTGAAGGAAAAAAACCATGGGTAAAGAAGTCGCCGGACGCGTTCGCCGCCGCGAACGCAAGAACATCGCTTCCGGCATCGCGCACGTGAATTCGTCGTTCAACAACACGACCATCACCATCACCGACGCGCAGGGCAACACCATTGCCTGGTCGAGCGCCGGCACGATGGGCTTCAAGGGTTCGCGCAAGTCGACCCCTTATGCCGCGCAGGTTGCGGCCGAAGACGTCTCGAAGAAGGCGCAGGAACACGGCATGCGCACGCTGGAAGTCGAAGTCGCGGGTCCGGGTTCGGGCCGTGAGTCGGCGCTTCGCGCGTTGCAGGCCGCAGGCTTCACCGTCACCTCGATCCGTGACGTGACCACGATCCCGCACAACGGCTGCCGTCCGCGCAAGCGCCGCCGCGTCTGATTTGTCTGCCGCGGGCAATCTTCGCCCGCGTTCGTTTTTTGAATTTTTCGCAGCGCAAGCTGCGGCTTCAAATCCTCCAACGCCAGTAATCGAATGGCATGGGTGAACAAGTGACGATCCAAAAGAATTGGCAAGAACTCATTCGTCCGAACAAGTTGCAGGTGACTGCCGGTTCGGACCCGACCCGTTTCGCTACCCTCGTCGCAGAGCCGCTCGAGCGCGGCTTCGGCCAGACCCTCGGCAACGCGCTGCGCCGCGTGCTGCTGTCGTCGCTGCAAGGCGCCGCCGTGCAGTCGGTTCACATCGACGGCGTGCTGCACGAGTTCTCCTCGATCGCTGGTGTGCGCGAGGACGTGACCGACATCGTTCTCAACATCAAGGACATCGCGATCAAGATGCAGGGCGAAGGCCCCAAGCGCATGGTCGTGAAGAAGTCCGGCCCGGGTGCCGTGACCGCAGCCGACATTCAGACCGTGGGCGATGTCACCGTTCTCAACCCTGAGCTTCAGATCTGCACGCTCGACGAGGGCGCAGAAATCCGCATGGAGTTCACCGTGAACTCCGGCAAGGGCTACGTCGCCGCCGAGCGCAACCGCCCCGAAGACGCGCCGATCGGCCTGATCCCGGTCGACAGCCTGTTCTCGCCGGTGCGCAAGGTGTCGTACCGCGTCGAAAACACCCGCGAAGGCCAGATTCTCGACTATGACAAGCTGACGCTGACCATCGAGACCAACGGCGCGATCACGCCGGAAGATGCGCTGGCTTATTCGGCGCGCATCCTCCAGGACCAGCTCAACGTGTTCGTGAACTTCGAGGAGCCGCGCAAGCAGGAGACCGCCGAAGTCATTCCGGACCTCGCGTTCAACCCGGCCTTCCTCAAGAAGGTCGACGAACTCGAATTGTCGGTGCGTTCGGCGAACTGCCTGAAGAACGACAACATCGTCTATATCGGCGATCTCGTGCAAAAGTCGGAAGCCGAAATGCTCCGCACTCCGAACTTCGGCCGCAAGTCGCTGAACGAGATCAAGGAAGTTCTGGCCCAGATGGGTCTGCATCTCGGCATGGAAGTGCCGGGCTGGCCGCCGGAGAATATCGACGAACTGGCGAAGCGTTTCGAGGATCACTACTGAGTTTTGTCGCGGCTTAGTTTGAGCCGCGATTTAAGGGCGAACGCAGGCAGCCCACCTGAGCAAATGTCCGACAGCGGTCGCGACAGAGGAGAAGACAAATGAACCACGGTAAAGTTCACCGCAAACTCAATCGCACCGCCGAGCATCGCAAGGCGATGTTCGCCAACATGTCGGCGGCTCTCATCAAGCATGAGCAGATCGTCACCACCTTGCCGAAGGCGAAGGAATTGCGCCCCATCGTCGAGAAGCTGGTTACGCTCGGCAAAAAGGGCGGTCTCGACAAGCGCCGTCAGGCCATCAGCGAGATGCGCGACCTCGATCAGGTCAGGAAGCTCTTCGACGTGCTCGCTCCGCGCTACAAGGACCGCAACGGCGGCTACACCCGCATCATCAAGGCCGGCTTCCGCTACGGCGACAACGCGCCGATGGCCGTGATCGAATTCGTCGATCGCGACGAAAGCGCGCGCGGTCAGGATTCGGGTCCGGTGCAGGAAACCAAGACCGAAACCGAGGCGGCGTAACCGCGTCGGCGATCAAGACATTCAAAAGCGGCGCTTCGAGCGCCGCTTTTTTTGTGACGTGATTTTTCCGCAACCCGCACGCAGTACCGTTTTTCATACGAAAGTGCGTGCGCTCCGCGCGGATTTCGGTCTCTGCAATCGTTAATCGTTGCGTCTTCGTCGTTGCGCGCGATGAAAGAAATGCCTGTGGGCGTTGCCTTGCTTTGAACTGTCACGTGGCACATCGCGCGCCATCGCAAACGACACGCAAATTTCAAAAATACCTTTGTAACAGGCGAGTGACATGCGCGTGTATCGCGATGCGGCATAACGACAAACTGACTCGCTCCATTCGAGAAAACATAGATGCGCCCACGCACTGACCGGTGCGTTCGACTCGCATGAGCGCACACAAGCGCATTTGCGAATGCCGGGCGCATGCGAGCAGCCGTGGGGGCGCGGGGCTGAACCCTCCCTCAATAGAAATCGTTGGAGGTGTTATGACGAAGATGAAATGCGTTGCGCTGGGATCGGCGGCGATGATGCTCGCGTTCTCGGGCGCGCAGGCGGCGGATCTGCCAGTCAAGGCGAAAGCCGTTCAATACGTGAAAATTTGCTCGCTCTACGGCGCGGGCTTCTACTATGTCCCCGGAACCGACACTTGCATCAAGCTCGGCGGTTACGCGCAGCTCGATGCCAGCTTCAATGCGACCGCGCATCACCAGCCGGCGTGGAACAACTCCGGCAATATCGGATTGCATAACCGCAATTCCGATTTCTTCACCACGCGGACCCGCACGCAGCTCAACATCGACACGCGGACGCAGAGCGAGTACGGCGTCGTTCGCACGTTCTGGTCGAGCAACTTCCAGCACACGTCGGGCGAAAACGCTTCGACAGGTACGCTCACGATGGATTTCGGCTTCGTACAGTTCGCCGGATTCACGCTCGGCAAGGCCGTCTCCACGTTCCAGACGCCGTGGGGTGGAAATCCGGTCGGGCTGAACACGTCCAACCTGATCGGCGGCTACGACAACGCAACGGGCATCACGCAGATCGCGTACACTTGGCAGTTCGGCAACGGCATTTCGGCGCAGCTTGGCGTCGAAGACGCCCGCACCATCGACCGCGCACCGCTGTTCAACGGCGCGACGGCATCGACCAATGCCCAGTTCTTCGCATCGGCCTATACCAACGGTGCAGGCGGCAACGCGGCGCCTGACGTCGTCGGCAATTTCAAGATCGACCAGGCGGCCTATACCGCACAGCTTTCGGTCGCCGGCCACAACATCCATCCCAGCTACTACGGAGCGACCGAGCAGAGCGGACATCCGTCCGACGTCTGGGGCTTCGCAGTTCAGGGCGGTTTGCAGCTGAAGAATCTGCCGACCGGAAAGGGCGACAAGATTTCGATGAGCGCGATCTACACCGATGGCGCTCCGAAATACGCAATCGGCGGCACCACCGGAAACAGCTTCGTCTCGTTCAGTGGCGGCGCCAACCCGGCATTCTATCAGGGTGTTGCGCTGGGCGTGCTGCTCGACGGCGTGTTCGGCGCGTGGACCGGCGTCGAAAAGACCAAGGTCTGGGCGGTTCAGGGCGGTTACGAGCACAATTGGGACGCCAACTGGCAGACCAGTCTGTTCGGCAGCTACACGCATGTCGACTACAACACCAACGCCACCGCGATCTATTGCGCCAACACCGCAGCCTTCTTCAACGCGGGCAGCACCTGTAATCCGGATTTCAACATCTGGCAGGTGGGATCGCGCACGGCCTGGACGCCGGTGCAGAATCTCACTTTCTCGGGTGAAGTTCTCTACACGATGCTCGACGGCGCCCATGTCGGCTCGGCGAACGCCGCAGCAGCAGGCAACGCAGGTTTGGGCAAACCGGCCGGCAACTACGAGTTCAAGGATCAGGGCATGTGGTCGGGCAATATCCGCGTCCGCCGCACCTGGTAACGCAATCGCACTCCAAGGATTGCGCTCTGACGACGAAACCTCGGCAGCGATGCCGGGGTTTGCTTTTGCAGCGTGCAGTGTTGCAATATTTGTTCTGCCAGGGAAAAGCTGGCGCGGGGTGCGTTTTCTGATAGGCGGGGCAGGGATGAGAACGGCTTTTGCGATCGCGGCGTTTCTTGCTGCGCTGATCGACTCTGCTTTTGCGCAAACGCCGAACGAGCTTCTGATCCGGCGCGGCGATTATCTCGTCAACGCGGTCATGAGCTGCAACGGCTGCCACACGCCGCGCGGGCCGAAAGGCCCGGACATGTCGAAAATGCTGTCGGGCGGGATGACGTTTGACGAGCCCGAATTCAAGGTCACGGCGTCGAACATCACGCCCGATCCCGACACCGGCATCGGCAAATGGAGCGACGACGACCTCAGGAAACTTCTGCGCACCGGCATCCGCCCGAATGGAGAGGCGGTCGCGGCAATCATGCCGACGGCATTTTATGTCGCGCTGACCGAACGCGATCTCGACGCCATTGTCGCCTATCTGCGCTCGATTCCCGCCGTGAAGAACGAAACGCCCGCGCCGGAGTACCGCATCAAACAGCCCCGCCCGCCCGCGCCGCTGGTGAAAGCCGCGATGACGGAAGCTGACCAGATCGATCCGGTGAAACATGGCCGTTATCTCGCGACCATCGCGCATTGCCTCGAATGTCACACGCCGCGCGACAACGGGAAGATCAACCTCAAACGCATCGGCGCGGGTGGCGTGGAGTTCAAGGGCCCGTTCGGCAAATCGACGTCGGCCAATATCACGAAGAACAAAGACCTCGGCATCGGGACGTGGAGCGACGACGACATCAGGCGCGCGATCACGCAGGGCATCGCGAAGAACGGCGAGCCGCTGAAACCGCCGATGAATTTTACGGGCTATGCCAGGATGACGCCGCAGGATCTGTCGGCGCTGGTGGCGTTCGTCAAAACGCTTCCGGCGCGGAAATGAAAAAGGAAAATCCGGTCATGCGTCGATATCTCGCGCTCGCAGTTGCGTTCTCCATCTCTGTCGCGGCTTCAGCCGCCATCGCGCAGGTCACGACGCCCGATGGCCGCGTCATCAAGGGCGTGGGACCGGATCGAACGGTAACGAATGAGAACGTGCCGATGCCGGGGTCGGGGCAGGTCGTTCCGGCACCCGCGTCCGCTGCGGGGAGCGCCGCCTGGGAAGGTTGTCGTGGTTATGTGGACCGCTTCAAAAATCCGATGCAGATGTGCTGTTCGATCAACGCCGCCAACGAGCGCAGTTGCGAGTACCGCTATTCGGCGCAATAACGGAATTGATATCCTTCTAACCCATTCAAATATATTGCGATTTTGTCATTTTACAGCCGCCACATCCGGCTTCTCTTTGAACGCCAGTCGGCCTATATCTCTGCCAACCGCATCCGGGAATTTTCCATGACCATTGTCCGCGCTCTTTCGGCGTTCGCCGTTTCCGCATTGTTTGTCGTCCCTGCCGCTGCACAGGACCGCGTTGTTCCCACCTCGCCAAATCAGGCGCGGCTGTCCTACGCGCCGATCGTGCAGCGCGTGCAGCCTGCCGTCGTCAACGTGTATGCCGCCAAGACGGTGCAGAACCGCAATCCGCTGCTCGACGATCCGGTGTTCCGCCGTTTCTTCGGCGTGCCCGGCCAGCAGCCCGAACAGATGCAGCGTTCGCTCGGCTCCGGCATCATGGTGGACAGCAACGGATTGGTCGTCACCAACAACCACGTCATCGAGGGCGCGGATCAAGTGAAGGTGTCGCTGTCTGACAAGCGCGAGTTCGAAGCCGAGATTGTGCTGAAGGACAGCCGCACGGATTTGGCCGTGCTGCGCCTGAAGGATGTCAAGGAAAAATTCCCGACGCTGGATTTTTCCAACTCGGATGACGCGCAGATCGGCGACGTTGTCTTGGCCATCGGCAACCCGTTCGGCGTCGGCCAGACCGTGACGCACGGAATCATCTCGGCGCTTGCACGCACGCAGGCCGGCATCACCGATTATCAGTTTTTCATCCAGACGGACGCTGCGATCAATCCCGGCAATTCTGGCGGCGCGCTGGTGGACATGAACGGCAAGCTGGTCGGCATCAACACGGCGATCTATTCGCGTTCCGGCGGCTCGGTCGGTATCGGCTTTGCGATTCCCTCCAACATGGTGCGCGTCGTCGTTGCCTCCGCCAAGGGCGGCGGTAAGGCCGTTCAGCGCCCGTGGCTCGGCGCACGGTTGCAGACGGTCACGCCGGAAATTGCCGAGACCCTTGGGCTGGCGCGTCCGACGGGCGCGCTGGTCTCCAGCGTGTCGGCGAACAGCCCGGCGGCCAAAGCAGGGTTGAAGGTGTCCGATCTCGTCACCGGCATCGACGGCCAGACCGTCGACGATCCCAACACGTTCGACTATCGCTTCGCGACCCGTCCGCTTGGCGGCACGGCGGCGATCGACATTCAGCGCGGGGGCAAGCTCGTCAAGCTCGCCATTCCGCTTGAAGTCGCGCCCGATACCGGCCGCGACGAGATCGAAATCAAGTCGCGTTCGCCGTTCCAGGGCGCGAAGGTCGCCAACATTTCGCCCGCACTCGCCGACGAACTGAAGCTCGATTCCAATGTCGAGGGTATCGTGGTCACGGACCTCGCCGACAACGCACCCGCAGCCGGCGTCGGCTTCCGCAAGGGCGACGTCATTCTCGCGGTGAACGGCCAGAAGATCGCCAAGACCGGCGATCTTGCGAAGGCCGCGCTCGACCAATCGCGCGTGTGGCGCATCACCGTCATTCGCGGCGGCCAGCAGATCAACGTGACGCTGGGTGGATGAACGCAAAGCGCAACGAGCAGCCAGCAAGTCTCTTCGCCGCCGCCGGCCTCGATCAGGATGCGCCGCGCCCGTTGCCCGACAGACTGCGCCCGCGTGCGCTCTCCGATGTCGTCGGACAGGATCATGTTCTCGGACCTGACGGCGCGCTGACGCGCATGCTGGAGACGCGCACGCTCGGCTCGCTGGTGTTCTGGGGACCGCCCGGCACCGGCAAGACGACGGTGGCGCGGCTTCTGGCGGACGCGACCGATCTGCATTTCGAGCAGATTTCAGCCGTGTTCTCCGGCGTCGCAGACCTCAAAAAAGTATTCGATGCTGCGCGATCCCGCCGCGAAATGGGCAAGGGCACGCTGCTGTTCGTGGACGAGGTGCATCGCTTCAACAAGGCACAGCAGGATTCGTTTCTGCCGGTGATGGAAGACGGCACGGTGGTGCTGGTCGGCGCCACAACGGAAAATCCGTCATTTGAACTCAACGCCGCGCTTTTGTCGCGCGCGCGCGTGCTGGTGTTCCAGTCGCTCGATCCGGAAGCGGTCGAGAAACTCTATGCGCGCGCCGAAGAGGTCGAAGGCAGAAAGCTGCCACTCGACGCGGAGGCGCGCGCCGTGCTTGTGCGCATGGCCGATGGCGATGGACGCGCGGCGCTGACGCTCGCCGAAGAAGTCTGGCGTGCCGCGCGAACCGATGAAGTGTTCAACGCCGCGCAGTTGCAGGAGATTCTCCAGCGCCGCGCGCCGATCTACGACAAATCAGCCGACAGTCACTACAATCTGATCTCCGCGCTGCATAAATCGGTGCGCGGCTCCGATCCCGATGCGTCTCTCTATTATCTCGCGCGCATGCTGGATGCCGGCGAAGACCCGCTGTTTCTAGCAAGGCGTGTCGTTCGCATGGCGGTGGAGGACATCGGCCTTGCCGATCCGCAGGCACTGGTGATTGCGAATGCCGCCAAGGACGCGTTCGATTTTCTTGGGTCTCCGGAAGGTGAACTCGCCATCGCGCAGGCGGTGATCTATCTCGCCACCGCGCCGAAATCGAACGCGGGTTATAAAGCCTTCGGCGCGGCGATGCGGACAGCGAAGGAGGGCGGTTCGTTACTGCCGCCCAAGCACATTCTCAATTCGCCGACCAGGCTGATGAAGTCTGAGGGCTATGGCGGCGGCTACGAATACGATCACGACACGCCTGAAGCGTTTTCGGGCCAGGACTATTTCCCGGAAGCATTGGGACGGCAGACGTTCTACGATCCGCCGGATCGCGGATTCGAGCGCGAGATTCGCAAGCGGCTCGATTACTGGGCGAAGCTGAGAAAAGACAAATCGAAATGAGCCGCCGTTTCCGCAAACCTCTGGAGAAGAAATCCGTTCGCGACGCCAAGCGGCGCGGGCCGAAATTCGGCGCGAAAGGCCGTCACCCTGAGGCGCGAGGCGGCCACGCCGAGCCTCGAAGGGCGGCCAAATCTTCTTTCGAGAAGTCATCCTTCGAGGCGCGCAAGGAGCGCGCACCTCAGGATGAAGGCAGAGTGRAAAAMCCCGCAGCCCCGCCGTTGCCGACGAAAGTGCAGACCGTCACCGTCACGGCGGATGAAAACAACATGCGGGTCGATCGCTTTCTTGAGCATCGCTTTCCCGGCCTGTCGTTCTCCCACATCCAGCGCATTGTCCGCAAAGGCGAGCTGCGCGTGAACGGCAAGCGCGCCGACAGCAAGGACCGCCTCGAAGAAGGCCAGAGCGTGCGGATTCCGCCGCTCAAGCTCGACGCGCCGAAGGGCGGCGGAGAATTATCCGAAGCCGCGAGCAAGGCGCGCGATGCGTTGCGCGAGATGATCCTGTTCGAGGATGACGATCTGATGGTGCTGAACAAGCCTGCGGGTCTCGCCGTGCAGGGCGGTTCGGGCCTCAGCAAGCATGTCGATCAGATGCTGGAATCGATGCGCGATGCCAAGGGCCAGCGCCCGCGTCTCGTGCATCGGCTCGATCGCGAAACCGCGGGATGCCTGCTGGTTGCAAAAACGAGGTTCGCGGCTTCTGCATTGACCGGATCGTTCCGCCATCGCTCCGCGCGCAAGATTTACTGGGCGCTGGTCGCGGGCGTGCCGAAGCCGAAGCAGGGCCGCATCTCGACATATCTGGCGAAAGAGGAGAGCGAAGAGGATTCAATCATGCGCGTCGCGGCGCATGGCGACGAGGGCGCGGCGCATGCGGTGACGTATTACGCTGTGGTGGAATCTTCCGCGCAGAAGCTCGCATGGGTGTCGCTCAAGCCTGTCACCGGACGCACGCATCAGCTGCGCGCCCACATGGCGCATATCGATCACGCCATCGTCGGCGATCCGAAATATTTCAACAAGGAAAACTGGCAGCTTCCCGGCGGCCTGCAAAATCGCCTGCATCTCCTGGCGCGGCGCATCGTCATTCCGCATCCGCGCGGCGGCTTCATCGACGTGACCGCGCCGCTGCCGCCGCATATGCTGCAATCGTGGAACCTGTTGGGGCTTGAGGCGGATCGTTTCGATCCGATCGAGAACGCGCCGGAAGAGTGACGGTTGAAGATCGTTGTCGTCATCCCACATGATCTGAATGCAGATAAAGATTGTCATTGCCGGGCTTGACCCGGCAATCCATAGAAATAGCCGTTTCGGGAGATGGATGCGCGGGTCGGGCCCGCGCATGACAAATTGTGGCGCGGTTTTACTTCTTGCGTTCCTGATGCTCGTTCGTTCGGCCTCCGCGCAAATTCCGCCTGCGCCGGGAACGTCGCCCGTGATTCCGTTTCCGACCGCGCCTCCGCCTCCGCCACCGCCGCCGATCACGGTGCCGCAGGTGCCGCAGATGAATTCGCCGCCGAAGTTCGAGTTGCAGAACACGACGCCGAGCCTCGTCGAGCAGGACGGGCCGCCGAAGCCGATCTACAAGCCGGAAAGGCGCGGTTCGTTCAACAGCCGCATCCAAAATTGTCTCGACGAGGGTGCGGCGATGGGCCTTGGCCCGAACGAGCGCGCGGCCTATTCGCGAAGCTGCGCCACGCGCTAGTGCGCGTGCGGCTCTTGCTTTATATAAGCGGCTTCTCTCAAGCAGCGGGATTGTCCGGCGATGCGTGAACTGTTCGACGAGGTGGCCGGCAAATCGCCGCTCGATCCGCGCGAGGCCTCCCGCAAATCGTCGCGCGCGCCGCTGCGCGCGAAGTTCTATAAAAATGCATCGGTCGCCGACGCCGACGGCGGCTTTGCGGTCGCGCTTGATGCCAAGCCGATCCGCACGCCCGGAAAGAATCCGCTCATCGCCCCAAGCCGCGACATCGCCGAGGCGATGGCGGCCGAATGGAACGCGCAGGGCGATCAGATCGATCCGATGTCGATGCCGCTGACGCGTCTCGCCAACAGCGCCATCGACGGCGTTGCGGACAATACGCAGGCGGTGATTGACGACATCGCAAAATATTTCGGATCGGATCTGCTGTTCTATCGCGCGGGCTTTCCCGAGGAACTGATCGCGCGACAGGCGCGGCATTGGGACCCGGTGCTGCGCTGGGCCGCCGACGATCTCGGCGCGCATTTCATTCTCACCGAAGGCGTGATGCATGTGGCACAGCCGGACGCGGCCATCGCGGCGGCGCACGAGAAATTGCCGAAAGACGTTTGGCCGGCCGCGGCGATGCATGTCGTGACCACGATCACGGGATCGGCCTTGCTTGCGCTGGCGCTGAAAGAGGGCTTGCTCGATTCCGCGCAGGTCTGGGCGGCGGCGCATGTCGATGAGGACTGGAATCGCGACAAATGGGGCGCAGACGAGGAGGTCGAGGCCCGCCGCGCCACGCGCCTGCGCGATTTCGAGGCGGCAGCTCTCGTCATAAAGGCTCTGGCCTGAGCGTTTAAGTTAACGAGAGGTTTACGACGTGGAAGCTACTGTCTTCCAATGTCTGTGGCGATCAATCCCGTTTTCCCGACCATCAGCGCGCAGGGCGTCACGCCCGGCGCGGTGTTGCAGCCCGGCACCGTGATCGATGCCACGGTGCTGAAGGTGCTCGACGCCAATCTGGTGCGGATCGCGATTGCGAGCCTGTCGATCGACGTTCAGTCCGAGGTTGCATTGCGGGCCGGACAGACTTTGCAGCTTGCAGTCTCGCAGACCGAGCAGGGGATCAAGCTCGCCATCGTGCCGCAGCCGGGCGACAGCGACGTTGCGCCGTCTTCATTGGGGACTTCTGTCTCATCGCAGTCGTCCTCGCCCGGTGTCGCATCCGCCTCGGACGATATTCCGGGCGCGCCGCAGTCTGCCACAAATGTTGCGCCGAATATCGCGGCCGCGAAAATCGCGCCGCAAATCGATGCGGCCCTCGATCCGCGTGCCGCACGTCCGTTGACGAATGTCGAGACGATTGCGGTCGCGGTCGCCGCGCAATCGGCTGCGGCGAAACAGGCGAGCCTGTCGCCGCTATTCGCCAATCTCAATGTTGCAGCAACGCTGCAATCGCTGCCGCCGGCGTTACAGGAGGCTGCGGCGAAGCTGCTGTCCGTGCGTCCGCAGCTCGATGCCACTCTGTCCGGCGACGATTTGAAGACCGCTTTCGAGAAATCTGGGCTGTTTCTCGAACAGTCGCTGGCGGAGAAGGCGAACGCGTCGTCAGATAATCAAAATGCGCAGCCGGCGATCCTGCAAAACTTCGCGGGCGAGAGCGATACGCCCGATCTGAAAGCCGCGCTGATCGTGTTTCGTCAGACGGTTGCGTCGTGGCTTGGCGATGCGGCGGAGACATCGCCGGTTCAAACGCCGTCGACGCAGACGGCAAGTGGCGTGCCGCAGCCTCAGGCGGGACTGACTGAAACTCCAGAAACTCCGTTTCCGAATTCACCGCAAGCTGCGGGCGCCGCGCCTCAACAGCCGTCACAATCGCAGACGGCGCAACCCGGTCAGTCTGCTTCGCCGCCGCTGGTGCCGGGGCAAGCTGCCGCAGTCGAATACGACGAAATTCTTCTGCCGCAGGCGTCCATTCATGTCGGCGACGAACAGAGCGCCATCGATCCGAAAATACGTATTTATGCGCCGTCGGAATCGCTGCCCGCCGCGACGGCGCGAACGACTGCTGCCAGCACCGGGCTGACCTCGTTGCAGGAAGTCTTGCAGGCGTTTCCCAAAGGCGTGCGCGATGCAGTCGCGGCATTGCTCGCCAATGAAGCGAATGCGCCGCATGCATTGAACAGTTCCGCGTCGAAGTCGGCTGCCAGTTTCGAGTCCACCGATATTCCGCCGCCGCCGTTTCGGGGTGCGGCGCCTTCGGCCCAACCTGTCGCTTCTCCGTCGATTGCGAACGATGCCGAGCCGGTCGCGGTGGCGCGGCATCTGGTCGATGACGCAGACGCTGCCATCGCACGCCAAACGCTCTTGCAGGTCGCGTCATTGCCGGATCGTGTGGACGCGCAGGCGATGCGGCCCGATGCGACGATGCCGCGCTGGAATTTCGAGATTCCGTTCGCAACCCCGCAGGGGACTGCTGTGGCGCAATTCGAGATTTCGCGCGACGGCAATGGCATCAGCGCCGATCCGTCGCGAAAAGTGTGGAAGGCGCGCTTCTCGCTCAATGTCGAGCCGACCGGACCCGTCCACGCGCAGGTGACATTGAGCGGTGAGCGCGCGTCCGTTCGCATGTGGGCGGAGCGTCCGCAGACCGCAGCGCAACTGCGCGCCAATGCGCCGCAACTGACTCACGCGCTGCGCGAAGCCGCACTGGAGCCGGGTGATATCGTGATCGGCGACGGCGCGCCGCCGCAGCCAGCGAAAGCCGCAGCCGGGCATTTTCTGGATCGCGCGTCATGAGCACGGACGTGAAGAACACGCTCGCCGTAGCACTTCACTACGACAAGAAGGGCGCGCCGCGCGTCGTCGCCAAGGGCAAGGGCACGCTCGGCGAGAAGATCGTCGAGATCGCCAAAGAGCACGACATTCCGATTCAGGAAAATGAAGTGCTGGCGGGTGCGCTGTCGAATGTCGAACTCGGCGATGAAATCCCGAACGAGCTTTATAAGGCGGTCGCCGAAGTGCTGATTTTCGTGATGCGGTTGTCGGGGCGGCTGCGCTAAAGCGTTTTCATTTTACAAAAATATCGCTAGGCTTCGCTCCAACAAAATCTTGGGGAGTGAAAATGCCGAAAGAATCCTTCAAGGAATTCGCCACGCGCTACAACGCCGCCTGGAACGCGCATGACGTTCCGGCCATCATGGCGATGCATAACGACGACACGTCGTATCAGCGCCACGGCATTCCGAAAGTCTACAAGGGCAAGGAATCCGTCGCCGAGCAGTTCGCCAGGGATATGTCCGGTCTACCAGGATTGCACTTCGAGGGTGTCGCGCTTTACGGCAGCGACGATCATTTCGTCTCGGAGTCGATCCTCACCGCGACCAGGCCCGACGGCGAGAAGGTGACGATGGAGCTGGTCGACGTCATCACCACGCGCGACGGCAAGGTGGTGCACAAGTCGAGCTACTTCGTGCCGAGCCGGCCGCCTCGTTAAGCCTACGACACATCCATCTCGACCGGCCGCTTGGCTTTGCCGACGAGGCCGAGATGGGTGTAGCCGAATCCGGCCGGATATTTCAGCCCGTAGCCGAGCGCGCGGTCGAAGCCGATATGCGCGAGCCAGATCAGGCTGACCGCGAGCACGATATAATTCGCCGCCAGAAAATATCCGGCGACGACGATGGCAATCGGCGCGAACGTATCGTGCGCTGCGTTGTAGGCGGCGGCACCGACACGAGGCCCGGCGAGATAGCCGAGGAAGCTGATGTCGGGCACCAGAAACAGGGCGGCGAAAGCCAGCCACGACAGATGGGTCTGCGAATAGAGCGCGACCGCAAGGCCGAACAGCGCCAGCCCCTCCAGCCGCAACAGCACGCGCACGCTGCCGGTGACAGCGCCAACTTCCTCCGGTCGTGGAATATCCGTCATCGGCTGAAATCCCCTGAAAACCGCAGTTTATCACGGCTCCACGCATCTGGCATGCCGGGATTTCAGCCGGTTTTCGCCGGGGCAGACCGCATGCTAGAACGCTTGCGACATCCATGACAGCGGCCCCGGCCGCGCCGATTTGGGGCTGCACATGAAGACCATTCTCGAAGCACTCGACGACCGCCGCGCCGGCGCCAAGAAGGGCGGCGGCGACAAGCGCATCGAGGCGCAGCACGCGCGCGGCAAGCTCACCGCCCGCGAGCGCATCGAACTTCTGCTCGACAAAGGCTCGTTCGAGGAATTCGACATGTTCGTCGAACATCGCTCCGTCGAGTTCGGGATGGACAAGAACAAGGTGCCGGGCGACGGCGTGGTGACGGGGTGGGGCACGGTCAACGGCCGCACCACCTTCGTGTTCGCGAAAGATTTCACCGTGTTCGGCGGTTCGCTGTCGGAAACGCACGCGCTCAAGATCACCAAATTGCAGGACATGGCGCTGAAAGCGCGCGCGCCCATTATAGGTCTTTACGATGCGGGCGGCGCGCGCATTCAGGAAGGCGTCGCGGCACTCGCGGGTTACTCCTACGTGTTTCGCCGCAATGTGCAGGCGAGTGGCGTGATCCCGCAGATCAGCGTCATCATGGGGCCGTGCGCGGGCGGCGATGTTTACTCGCCGGCGATGACCGACTTCATCTTCATGGTGAAGAACACGAGCTACATGTTCGTCACCGGCCCGGACGTGGTGAAGACCGTCACGAATGAAGTGGTGACAGCGGAAGAACTCGGCGGCGCGAGCGTGCACGCGACGAAATCCTCCATCGCGGATGGCGCGTTCGAGAACGATGTCGAGACGCTTCTTCAGATGAGACGGTTTATCGATTTCCTTCCCGCCAACAACACCGAAGGCGTGCCGGAGTGGCCGAGCTTCGACGACATCGAGCGCGTGGACGATTCGCTCGACACGCTGATCCCGGCGAACCCGAACCAGCCCTATGACATCAAGGAACTGATCTACAAGGTGGTGGACGAGGGCGATTTCTTCGAGCTTGCGGAAACCTTCGCGAAGAACATCGTCACGGGTTTCGGCCGCATCGCGGGCAAGACGGTCGGCTTCGTCGCCAACCAGCCGATGGTGCTGGCGGGCGTGCTCGACAGCGACGCCTCGCGCAAGGCCGCACGCTTCGTGCGGTTCTGCGATGCGTTCAACATTCCGATTGTCACGTTTGTCGATGTGCCGGGATTCCTGCCGGGCACCGCGCAGGAGTATGGCGGTCTCATCAAGCATGGCGCGAAGCTGCTGTTCGCTTACTCGCAATGCACCGTGCCGCTGGTGACTGTCATAACGCGCAAGGCGTATGGCGGCGCGTTCGACGTGATGGCCTCAAAAGAGATCGGCGCTGACATGAATTACGCGTGGCCGACGGCGCAGATCGCGGTGATGGGCGCGAAGGGAGCGGTGGAAATCATCTTCCGCAGCGACATCGGCGATGCGGAAAAGATCGCCGCGCGCACCAGGGAATACGAGGATCGTTTCCTGTCGCCGTTCATCGCCGCCGAGCGCGGCTATATCGACGACGTCATCATGCCGCACTCAACGCGCAAGCGCATCGCGCGTGCGCTGGCGATGCTGAAGGACAAGCACGTCGATGCACCGATGAAGAAGCACGACAATATTCCGTTGTGAGCGACCGATCCAGCATACCGAGGAGGCAGCGATGATGTTCGACTGGAACGCGTACAGGCAGCAGCTCTTGGGCAAGATCGGCGAAATCGGAAAGCTCAGTCCCAGCATCACGCGAGGATATGCGGAGATCAGCGGAGCGGGCGCGAAGACGGGACACCTCGACGCAAAGACCCGCGAACTGATCGCTCTCGCTGTGGCCGTGACCCGCCAGTGCGACGGCTGCATCACCGTGCATACAGACGCCGCCGTCAAGCACGGCGCAACACGCGAAGAAGTCGCTGAGGCGCTTGGCGTCGCCATCGCGCTGAATGCGGGGGCTGCGCTGGTTTATTCGGCACGTGTGATGGATGCCTACGACGCGGTGACGAAGACATAGTTGCGATTGCGGGTGACGCCGCGCTGGCGATGCTCAATGACAAGCACGTCGACGCGCCGATGAAGAAGCACGACAACATTCCGTTGTGAGGGGATTAATGGCAAAAGAAGGGATGAAGACGCCAATATTTATTGGACATGCGTTCTCACAAGAAAAGATGGATGACCTGCGCGAAGCAATCGATGGAGCGATTGCTGCGTTGCCACAATTTCCATTTTCGCCGGTGTACGCCGACCAGGCGACTGGCATGGGGCATATTCTCGACAAGATCAAAGTTCTGATCGCGTCATCGATGTTTTGCATTTTCGATGTCACCGAGAATGACCGCCCGAACATATTTTTTGAGTTAGGGTTTGCGCACGGAATTCGGAAACCCCATTTTTTGATTTGCGAACAGGGAAGCAAATTACCCTCGGATCTCGCAGGTATTGAGTATCTTGCTTATCAGTCAAAGAAAAATCTGAGGGAACAGCTGATTCAGCAGATCCCTCGATATGCGGATATTGCTTTCAAACTAGCGCCGAAAAAGCTGGTCGGTCATGTTGATCTAATTAGGCCAATTTTTAAGTCATTGGGTAAGAGTCGACTATCATTCGAGGAGCTAGTTAAGATTACACATGAAGCGGGTTTTACAAAAGACGATATGCAAACCGTTGTTGCTGACTTTGAGAAGGGCGGGTTGATCCGCAATGAGGAGGGAAAATATTTTCTCACACCCGATGGAAAGAATTTTTCCACGCAGTTTCTTCCAAAGATGAAGTAGAAGTAGAAGTCCTTTCTTTTAATTGCTTMCCCTTCATTGAAACGCCACTCCGCCCGCCGTCGTATATGCTGGCACCATTCTTTAAAGCCATACGGAGCCACCCATGCCCCTTCCGTTATTCCTTCTTCTTGCCGCGCTGAACGAAGCCATCTTCGGCGTCGGCTTTCTGCTCGTCCCCGATATGACAGTTGCGCCGATGGGCGTTGTGCTCAATCCGGCGGGCACGATGCTCGCGCGCATTCTCGGCGCGGCGCTCATCTTCATGGCGCTGATATTTTTCTGGATACGCAGCGTGCCTTCCAGCGAGGCGAAAACAGCGGTGCTGCGCGCGGCGTTCATCTATTACGTCGTGTCCGCCGTGCCGATCATTCTCGGCATCACCTCCGGCCTCGCGAACGCTACCGCATGGGGCACGGTTGTGATCCACGCGCTGCTCGCCTTCGGCTTCTGGCACTTCGGTTTCCGAAAAAAGTGAATTGAACGCGGCGCATTCTCCCGCGACAAATCCTGAACAGGCCGGGCGTCCGAACCCGTCCGCAGCCGGGAGGATGTCATGACCGTCCGATATTTCGCTGCGATCTGCGGCGCTGCCGCTTTGCTTGCAAGCCATTTCGCCGCCGCAGGCGAGGCGGTGGATGTCGGCGGCTCGCGCGCGGCGCTCATCAAACCCGCATCGCCGCGCTGGAGCGTTATCCTGATGGCGGGCGGCGACGGGCGCATCAATGTTTCCTCCGACGGCGAAATTCTCTCATTGATGGGCAATCAGCTGATCCGCACCCGCGGGCGCTATGCGTCCGCAGGGCTTGCGGTGCTGGTCGTCGATGCGGGCGTCAATCTCTCAGCCGCCGTCGATTACATGGCGGCGATCAAGCGGCCCGTGGTCGTGATCGGCACCAGCCGCGGCACCCAGCGCGCGGCGGGGGAGATCGCAGCCGGCGCAAAGCCCGATGCGCTGGTGCTGACATCGGGATTTCTGTCGCCGGAATCCGGCGGGCAGGCGAGCGTGATGTCGATCCTCGGCTCGCCCGAAAAATTGCCGCGCACGCTTGTCATCCATCACCGCGAGGACGGCTGCAAATTCACCCAGCCCGCCGGCGTCGATCCGTTCATCAAATGGGCCGGCGGCCGCGCGCGGGTGTCGTGGCTCTCCGGCGGCCCCGAAGTCGGCGATCCATGCCAGGCGTCGGGTCATCATGGCTTCGCCGGGCTCGACGCGCAGGTGGTGGGGCTGGCATCGTCGTTTCGCTGAATTTTTAAACGAGAATTTTCATGAAGCATTTGATTTTTGTGCTGGCCGCTACTTACGCGGCCACAGCGGCGCACGCGGATGCGACGGCCACCTGCAAGCTGGATAAAGGCACCGTCACGGTCGCCTTCTCCAACGCCGGGCCGAAGCCAATGAATTGCGAAGTGAATTGCAACATGGCGATGCAGGGCGGCATCGGCACCGTGGTCTGCGTGAAGCTCGTGCCACCCGGCGCCAAGGATCTCGTGCTTTGCACGGAGCGGGGCGATGGCCCGCCCTATACACGCATCCAGGGACAGGAAGTGAATTGCCGCGATCCGGAAGGCACGCCGGTCTCGCCGGAGGAGCAGAAGGCACAGGAAAAGGCCGACGACGAGGATTCCGACGCGCTGATTAAAAAATTGCAGCAGCAGTCGATCGAGATGCTCAAGGAGATGCAGAAGAAGCAGCAGTGAATCTGCAACCACTTTCCTGAACGGCAAATTCAGTTTGCGTTCATGCAACCTGCGACAGGCTGGCGCGTCGTATCAATCGCCAGCCAGAACGGAGGAGAGCATGGAGCGTCGGGAATTCCTGAAAGTTGCGGCCGGTGTCGCGATCGGCACCGCCGCATTCGCTGCCGCCGCGAAAGCCGCGCCTTTGGCACCGCAGAATCTGATCGACGATACCACGCACGCGAAAGAGGGCGCGCAGCCCGCGCTTGCCGATCAGCACGATCTCGATGACGCGCAAGTCGAGCAGGTCCGATGGGGCCGCCGCCGCTGGGGCTATCGCCGGGGCTGGCGCCGCCGCCGCTTCTGGGGTTATCGCCGCCGCAGATATTGGGGCGTTCGCCGCAGATATTGCCGCCGCCGCTTCTATCGCCGCCGTTACTGGTGATTGAAAAAGGGCGGCGCGACAGCGTCGCCCTCGAACTTTTCTGACTTCCCGGCGTTGTCGAGCGTCATTTGAATCAAACGCTCAGGGAGGCCGTCATGGCTTACGCCTATCGCCGCCGCGCCAGCTGGTTCGTGCTGACGCCGCCGTCCATCGCATTCTTTCTGATTTCGGTCGTGCTCGCGCTGGTCGCGTTCTTCATGCATTACGCCGGCGTGCGGGTACCGATAATCAACGCCGCGCGCGTGTTCGACGTGCTGGCGATTGCCTACGTCGTGCTGGTCATCGGCGTGCTGTTCAGGGGCGTTTAGAAAACGCGCCGAAAATAAGCGATCACAGCTTCGGTGAATTACCCATCGGCGTCTTGTTGAGCGTTTCGTTCTTCTCGGCGGCGAAGGCGTCGGCGTCGATCTTGGCGGCGCTGGCGATCTGCTTGAAGTCGATCAGCGTGAAGTCCGCCTTGCCGACGCGATCCGGCGTGATGCCGTTGGTCAGTTCGACCGCAACGAGGCCGTCGCAGTTTGCGGCCTTGGCGTCGTCGGCCAATTTTGAAAGCGTCTTGTCCGTGGCTTCGGCGCGCTTAAGCATGGCGACACAGCTTCCGCGCCCATTCGCGTCGTTCAGTGCCACGGCGGCCTTCGGATTGAGCGGCGCGTTCAACGCATCGACCGCCGCCTGCGGCGTCGCATACTTCTCCTTCACCGACATCGTTTTACCCGCTTTATAGAAATAATAGACCTTGCCGTCGCCGATAGCGGTCGGCGTGCCGTATTTCGTGGTGACGCG
>BFBZ01000038.1_pt1 | contig 22465 bp, 25 predicted proteins | sample 1888401 | NCBI WGS metagenome assembly BFBZ01 (sample SAMD00112614, study PRJDB3348) | symbiont metagenome | host: Chara braunii
TGCCAGAGCCAGGTCGATGGGAAACCGGCAAGGCCGGTGACCATCCAGACGGTTGCCTCGAAGACCCGCCCGCCGCCGCCCTGGCGAACGATGGCGACCAGGAAAGTCGCCGTCACCACATAACCGAAACCGAACAGCCCGTAGGCTATGATCATCTTCAGCAAGGATCCGTCCTTCGGCAGCGCCGGCTCGCGGCCGTCGACGCCATTGGCGGGCCTGGCTGCGCCGGCGAGCAGCGCGACCAGGAGCAGGCCAGCCACCGAGATCACGCCCGACCAGAGCCATCCTGCCTGCCAGCCGGCATGTTCGGTGACGAGGCCGGCCAAGAGCGCCGAGGATGCCGCGATGCCAAGGCCGACGCCGCCGAAATGCAGCGCCTGCAGGTCACCCCGGCCGGCAGCGGCGAGATGGCTGAATACGATCGACGACATGAACACCATGACGAAGGCGCTGGCGAGACCGGCGAGGAAGCGGATGACGACGAAGGCGGCAATCGTCTCGTTCACCCCCATGAGGCCCGCGAGCGCGGCGCTTGCGGCGAGGCTGGCGAACATCAACAGTCGCTCGCGGCCGTGCGCCCAACCGCCGGCGGCGGCAAGCGCGCCTATGAGATAGCCGAGATAGTTTGCTGATGCGATCCAGCCGGCGTCGGCCGGTGACAGATGCAGTTCCTCCATCATGCCGGGCAGGATCGGCGTGTAGACGAAGCGGCCGATGCCCATGGCGACGGCAAGTGCCGTCATGCCGGCAAAGGCAAGACGCAAGGGAGATGGCGAAGCAGCTTTCATTGCAGCGCACAATAGGTGCGTGCGCGGGCGAGACAATGCGGTTGCGTTGGGCCAGAAATGTCAGCCCACCGCTGCCTTCCGGCGGCTTTCAGCGGCAGAGCGTCTCGTAAGCCGTACGGCGCGCGGTCAGCCGGAACGGCATATCACCGAGCTCGCGCTCGGACATCATCTCGAGCACCGGATGCGACAGCGGATCGCCGACCCAGCGTGCGATCTCGCTGTCATCATGACGGCCCGGCTTCATCTCGATGCTGGATAGCCCCTTCAGCAAAGATAAAATCTTCATCGGATTTGCCTCCAAGGTCTGGTCTGTCACCGCCAGAATCCGCCTTCTCCCGTCAGGTTTCAATTGAGATTTCGACCCAAGCGGTTTAGAAAAACTGAAATGGCTATGCTGAACCGCGTCCATCTCAACGGCCTGCGCGCCGTCGAAACCGTCGCCCGTCTGGGCTCGCTGGCGGCGGCAGCCGGCGAGCTCAACGTTTCGGTCAGCGCCGTCAGCCAGCAGGTCAAGCGCACGGAAAGTCAGCTCGGCCAGGCGCTGTTCGAACGGACACCGGGCGGGCTGGTGCCGACGGAATTCGGGACCGTCTTCACGGCCCGGCTAAGCGCGGGCTTCCGCGAACTCGCGCAGGCGGTGGCGCTGGCCGACGAGGCGAGCGAATGCACGCTGGTGGTGTCGGTGGCGCCGGCCTTCGCCTCGAAATGGCTGCTGCCGAGGCTGTCGCGCCATTTCGTCCGCCACCCGAACGTTTTGCTGCGCATCGACGCCTCGGTTCGGATCGCCGATCTCGACCATTCCGACATCGACATCGCCATACGGCTCGGCGACGGTAAATGGCCGGGCGGACGAGCGGAACTTCTGCTCGCGCAAGAGGTCTTCCCGGTCTGCGCTCCGACGATCGCCGCCAAGCTCAAGTCGATCGAGGACCTGGCACAGACCTGCGCCATCACCGACGAGCGGGCAATGATCAGCTGGGACAGCTGGTTCGAGGCTGCCGGTGCCAAACCAGTCACCTTCCTCAAGGGCGCGCGCTTCACCGATCCGATGCTTTGCCTGGAATCGGCGATCGCGGGCCATGGCGTGATGCTCGCCTGGCAATTGCTGACCGCCGACGCGCTGGCCGACGGCCGGCTGGTGGCGCCTTTCGGCGTGCGCGCCCAGAGCGGGCTCGGCTACTGGCTGGTGACATCGGCGACAAAAAGCGAAAGCCGCAAGGTGCGCGACTTCAAGGTCTGGATCCGCGAGGAGATCGAGGCGACCATGGCGCAGTTCCGCGCGCTCGACAGCGCCGCCTGAAGCTGGAAAGGCCAGCCGCGGCGGTCTATGTATGGACCGGACCCAAACTTCACGACAGGCAGGATCATGACCACACATTCGCGCGGCGTCTCGGCAACCATCGACCCGGTGAAGCTCGACAGGCTGGCGGAAGTCGCCGTCAAGGTCGGGCTGCAGCTGCAGCCTGGGCAGGATCTGGTGTTGACCTCGTCGATCGCGGCGCTGCCGCTGACCAGGCGCATCGTGGAGCACGCCTACAAGGCCGGTGCCGGGCTGGTGACGCCGATCTTCAACGACGACGAGATCACGCTGGCGCGCTTCCGCTACGGCGCGGACGCCGGCTTCGACCGCGCCGCCGGCTGGCTCTACGAAGGCATGGCCAAAGCCTTCTCCAACAATGCGGCGCGTCTTGCCGTGCGCGGCGAGGACCCGTCGCTGCTTTCCGCGCAGGATCCGGCCAAGGTTGCGCGCGCCAACAAGGCGAACTCGATGGCCTACCAGCCGGCGCTGGAGAAGATCACGGGCTTCGACATCAATTGGAACATCGTCGCCTACCCCGACCTTGCCTGGGCCAGGCAGGTGTTTCCGGGCGAACCCGACGATGTTGCCGTGGTAAAGCTCGCCGACGCGATCTTCTCGGCCTCGCGCGTGGATGTCGAGGATCCGATCGGCAACTGGAAGGCGCACAACGCCGCCTTGGCCGAGCGCACGAAGTGGCTGAACGGGCACAATTTCCACGCGCTGCATTTCACGGGACCGGGCACCGACCTGACGGTGGGCCTTGCGGAAGGCCATGAATGGATGGGCGGCGCCTCGACGGCGAAGAACGGCATCACCTGCAATCCGAACATCCCGACCGAGGAAGTCTTCACGACGCCGCATGCGAGGCGCGTCGAGGGCCACGTCTCCTCGACCAAGCCGCTGTCCTACCAGGGCACGCTGATCGACGAGATTTCCGTGCGCTTCGAAGGCGGGCGGATCGTCGAGGCCAGGGCTTCCAAGGGCGAGGACGTGCTGAAGAAGGTGCTCGACACCGATGAGGGCGCGCGCCGCCTCGGCGAGGTGGCGCTGGTGCCGCATTCCTCGCCGATCTCGAAGAGCGGGCTGCTGTTCTTCAACACGCTGTTCGACGAGAACGCCGCCTGCCACATCGCGCTCGGACAGTGCTATTCGAAGTGCTTCGTCAACGGCGCCTCGCTCAGCCAGGACGAGATCACTGAGCGCGGCGGCAACAAGAGCTTCATCCACATCGACTGGATGATCGGCTCGGACAAGATCGACATTGACGGCGTAGCCAAGGACGGCGGCCGCGTGCCGGTCATGCGCAAGGGCGAGTGGGCCTGAAAAGGCCTGCCAGGGGGCGTGTGATGGCGTTCGACATCGCAGTGAAGCGCATTTACGAAGCGCCGGACAAGGCGGATGGCCAGCGGGTGTTGGTCGACCGCATCTGGCCGCGCGGCGTTGCCAAGAAGGATGCCGCGCTTGCGGTATGGCTGAAGGACATCGCGCCAAGCGACGAGCTGCGCAAGTGGTTCGGACATGAGCCGGAGCGCTGGGCGGAATTCCAGAAGCGGTATTGGGCTGAACTCGACGGGAACGAAGAGGCGGTTGCGCAACTGCGAGGCCTGCTGCACGAAGGCAAGGCGACGCTGCTCTACGGCGCGCATGACGAGGCGCATAACAATGCCGTGGCGCTGGCGGAGTATTTGCGAGGGGCGTGAGGGACGTCGCGCTACGTTGGCGATTGGCGAAGGCCGAAGCGACGTCCGATCTCCCCCCTTGCGGGGGAGATGCCCGGCAGGGCAGAGGGGGGTGCTGTCCCTCCGGCCTCTCAACCGATCACTAGAGCCGGTTGATTTCAGGTCGAATCGACCTGGAATCTGAATCCGGCTCTAAATCAAAGAAATAGAGCATGATGTCGCCCGAAAACCGCTTCGCACTTTTCGGCATCATGCTCTGATGCATCCTGAATGGGTTCGTGCCGGAAACACGTTCGACCAACGCCGCGTTCCTTCACACCCCCCTCTGGCCTGCCGGCCATCTCCCCCGCAAGGGGGGAGATTGGCAGCTCCGCCGCCCGCACCTACTTGACCGCCGCCTCGTAAACCTCCGGCTTGAACCCCACCAATATCCGCTCCCCCACCTCCAGCACCGGSCGCTTGATCATCGTCGGCTTGGCSAGCATCAGCYTCTTCGCCCTCTTCTCGTCCAGCCCCGCCTTGTCTGCCTCCGGCAGCTCGCGGAAGGTCRTGCTTGCCTTGTTGAGCAGCTTTTCCCAGCCGACCTTGCCGACCCAGCCGTTCAGCCTCTCCGCCTCGATCCCTTCGGCCCGGTAGTCATGAAAACGATACGGCACGTCATGGCTCTCCAGCCAGACGCGCGCCTTCTTGATCGTGTCGCATGTGGTGATGCCGTACATGGTGATGGTCAAGACAGACCTCGGACATGAGTTTGCGAATCTGATCGGAAACTAGAGCATGATGCCGAAAAGTGTGAAGCGGTTTTCGGGCGACATCATGCTCTATCTCTTTGATTTAGAGCCGGGTTCAGATTTCGGATCGACCAGATCCGAAATCATCCGGCACTAGGCCTGCCCTACCCGTTTTGCCAGCGACTTCCCGGTTTCGGGTTTTGGCTCTTGCCAAAACTAAGGTTTTTACCTAAGTATTTCTCGAACTGAAATCGCGCCGATGGGAATCGCTCCATGCCAAGCCTGCAAATTGCCAGTCCTAGTCCGCCAGCGATCGACGGAATTTTCCGCGCGCTCGCCGATCCAACGCGCCGGCGCGTGGTGGAACGGCTGAACAGAAGCCCGGCCTCGGTCAGCGAGTTGGCTGAGCCCTTCGAGATGGCGCTGCCCTCTTTCGTCGAGCACCTGAAGGTTCTCGAAGGCAGCGGGCTGGTGCAGTCCGAAAAGGCCGGCCGGGTCAGGACCTACCGGCTTTCGCCCGAGCCGTTGAAGCTTGCGGAAAACTGGCTTGCCGAACAGCGCGCGCTTTGGGAGCGCCGCCTCGACCAGTTCGACGCCTATGTGATGAGCCTCAAGGAGAAAGAAAAGTGAGCTATCCGTTCAAACCCAACCCGAAACTGGACCTGACGCTGGAGCGCTTCCTCGACGCGCCGCGCGAGTTGCTGTGGCGTGCCTGGACGACGCCGGAGCATGTCAAGCAGTGGTTCACGCCGAAACCATGGATCATCACCGATTGCGAGATCGACCTCAGGCCCGGCGGCCTGTTCCGCACGCGCATGCAGTCGCCCGACGGCAAGGAGGTGAACGACCGTCATTGCTGCTATCTCGAAATCGTGCCGAACGAGCGGCTGGTGTGGACCGACGCGCTGCTGCCGGGCTACCGGCCGTCCGGCGAACCCTTCATCACCGCGGTCATCGCTCTCACGCCCGAGGGCCAGGGCACGCACTACACCGCSACCGCCATCCACCGCGACGAGGCGACGCGCRACAGTCACGAGGAAATGGGCTTCTTCGACGGCTGGGGCACAGTGGCCGACCAGCTGGCGGAGTATGTGAAGACGATTTGAGAAGCCAGCAGGCGGCCGGAATATCGGCCGGTCGCCATCTCTGATTTTCGAACCCTACGGCGAAGAAGCGAGATGCTTCAGGCCGATCGGCCTCAATAGTAGAAGCGCTCTTCGCTGATCTTGCCGTTCTTGACCGTATAGAGGCCAACCTCGTCCATTTTGACGCGTTCGCCGGTAGATTTGGGCGTCACGTCGAAGCTGAAGCGCAAGGCGAACTGGTCGCCATTGACGTAAGGSCCCTCGACCGAGCCGCCATGAACCTCATGGTTCGCTTCCCACCACTGGCCCTTCTGCTTGACGGCTTCCTTGCCRTTGCAAACGGCCATCGGGCCTTCCATGGCTTCGTAGCTGACGATGTCGTCGGCATTGTACTTCGCCGCAGCGCTGCGGCTGTCGCCCTGCTTGAGGAGTTCGGTGAAATCCTTGGCAATTTCCGCGATGGTCATTTCTTCCTCCCTGGTTTGGACGCATTTCAGTTAGGGCGCCGCCTGCCGGCCTGCCACCGTTGACCTGCCCGGTAGCTGACAAGGGATGTCAGGATGCTCACCTGCCGCAATTTCAGATGCTCACATGGCAACCAATGCGTCGTCCTGGCCGCCCAATGGCCAGCGCCCAACGACCTGATACCGATCCTGCCGCAGGAAGCTGTGTATCAATGCAAATTCGCGCACGGTCCAAGCGACCGGCTCGATTGACCGCTCGTCGACTTTCGGGACACGCGCCTTGTCGCGCAGCAACGTGACATGCGGCTCAATCGAATTCGTGACGAACGGCTTCAACGGGCTGTCGGAAAGCACCGTGGCCAGCGCCCGCCAAAAGGCTTGAAGCGGCGGGATACCATCACTGCCGTGCAAAACCAATGCGCCGCCGCCAAAGGCCGACAAACGATCGAAAGAGACGTCGAAGGCATGCGCCCGGACAAGGGAGCCCGCGCAACAGGCGGCGTCGACCAGCGGCTTCGGCAATCCATCGTGATCGCCGAGCATGACAAGCGATATATGCAAATGCCCGGCCCGTACCAGTTTTCCGCCAAGCCCGATCTCTCGTTGCCACCCTGCCGCGCGCGACGCCAATGCATGCGTGATCGCGTCCTCGACGAGAATGGCAAAGAACAGGCGGTCGTTCCGGCGAAGGTCGGGCTCGTCCCAGCGAAAAAAGGTTTGGCCGTTCTTGCCGATTCCGAATGAAGGCAGCTGGTTCATGGCTGATCCCTTTCGGTCCAAAGGATCAACCATGAACAAAGCAAGAACAAATTACAAGGAAGAATAACACCTGCGTTCAATGGCCAGCCGCCTGACCAGCGCCAGCACGCTGTTGATGGTCGGCGTCGGCTGGCTCGTCAGGCGGCCGAGTTCCTGCACCGCCGTCACCAGCGCGTCGATCTCCATGGGTCGGCCGCGCTCGAGATCCTGCAGCATCGAGGTCTTGTGCTCGCCGACATCGCCGGCGCCCTTGATGCGCCGGTCGACGGCGATGGGGAAGCGCACGCCGAGGTCTTCGCCGATTGCCTGCGCCTCCAACATCATGGCGCGGGCGACGGCGCGCGTGCCCTCGTCGGCAACGATTGCCGCAAGCGTGCTGCCGGTCAGCGCCGAGATCGGGTTGAAGGAGAGGTTGCCCCAGAGCTTCACCCAGATCTCCGAGCGAATGTCCTCGCGGACCGGTGCCTGCAGCCCGGCCGCGACGAACGCCCTGGCGAGCCGCGTGGCGCGCTCGCTCTTTTCGCCCGAAGGTTCGCCCAGTGAAAAGCGCGTGCCCTCGACATGACGGATCACGCCGGGCGCGTCGACCTCGACGGCCGGATAGACGACGGAACCGACGACGCGCTCGGGGCCGATGGTTTGCCAGATCGTGCCGCCGGGGTCGACCGCGGCAAGCCGCGTGCCTTCGAGCGCGCCGCCGGCCTTGTGGAAATACCACCAGGGCACGCCGTTCTGCATGGTGACGACGGCGGTCCCCTCGCCCAGCAGCGGCGCGATCTCGCCAAGCGCCGGCGTCAAGGAATGCGCCTTCAGCGTCAGCACGACATAGTCCTGGACGCCGAGTTCCTCGGCCCGCGCCGCGGCCTTGACCGAAGCGACCGTTTCCTTGCCGTCCTCGACCAGACGCAGGCCATTGGTTTTGATCGCTTCGAGATGCGCGCCGCGCGCCACGATCGACAGATCGACATTGCCGGCAATCGAGAGCTTGGCCGCGAGGTACCCGCCGATCGCGCCGGCGCCGAAAATGGCAATGCGCATCAGCCGAGACCCAGCTTCGCGGCAAGGCCGATGCGCTGCAATTTGCCCGTCGCACCCTTCGGAATCTCGTCCAGGATCACCACCTTGCGCGGCACCTTGAAATCGGCGAGCCGCTTCGCCGCAAAGCCTCGTATGTCGGCCTCGCTGGCGCTCCCGCCTTCGCGCAGCACGACCGCGGCCGCGACCTCTTCACCGAGCTTGTCATGCGGCATGGCGAAGGTGACGACCTGCGCGACCGCCGGATGGTCCATCAGCACGCCGTCGACCTCGAGCGGCGAGATCTTTTCGCCGCCGCGATTGATGATCTCCTTCAGCCGGCCGGTGACGCGCAGATAGCCTTCCTCGTCGAGCACGCCCTGGTCGCCGGTATGGAACCAGCCATGGGCGAAAGCGCTGGCGTTGGCGTCTGGATTCTTCTCATAGCCGGCGGTGACGTTCGGCCCGCGAATGACGATCTCGCCGACCTCGCCGGCGTTCAGCAGCCGTCCATCCAGCGCCATGACGGCCACTTCCGGTCCGGCGGCAGCGCCGACGCTGCCCGGCTTGCGCTGGCCGGGCGGCAGGCGATTGGAGGCCATCTGATGCGCTGCTTCAGTCATGCCGTAGGATTCGATCACCGGGCAGCCGAAGGTGGCTTCCAGTTCGGCCATCACCTGCGCCGGCAGGGAGGCCGAGGACGAGCGGATGAAGCGCAGCAGGGTAGCTGCAAGCGCATCGGCGTTGCGTGCGGCGCGCGGCAGGATCGCCTGATGCATGGTCGGCACCGCCGTGTACCAACTGGGCTTCGCCTCGGTCAGCCACTGGAAGAAGCGCAGCGCGTTGAAGCCGGGCGTGCAGAAGACGCTGCCGCCGGCGGCGAGTGAGGACAGCACCGCCGCGATCAGCCCATGGATATGGAACAGCGGCATGATGTTGAGGCACCGATCCGAGGCTGTCAGGCCAAGCGTGGCGCCGATATGCGATGCGGAAGCGGCAAGGTTGGCGTGGCTGAGCGGCACCAGTTTGGGACGCGAGGTGGTGCCCGAAGTGTGGAGCAGCAGCGCGATGTCGCCGTCCTCCGCCAGTCCGGATGCGACCGCGGGACCGATCGCGTCGCCCTCGATCGCGAAGACGCCGGCCGGCGCACCATCGGGCACGACCAGCCGCAGCACGCGGATGCCGAGGCGCTCGGCGACCTCGACCGCCGGGCCCGCCTCGTCCTTGCCGACGAGGATCGCCTTGACGCCGATATCGCTCAGATAGAAATCGAGTTCGTCGGCCCTGTAGGCTGGATTGAGCGGCGCGGTGGAAGCGCCCGCCGCCACGGCGATGAATGCGGTCGCCATCTCCGGGCCGTTCGGCAGCACGATGGCGACACGATCGCCAAGGCCGATGCCGAGCGCATTGAGCCGCGCCACCGTTTCAGCGACCAGGCGGCGCAACCCGCCATGCGTCAGCGGCGCGCGCTCGGGTGCCGAGATAGCCGGCGCACCGTCGGCGCCCGGAGCAAGGCGGTGGGTGAGATCGATGGAATTTGCGCTTCTTGTCATGGTTCCAGACTATGTTTCGAAGGATCAGGCGCTGTCCAGCAAGCCCTGCTCAATATCCGAGCGCCAAGCCGTCCTTGCGCGGATCGGAAGCGCCGGTCAACGTGCCCTTTTCCCAATCGATGAGCACCGCCTGCCCGCCGCCAAGCGGATGGTCCGGCTCCACGACGCGATGACCTCGGCGGCGCAGGCCCTCGATCGCGTCAGTGCGTAGGCCGCGCTCTGCTTCCACGACATCATGGTTGTAGAAGACGCGCGCGGCATCGATAGCCTGCTGCGGGTCCATGCCGAAATCGATCATGTTGGTGACGAGATGCACATGGCCGAACGGCTGGTAGCCGCCGCCCATGACGCCGAAGGGCATGACAGCGCGGCCGTCCTTGGTCATCATGCCGGGCATGATGGTGTGCATCGGCCGCTTGCCGGGCGCGATGGCGTTCGGATGTTTGGGATCGAGCCGGAAGCTCGAGCCACGGTTCTGTAGCACCACGCCGGTCTTCGGACCGACGACGCCGCTGCCGAATGAATAGTAGGTCGAGTTGATGAAGCTCACCGCATTGCGGTCGCGGTCGACGACGCTGATATAGACCGTGTCGCTGCCCGGGAGGTCGAGGCGCGGCAGGTCGGTCATGGCGCGCTCGGGATCGATCGCGGCACGCAGCCGGTCGGCGTAAGCGCGGGAGAGCAATTCCTTCACAGGCACCGCGACATGATCCTGGTCGCCGAAAAACGCATCGCGGTCCTGGTAGGCCAGCCGCCCGGCCTCGATCTCCAGGTGCAGCCGTTCGGCGCCGTTGGGGTCCAGCTTGCCGAGATCGAAGCCAGACAGCACGTTCAGCATCAACAACGCGGTCAGGCCCTGATTGTTGGGYGGCATCTGATGGATGTCGTAGCCACGATAGGAGGTGCTGACCGGGGTTCGGTAATCGCCCTTAGTGGCGGCGAAATCGTCTAGCGTGTGCAGCCCGCCAAGCGCGCGGAGGCGGCCGACCAAATCCTCGGCTACCGCACCCTCGTAGAAACCGGCCCGGCCTTTCCTCGCCATGATGCGCAGCGTCTCCGCCAATTCCGGCTGGCGATGGATATCACCGGCCTTTGGCGGCTCGCCGCCGGGCAGGAAGATGCGCGTCGCCTCCTCATCGGCCGACAGGTCGGTTTCGGGGTCGTGCCAGTCGAACGCGACGCGGTCATGCACGACATAGCCTTTTTCGGCATAGTGGATCGCCGGGGCGAGAGCGTCGCCGATCCCCTTGCGGCCATGATCCTCGAGCAGCCGGCACCAGGCATCGACGGCACCGGGAACGGTCACCGCATGCGGCCCCTGCTTGGGCAACTCGCTGAAACCCTTTTCCAGATACCAGTCGACGCTCGCTGCCTTGGGCGCGCGGCCCGAGCCGTTGAAGGCGAGCACCTCGCCCTGCCCTTTCGGGCAATAGAGCACGAAGCAATCGCCACCGATGCCGGTCGACTGCGGCTCGACCACGGCCTGCACGGCCGCCGCGCAGACAGCGGCATCCATGGCGTTGCCGCCCGAGCGCAACATGTCGGTGGCAGCGAGCGTGGAAAGCGGATGCGAGGTCGCGGCCATCGCCTCGGTGGCACGGACCGGCGAGCGGCCTGGGAACTGGAAGTCACGCATGCGGTTCTGGATATCCCTGTATTTTCAACGTCGGCGGCCGAGAAGCTGGGCGGCTGACAACAAGACGATCGATAGCACGATCAGGCAAGTCGAGATGGCGGCAATCGTCGGATCGATCTGGTCGCGCAGCGCGTTGAACATGCGGCGCGTCAGCGTCGTGGTGTCGCCGCCGGAAATGAACAGCGAGACCACCACCTCGTCGAAGGAGGTGATGAAGGCGAACAGCGCGCCGGAGACGACCGAGAAGCGTATCTGCGGCATCGTCACCTGAAAAAAAGCGGAGAAGCGCCCGGCGCCAAGGCTGCGCGCGACCATTTCCTGGTTCATGTCGTAGGAGCGCAAGCCTGAAAGCACCGTGAGCACGACCAGCGGCAAAGCCTGGACGGTGTGGGCGATGACGAGGCCGGTGAGCGTGTTGTTGAGACCGATGCGGGCATAGAGGAAGAAAGTGCCGATGCCGATCAGGATGACCGGGATGATCAGCGAAGCGGTAAGCAGCGCATTGATGGCGCCGGTCAGCCGCAGCGTTCCAACGTTGATCGCGTAGGCGGCCGCGGTGCCGAGCAAGGTCGCGACGATCGCCGTCATCACAGCCACCTTGACCGAGACGATCGTTGCGTCACGCCATTCGACCGATCCGAAATAGCTTTCATACCAGCGCAACGACCATTCCTGCGGCGGGAACTGCAGCAGCGTCGAGCCGGAGAAGGACATGATGACGATGATGACCGACGGCGCGATCAGGAACAGCATGACAAGGCCTCCCAGAAGGTAGAGCCAGAGGCGTTGCCAATGCGTGATGGGCAGGCTGTTTTCCAGGCTCATCGCCGGCTCCAGACGCCGGTGGCGCGTGCGCCGAGCAGCCGCTGGAGCAGGCCGAGCAGCGCCAAGGTGACGGCAAGCAGCACGACGCCCAGCGCCGCACCCGCTCCCCAGTTCGAATAGAGGCTGGTGGTCTGTTCCATGCGCATCGCCCACATGATGACCTTGCCGCCGCCCATCAGCGCCGGCGTGACGAAGAAGCCGAGACAAAGCACGAAGACGATGACCACGCCCGAGGCGAGGCCCGGCAGCGACAGCGGGAAGAAGATCTGGCGGAAGGTGGCGGCCGGGCTGGCGCCGAGGTTCATGCCGGCGCGCAGGCAGTCGACGTCGATCGTCTTCATCGAGGCATAGAGCGGCAGCACCAGGAACGGCAGCATGATGTGCGTCATGCCGATGACGACGCCGGTGAAATTGTTGGCGAGCGGCAGCGGCTGGCCGATCACGCCGAAGTCGATCAGCCAATTGTTGATGAGCCCCTTGCGCTGCAGGATGACGAGCCAGGCATAGGTGCGCACCAGCACCGAGGTCCAGAACGGCAGGATGACGAAGACCAGGCAGATCGAAGCGGCCCGGCGCGGCAGCTGCGACAGCATGTAGGCCAGCGGATAGCCGAGCAGCACACAGGCACCGGTGACGACGAAGGCCACCTTGAAGGTCGTGACGAAGGTTTTGATGTAGGACGCCTGCTCGAAGAAACGCGCGTAGTTGCTGGCGCTCAGCGCGCCGGTCTCGTCGAACAGCGAGAGCCAGAACAGCCAGCCGATCGGCACGATGATGACGGCAAAGACCAGGAGCAGGCCAGGCGACAGGAGCGCCAACAGTCCGAGCGCCTGCCGTCGCGCGTCGGCGCGCAACGCATCGGCGTTCAGCGCGCCTTCCGGAGTGGCGGCATGGTCAAATCTCGCGGACGCGATGCTCATTGGTCCGCCACCAGAACGATGTCCTGCGCATCGATGCCGAGCGTGATCGGCTCGCCCGGCGCAGGCAGCCTCGCCAGCACGTCGGAGCGGCAATAGTCGCGCAAAGTCACCTGGCGCCCGTCCTTGAGCGTCGCGTAACAGACAAAGGAGTCGCCTTGATAGATGACGTCGCCGACGGTCGCGGGCAGCGCGTTGACCTCGCCTGATTGTTCGGCGCCGGCGATCAGCCGCAGCTTCTCCGGCCGCACCACCATCAGATGCCCGCCGGAAGGCGCGGCTGTCGCGGTCCGTAGCTTGCTGCCCTCGTACCAGACGCCACCGTCGCGGCATTCGACCGGGATGAAGTTGGACTCACCGATGAAGCCGGCGACGAACTTCGTCTTCGGCCTGGCGTAGAGGATTTCGGGCTGGTCGATCTGCTCGATGCGSCCTGCATTCATGACCGCGATGCGGTCCGACATGGTGATCGCCTCGCGCTGGTCGTGCGTGACGTAGACCGTCGTCATGCCGAGCCGGCGGTGCAGGTTGCGCAGCTCGATCTGCATGTGCTCGCGCAGACTTTTGTCGAGCGCCGAGAGGGGCTCGTCCATCAGCACGATGCGCGGTTCGAAGACGATGGCGCGGGCGAGCGCCACGCGCTGGCGCTGCCCACCGGAAAGCTGGTCGACGCGGCGCTCGCCGAGGCCTTTCAGTTGCACCAGATCCAAGGCCCTCTCGACACGCTCGACCGTTTCGGCCGCCGACACGCGGCGCTGCTTGAGCGGAAAGGCGATGTTGTGGAAGACGTTCATATGCGGGAACAGCGCATAGTTCTGGAACACCATGCCGATGTTGCGCTTGTGCGGCGGCATGGCGATGATCTCCTCGCCGCCGACCTTGATGCTGCCGGCATTGGCGCGCACGAAACCGGCCAAAATCATCAACAGCGTCGTCTTGCCGGAACCGGACGGCCCGAGCAGCGTCAGGAATTCGCCGGCGGCGACATCGAGGCCGAGATCGTGCAGGACCGACAACCCGCCAAAGCGCTTCTCGATACCGCTGATGCCGATGGGAAGCGCGGACTGCGCAAGAGACAAGAGCATCTCCTTGGGCTCCGATTTCATTCGTAGCCGGAGCGGCGTTTCAAGCGCCGCTCCGTCAGGCGTTATCTGTCTATTGCTGGATCAGGTTGTTGAACTTCTCGGTCGCCTCGACGAGGGTGTCGCGCCAGAAGGCAGGATCCTGCAACACCTGCTTCTTGACGTTCTCGGGCGAGGAATTGATGTCCTTGATCCGCTCCTTCGGGATCTTGCCGGTTTCGAAGGCCYTCTCGTTGGCCGGGCCGTTGTCGACATAGAGCGGTAGGTTGGCCTGGAGATCGGGGCTGACGAATTTGGCCAGCGCCTTCATGGCGATGTCCTTGTTCTTCGAGCCCTTCGGGATGACCATGCAGTCAGCGGTCAGAACACCTTGGTCGAAGGAAAAGCTCACGGGCGCGCCTTGCTTCTTCAAGGTGCCGGCGCGGCCATTCCAGATGCTCGCCATATCGACCTCGCCGTCCTTGACGAGCTGCATGGCCTGCGCGCCGGAGGTCCACCAGGCGTCGATATGCCCACGGATCTTGTCGACCGACTGCAGTGCGCCGTCGATGTCGACCGGATAGACCTTGTCGATCGGAATGCCCTTGGCGAGCGCCGCGACGCTCAGCGTCTCGGTCGACTGGCTGCCTGAAAGCGCGCGGCGGCCCGGAAACTTCTCGACGTTCCAGAAATCGGCCCAGGTCTTCGGGCCTTTGTCGCCAAAGACGTCCGTGCGGTAGATCAAGACCACCGAAGTGTAGGAGATACCGACCCAGTCGTCATGCACGAGCTTCGGATTGATGCCGCTCTTGTCGATGACATTGTAGTCGAGCTTCTCGAACAGTCCTTCCTTCGAGCCGCGCGCGCATTCATCGGCGCCAAGCTCGGTGATGTCCCATTTCACCGCATTGCCGGTGACCTGCAGGCGAACATCATCAAGGCCGTTTGTGGTGTCCTGCTTGATGGTGATGCCGAGCGCCTTGGCCGTCGGATCGAAGAAGGCCTTGGTCTGCGCCTCCTGATAGGTGCCGCCCCATGAGGCGACAGTGATGCTGTCGGCGGCCGCCGCCGGAACGGCGACCGAGGCCAACAGGCCGGCAATCGCCAGGCCATGGACGGAAATCGTCTTCGTCATTTTTCACTTCTCCAACCGGTGTTCCCATTATCGTTGATTTGGTATGCGAATTTGTATACATTTTTGAGTGTAACTTACGATAACCCGATGTCAACACGGGTCGCGATCCGGGATGCATTTTTCAGAGCGAGCGCCTGTTCGACCCTTCCGCCGGCCCGTGAGCGGTCGTGTTCAAGCAGGGGCTAAAAGGTTCTAGACTGCGATTCTTCGATGGACCATTGGAGGCGGGACGCTTGAGCAAGGAACGGAAAAACACGCTGCGCGACTCGGTGTTCGAGTCGCTGAAGGCGATGATCATCACCGGCCAGATCCCGCCCGGCGGCCGCGTAACGGAAAACGAGATCGCGGAACGCCTCAAGGTCAGCCGCACGCCGGTGCGCGAGGCCTTCAACCGGCTGGAGCGCGACGGTCTGGTGATTGGACGTCCGCGCCAGGGCTATGTGGTCGCGGAATTCAACCTCACCATGTTCCGCGAAGCTTTCGATATCCGCGAATTGCTCGACGGGCGCGCGACCGAACTGGCGGCCGCCAAGGCGACCGCCGCCGACAAGGCAAAGCTGCGCGGGATGCTTGCTGAATGTGAGCGACTGGCGGCGATACCCGACCGCAGCATGCGGGAAAAGTTCGAAGAATTGCAGGTCGGCATCGATCTGCACCGGGCGATCGCCGAGATCAGCGGCAACGAGATGCTGCAAGGCATGCTTTGCGGCATCCTCGACAAATGCCAGCAGTATGTGTGGACGGAGCTGCTGTGGCTGGATGAGTGGAAGCTGACCCGCGAGGAGCACACCGGCATCGTCGACGCGATCTGCGCCGGCGACGTCACTTTAGCCGGCGAGCGAGCACGGGCGCATGTGCGAGGCTCACGCGAGAATATCCTGCGTCTGCTGCAGGCCAAATCCGACTACCAGGGATTTTTCGCCAAGGCGTCGTGAGCCACTCGCGCTATCGCATCAGCTTTCAAGCACAGGGCAGTTGGCGCCGCGCCGAAGACTGATATGCGCCACGTCGCCGACACTGAATTGAAAACCGTCGGCACGGCGCGGAGCGTCGACGACAATGGCCGTCCCCTGCCACAGTTCCGCGTGAAGGCGCAGCGTGCGGCCGTGGAAGACAATGCCGCTCACCCGCGCCGGCGCGGTGCCTTCAGCGGCCTCACCGGCCGCAAGAAGGTCTTCCGGACGCACACCGATGGTGCGGGTATCGCCCGCTGCCGGCATCTCCGCTGTGTCGGAGATCGCCTCCAACGGTAGCGCGCCGGCGGCGAAGCGTAGACGGTCGCCGTCCCTGCCGACAAAGCGCGACTGCAAGAGGTTCATCGTTCCGATGAAGGAGGCGACGAAGCGCGTCGCCGGCCGGTCGTAGAGCGTCGCCGGCGGCGCGATCTGCTCGATGCGGCCCTTGTTCATGACGACGATGCGGTCGGAGATCGACAGCGCCTCGGTCTGGTCGTGGGTGACCATGACGAAGGTGGTGCCGAGCCGCGACTGCAGCCGCTTCAACTCGACCTGCATCTGCTCGCGCAGATGCGCGTCGAGCGCCGACAATGGCTCGTCGAGCAGAAGGACTCGCGGCTCGCAGACGATGGCGCGGGCGAGCGCGACGCGCTGGCGCTGGCCGCCGGAAAGCTCGGAGATGCGGGCGCCGAGCTTGTCGGCGAGCCCGACCATGTCCAGCGCCTCGCCRACGCGCTTTGCCTGCTCGGTGCCGGAGAGCTTTCGCAGCGACAGGCCGAAGCCGACATTGGCCGCAACRTCCATRTGCGGRAACAGCGCATAGTCCTGGAAGACCGTGTTGACCGGCCGGTCGAAGGGCCGGAGGCCCGTGATGTCACGGCCTTCGAGCAGSACATTGCCGCYRGTCGGGCTCTCGAAGCCGGCGATGACGCGCAGGCTCGTCGTCTTGCCGCAGCCCGAAGGGCCGAGCAGGGTCAGGAATTCGCCCYTGGCGATATCGAGGTCGACAGCATCGAGACCGACAATGCCACCGGGAAAGACCTTCGAAACCTTCTCAAGTCTTACGAGCGCATCAGGCGCCATCGCGCACCTCGGACGGCTTGGTGGTGTTGACCCAGAGGATCTGGCAGCGCTCGACGCCGGGATTGCGGAAAGCGTGCAGCAGCGTGCTCTTGAAGGCGAAACTGTCGCCGGCCTTCAGAACATAGGTCGTGGCGTCGACCACCAACTCGACCTCGCCGGCCATGACGAAGCCGAATTCGTGGCCGGCATGGGCGTAGGCTTCCGCCGTGCCGCCGCCGGCCTCGACCGTCACCAGCATGCCGGTGAGCGTGGCGGCGGGCGGCGACAGCAGCGCCTTGGCGATGCCTTCCGACTTCACCGGGATCGAGCGCCGCTTGTCGGCGCGCACACAATAGAGGTCGTTGACCGCCTCGTTGCCGTCGGTGATCAGCGCCGAGGGCTCGATGTCGAGGGCGGCGGCCAGCGGCCAGATCACCTTGACGCGCAGCGAGGACATGCCGCGCTCGATCTGGCTGAGCGCGCCGATGGAGATGCCGGCTTTCGCCGCGAGCTCCGCCAGCGACAGCTTGCGCTCCAGCCTGAGCGCCCGCACACGCCGGCCGACGCGCACGTCGGCTTCGTCCTTCGGCTTTTCGGCGGCTTCGTCAACAACATCCATGCATTCGTCCTCGTCCAGTCTTTCCATCGGTGCGGCGCAGCGCCGCCAGGCTCCCCCTTCTCCCCTTGTGGGAGAAGGTGTCGCCGAAGGCGACGGATGAGGGGTGCTCCAGCTTGGCAAGGACGGCGATCCGTCACCCACCCCTCATCCGTCTCGGCGCTGTGCGCCGATCCACCTTCTCCCACAAGGGGAGAAGGGGGCGCTATTCATCCCCCGGCCTTCACTTTCTCGAACATCTTGGCGACGTCGTCATTCTGCTTCATCGCCCCGGTGAAGAGGGTGGTCTTCAGCATCACATCCGGGTCGGACGGCAATTGCAGCTTGTCCAGTTCCTCCTTCGACACGCCGGCGAAGGCGGTGGAGAGCGAGCTGCCATAGCCGTAGGACTGGATCAGGAACTTGCCGGAGTCGGCGTCGAGCCGGCTGTTGATGAAGTCATAGGCGAGATCGACGTTCTTGGCATCCTTCAGCATGACGAAGCCGCAGGCCCAGGTCAGCATGCCTTCCTTCGGCTTCATGAACTCGACCGGCACGCCCTGTTTCTTGAGCGAGGTGGCCGACGCGTTCCACGTCATGGCGGCGACCAGCTGGCCGCTGGCCAGCGCCTGCTCGACCGAAGTCATGTCGGTGGTATAGCTCGAAAGCAGCGGCCGCTGCTCGCGCAGTTTCGCGGCGACCTTGTCCATCTGCTCCGGCGTCATATCGAAGGGGTTCACACCCGCCAGAAGCGCCGCGACGACCGGCGTGTCATGGACTGCGTCGATGGTCGCGATGCGGCCGGCATATTGCTTGTCCCAGAGAAGGTTCCAGCTCGCCTCGGGGTTCTTCACCAGATCGGTGCGATAGAGGATCGAGGTGTTGCCCCAGTCCCACGGCACCATCCAGACCTTGCCGTCGCCGGCCTGCAGGTCGGGCAGGTTCTTGAACACCGGGAAGATCGAATCCCAGTTCTTGATGCGCTTGGTGTCGATCGGCTGCAGCAGCCCTTCCTTGTTCCAGCGCGCCACCTTGTCGTAGCAGGGATGCGCGATGTCCGGCCGGAARCCGGCCTTGACCTTGGTGAAGGCGTCATCGTCGTCGCCRAAGATGCTCGCCTCGACGCCGTCCGGATGCGCGGCGAGGAAGCTCTTGTTGAAGTCGGGCAGTTCGTAACCCGACCAGGTGAAATATTGCAGCTTGTCGGCGGCAAGCGCGACCGTCGACGACAGCGCCAGGGCCAAGGCGGCAAGGCCTGCGCGAGCTCTGTGCCCGGCGATCGATTTCAGATGGACTGTCATTTCCGTTCTCCTCTCTCTTTGTTGTGGTTCAGGCTGGCTTCGTTGTGGTTCAGGCTGGATGGCGGCGCGCGGCGCCGAGACCGCGATGGCGCAGGATTTCGGCGAGGGTGGCGATGATGAAGGACATGGCGAGGATCACGGTCCCCAGCGCCATCACCGTCGGCAGCGAGCGCGGGAAGCGCAGCTGGCTCCAGATGTAGAGCGGCAGCGTCGGCTCGGTGCCGGCGAGGAAGAAGACGACGATGAACTCGTCGAAGGAGGTCAGGAAGGCGAGCATGAAGGCCGACAGCAAGGCCGGCAGGCTGAGCGGCAGCATGACGCGCCGGAATGTCGTCCAGTCGGAGGCGCCGAGATCGAGCGCCGCCTCGCGGATGGTTTTCGGGATGGCGGCGAAGCGGCTGCGCATGACGACCACCGTCGTCGGCAGCGCGACGAGGATATGGCCGAGCACGATGGAAACGCGCGACGGGCCGAGGCCGATCAGGTTGACCAGGATCAGCAGCGATATGCCGACGATGACGCCGGGTATCAGGATCGGCAGCCGGGCGACCGTGCTGATCGTCGTTGCAAGTGGTGAGCGGCCGTAGAGATCCATATAGGAGACGGTGATGCCGCAGAGCGTCGCGCCGGAGGCGGCGATGACGCCGATGACCAGGCTGTTGGCCAAAGCACCTGAAAGCGCCGGGTTGCCATAGAGCGTCCGGTACCAGCCAAGCGTGAAGCCCTGCAGCGGAAACGCCGCCTGGATGGAATCGTTGAAGGAAAACAGCGGGATCAGCAGGATCGGCAGATAGAGGAAGACGAGGTAGGCAAGCACATAGAGGCCGAGCCAGCGGCCACCGGCGTTGGCCTCTATTCGAGCCCGGCTCATGTGCGGCTGACGAATCTGCGGTCGGCGCCGCGCGCGACGAGGACCACGCAGAGGATCACCATCATGACGCAGACCGAAAGCGCGGCGCCAAACGGCCAGTCATTGGCCTTGCCGAACTGGGACTGGATCAGCGTGCCGATCATGGTGCTGGCCGGGCCGCCGACCATCGCCGGCGTGACATAGTCGCCGACCGTCGGCACGAAGACGACCAGGGCGGCAGCCAGAACGCCCGGCATAGAGTTCGGCAGCACGACACGGCGGAAGCTGGTGAAGGGTCGCGCGCCGAGATCCGAGGCGGCTTCGAGCAGCGATTTCGGGATCGTGTCGAGTGCCACATAGATCGGCAGGATCGCGAAGGGCGCGTATGCGTGGGCGAGCGTCACCACCACCGCGGCCGGCGTGTTGAGAAAGGCGAGGGTCGGTTGCGACCGGAGGCCGCTTTCGATGAAGGCGGAGTTCAGCACGCCGTTGTAGGCAAGCACGATCTTCCAGGCGAAGACGCGCAAAAGATAGCTGGTCCAGAACGGCAGCGTGACCAGGAAGAGCAGCAGGTTGCGCCGGCGCCCGGCATGGAAGGCGAGGTAGTAGGCAACCGGATAGGCGGTAGCGACGGTCGCCAGCGTCACCAAGCCGGCGATCACCAGCGAGCGCAGCGTCACCACCCAGTAGAGCGGATCGGTGGCGACCGTGACGAAATTCGACAGCGTCAGGCCGGTGCCGAGCAGCGATCCGTCATTGCCCCTGAAGGCGAGGAAGACCACAAGGCCGAGCGCGAACAGGATGAGGAAGAAGGTGACCAGCCCGCCCGGCAGCAGCATGGCGATGCGGAAGACCGGCGAGATGCGGCTTTCCGGCAATGGCCTTGCTGTGGCGACGGAGGACATCGAGTTGCCCATCGGATTTCTGAAATCGACTAATGCTTTTTCATATTCATGAAACTGTCAAGCTGAATCGCTTGTGCGCTGCACACCTCGACGTCAGCGCTCGAACGCGTCGAGCATGCGGTACCAGGCGATCGTCGCGGCGACGCCGACCTGGCGGAACGCGTGGAACGGGATCGGCCGGATCGGCGACAGCGGGAACGGCAATTGGCGCACGTCTCCGCTCGCCAGATAGTTCGCCATGCGCTTGCCGAGCGCGCTCATCAGCCCGACGCCCCTGCCCTGGCAACCGACCACGGCGAGCAGGCCCTTTTCCGGTTCGTGCAGATGCGGCAGGTGATCCGGCGTTATCGCCACACGGCCGAACCAGCGCTTTTCGATCGCGATGCCGGCAAGCGCCGGATAGAGGCGAAGGAGCGCATGTTCGCAATGCGCCCAATCGGCGGCGCTCGAAGGCAGCGCCATGCGGCCGCGGCCGCCGAGCACCATCCGGCCGTCGGGGCTTTTGCGGTAGTAGATGAGGATGCGCCGGGAATCGGAAACCGCCTGCCCGCCCGGCAGGATATTCGCGGCAAGATCAGCCGGCAGCGGCGCGGTAGCGATCTGGAAGGAATGCAGCGGCACGATCGTCCGGGCGAGGCCAGGCAGCAGGCCATCGGTATAGGCATTGGTGGCAAGCACGACCGATTTGGCACGCAGTTCGGCCCCGCCTTGCGCTGAAACCCGCCAGAAACCGGCCTCCTTGCCGAGCTTTACCACCCTCTGCCGCTCGGCAATCCTGGCACCGGCCGCCGAGGCGACGCGCGCCAATTCCAGCGTGTAGGAGAGCGGATCGACGACGCCGGCACGGCGGTCAAGCCAGCCGCCGAGATAGCCCTTGGCGCCGGTCATCGCCGCGATTTCGGCCTGGTCGAGCAGCTTGACGTCGGCGCCGCGCGCCCGCCATTGGCGATCCCTGTTCGCTGCCGCTGTCAAAGCGGTCTCGGTGTGCGCCGCCTGGATCCAGCCGTTGCGGGTGAAAGGCACGGCAAGCTTTTCGTCGCGGATCACGTCGAACACCGCGTCGGCGGTCGACGCAGCGAAGTCGACCAGGGCCTCACCCCGCTCCTTGCCGAAATGCTCGATCAGCCATTCCGGATCGTATTTGAGACCGGGGATGACCTGGCCGCCATTCAAGCCCGAAGCGCCCTGCCCGATCGCTCCGGCATCCAGCACCTGCACCGAAAGACCGGCGCGCGCCGCGTGCAGGGCGGTCGATAGACCCATGATGCCGCCGCCGACGACGATCGCGTCAAGCGTGCCGCCAGACGAAAGCTCGGATCGGAACGCGGGAGTCGTTTTGGGCTTCTGCCAGATCGGTTCGGAAAAGGCTGCGGACAAGTGATCACCCGATGGCGACGTAGCTTCGTGAAAATCCTATTCCCGATTTCATAGATTTGAAAGGACGTTTCGATAGGCCAGCCCGCCTGTGGCTGTGTGACAGCGCGTGCATGCCCAAAAACGTTGCCATCGACGGGATAGACGTTTGCGCTAAATCCGGGGAAAGTGCCGCGCAAAAATCGAGAGGACTGGAGACCATGACCGACCTGACCCGTCTGCCCGCCGATGGCCTTTTCGTCGGTCGTGCCAGGACCAGCGAGGCGTCTTATCCGCTGGTGGTGACGGTGCGCGATGGCCAGATGATCGACATCACATCGAGCGCGGCACCCACGGTGCGCGATCTTTGCGAGCTGGAGGATCCGGCCGGCCACGTTCGTTCGGCCAAGGGCAAGCCGCTGGGCGCGCTGGCCGAGATCGCGGAGAACAGCTTCGAGGCCAGGCGGGACACCAGGAAGCCCATCCTGCTTTCGCC
>BFBZ01000920.1_pt1 | contig 22464 bp, 25 predicted proteins | sample 1888401 | NCBI WGS metagenome assembly BFBZ01 (sample SAMD00112614, study PRJDB3348) | symbiont metagenome | host: Chara braunii
AAAATCATCACCGCCGGTGGAAGACTGCCGATGATCGCTGCGGAAGACTTCGCTTCCTGCGACATGGCGACGATTTTCGCTTTCATCTTCTTACGGTCGCGCAGGACTTTCGAAAGATTGCCCAGGCTTTCCGCCAGATTGCCGCCTGCCTTCTGCTGAATGGAAACGACGATGCAAAAGAAATTCGCTTCTGCGACCGGCATGCGCTCATAGAGCTTCAGGACGGCTTCGTAGAGCGGAATGCCCAGCGTCGTCTGTTCGATGATATGGCGGAATTCGGTCCTGACCGGCTCCTGCGCCTCGGTTGCCACGATGCGCAGGCAATCGCCCAGCGGCAGGCCGGCCTTGACGCCGCGAACGATGACGTCGACTGCATTGGCGAGTTCGTTGAGAAAGGCGGCCAGGCGCCGCCTCTTCAGGAAGCCGAGAATCCAGCGCGGCAGGCCAAGCCCCAGGGCAAGCCCGGCGGCGAGCGCCCAGAGCGGTTCGACGCCGACGATCATCACGCCCAGGAAGCCGACGATCCCGAGAGCGCCAGACGCCATCAGGAATCTCTGCTTGGTCCAGGTCAGCCCAGCCTGGGCGATCTGGATCGACAGCGGTGGCCGGCTGGCGTTCTGGCGCCTCCGGTCGATCTCCTTCAGCGTCTCTTCGACGCTCGGCCGCTTGACCGAGGCTTCCTCGGTCCTGCGGATCGGCCGTGCCACCGTGCCGGCCACGGCCTGCCGCCGCTCATCGGCCTTCACCTCACCCGACAGAAAGGGGTAGATCAGGGCATAGGCGAGCCCGCCGGCGCAGAGGACGGCAAGTCCGACGATCGCGAGGGTGTCGATCTCGAACATTGGCCTACCTTATCGGTTCGTCGTAGTCGGACGCATCGAGCGCCGCCGCCAGCCGCTTGTCCTCGCCGTAGTAGCGGGCGCGGTCCCAGAACCGCGGCCGCCCGATGCCGGTCGAGCGATGCCGGCCGTTGATCTTGCCGTGTTCGTCCTCACCCAGCATTTCGTAGACGAACAGATCCTGGGTGATCGGCGTATCGCCTTCGAGCCCCATGACCTCGGTGATATGGGTGATGCGGCGCGAGCCGTCGCGCAGGCGCGAGGCCTGGACGATGATATCGACCGAGCCGACGATGATTTCGCGCACCGTCTTGGCCGGCAGCGAATAGCCACCCATGGCGATCATCGATTCCATGCGGTTGAGGCATTCGCGCGGGCTGTTGGCGTGGATCGTGCCCATCGAGCCGTCATGGCCGGTATTCATCGCCTGCAGGAGATCGAAGACTTCAGGTCCGCGAACCTCGCCGACGATGATCCGCTCAGGCCGCATGCGCAGGCAGTTCTTGACGAGCTCGCGCATGGTCACCTGGCCCTCGCCCTCGAGATTGGGCGGCCGGGTTTCCAGGCGCACGACATGCGGCTGCTGCAATTGCAGCTCGGCGGCGTCCTCGCAGGTGATGATTCGTTCGTCGGCGTCGATATAGCGGGTGAGGCAATTCAACAGCGTCGTCTTGCCCGAGCCGGTGCCGCCGGAGACCACGATGTTGCAGCGCACCCGGCCGATGATCTTGAGCACCTCGGCGCCTTCGGGCGAGATCGAGCCGAACTTGACCAGCTGTTCGAGCGTCAGCTTGTCCTTTTTGAACTTGCGGATCGTCAGGGCCGCGCCGTCGATGGCGAGCGGCGGCGCGATCACATTGACGCGTGAGCCGTCGGGCAGGCGCGCGTCGCAGATCGGTGACGATTCGTCGACGCGCCGGCCGACCTGGCTGACGATGCGCTGGCAGATGTTCATCAGCTGCGAGGCGTCGCGAAACCGGATGCCGGTTCTCTGGATCTTGCCGGCGACTTCGATATAGACGGTGTTCGGGCCGTTCACCATGACGTCCGAGATGTCGTCCCGGGCCAGCAAAGGCTCGAGCGGGCCGTAGCCGAGCACGTCGTTGCAGATATCTTCGAGCAGATCTTCCTGCTCGGCGATCGACATCACGACGTTCTTGATCGTGATGATCTCGTTGACGATGTCGCGAATTTCCTCGCGCGCCGACTGGCCGTCGAGCTTGGCCAGCTGCGACAGGTCGATCGCTTCGATCAGCGCGCCGAAGACTTGGCCTTTGGTCTCATAAAAACTCGCCGAACGCTGCCGCTCTTCCATCGCCGGGGCGACCGGAGCAGCCGGTGCCAGCGGCGGCGAAGCGACGGTCGGGGCAAATCGCGGTGCCGCGTCCGGCGCGCGGGCGGCGCCGGGCGACGGGCGCTCGAGCGCGGCCGTGCCCTGCGAGAGGGGACGCCCGCTTCCCGATCCTGTCGTGCTGCGCTTTCCGAACATGGTGCGTCAGGTCCCCGGCCGTCAGGCCTTCTTGCGTCGTTGCGTCAGCTTCTCGATGAACGGCGTCAGCGGGGCGAGCAGGCCCGGTCGCGCCTTGCGCGTGTCGTGACGGCCGGTCATGGCGAGCGCCAGCTCGGTGAACTGGCCCGATACCTTATGTCCGGGCTCCATTTCGGCGACCATTTGGCCATTATTCGCCGCCGTGCCGAACAGTTGCGGCTCGAAGCCGATGATCGCCACCGGATCGGCCTCCAGCGCCTTGGCGAAATCGGCCGGCTTGATCTCCGGGCGCCGGGCCACGCCGGTCTGATTGAGCAGATAGCGCGGCGCCGAATCGTTCGGCCGCGAAGCGCGCAACAGATCCATCATGTTCTTGGCGTTGCGCAGATTGGCGAGATCGGGGGTCGCGACCACCAGGATCTCGTCGGCATTGGTCAGCGCGCGTTTCGACCAGCCGGTCCAGCCATGCGGCAGATCGAAAATGATCGAGGGTATGGTGGCACGCAGAATGTCGATCAGCGGATCGAAGGCATCGGGGCCGAGGTCATAGACACGCTCCAGCGTCGCCGGTGCGGCCAGCAGCGACAGATTGTCCGAACAACGCGACAGCAGGCGATCGATGAAGGCGGTGTCGACGCGATCCGGCGAAAAAACCGCATCGGCGATGCCCTGCGGCGGGTCCTGGTTGAAATCGAGACCGCCGGTGCCGAACGGCAGGTCCATATCGGCGATGCAGGTATCGACGCCGATATCCTTGGAGATCGCCCAGCCGAGATTATGCGCGATCGTCGAGGCGCCGACGCCGCCCTTGGCACCGATGACCGCGATCACCCGGCCGACCGGCTTGGCTCCCGGCGCCCCATAGAGCGAGGAAACGGTGCGGATGACGTCGAGCACGCCGATCGGGCCGATCAGGTAGTCGCTGACCCCGCGCGCCACCAGCTCCCGATAGAGCACGATGTCGTTGACCTGGCCGATGACGATCACCTTGGTGGTGGCGTCGCAGACTTCGGCCAGTTCGTCGAGCTGATCGAGAATTTCATTGCGCCGGCCGATCGTCTCGAGAATGACGACATTCGGCGTCGGCGAGGTGCGATAGGCTTCCAGCGCCGCCGGAGCCCCGCCCATCTGGACGCGCAGATGCGCCTTGTCCATGCGGCGGTCCTCGGCGGCTTCGGCGATCACCTCGGCAAGATCGGTGGTTTCGCAGAAGGCCTGCAGCGAGATGCGCGGCACGGGCGCGATCTGCTCGATCGGATCCTGGTCTTGATGGGGCGTGTCTTCCACGGCTGTCATCTTCCCCCGCCGACGGCGGATTTGACGTCCGTGAGCGGCTGCATCGGCGAATGAACGGTGTGTGGTCCGGGCGAAGTACCGGCGCGATATCGGCCCAGATTGGTCTGGCGCCGGGTCGCATCGATGGGCGTCTCGGCGCGTGGCCGCAGGAGGTCGCTCGGCTGGGCGACCATGGCGGCGAAATTCTGCTGGCTGGCGCAGCCGTGATTCCAGTTTGGCCGGTTCATGTTGTCGAGCAGGCCGTCGCCGACACCGATATCGTGCGGCCACTGGCCGCATTGGGTCGCGACATAGGCACCTTGCGGGCTCACCATGATGGGATGGCGCTGGCGATAATCGCTGGGGAAGTGCTGTTCGATCTGGGCGATGCGGGAACGCTCGCAGCCACCCAGCGCCGTTGCCGCGAGGCCGAGGACGGCGAGGTGAACCAGACGGTTGCGACGGAACGCGCGATACATGGAACCAATCCTTCCTTTTCAGGCGTCAGTCGCGGATGAACCCGACGGGTCCGTTGAAGCGGCCGTTGGTGGCCGGCGCCGGGCCGGTGCCATAGATGCGGTTGAAGCGACCGAGGAGGTAGCTCGCCGGGTCCGATGCATCCTGGTAGTTGTCGTCGGGGCGGGCGAGGGCATTGGCCGGAACCGCCCGGGCGATATAGGGCGTGACCGAGATCACCAGTTCGGTCTGGCCACGCCGATAGTCGCGCGAGCGGAACAGCGCGCCGAGAATCGGCAGATTGACCGCGCCCGGCACGCCGTTGATGTTCTGCGCGGTGGTTTCCTTCAACAGGCCGGCCATCACGATCGAGCCGCCCGAAGGCAGTTCGACGGTCGTATCGGCCCGGCGGGTCTGCAGACCGCGAATGGTCAGACCGGTGATCTGGACCGTAAGCGTATTGTCCACCTCGCTGACCTCGACGCCGACACGCAGGCTGATGCGGCCTTCGGAAAGCACGACCGGCGTGAAGGCGAGCGCCACGCCGAAGGCCTTGAATTCGACCACGACGTTGCCGGTGAGATCACGGCCCGTCGGTACCGGGAATTCGCCGCCGGCGAGAAAGCGGGCCTGCTCGCCGGAGACCGCCGTCAAAGTCGGCTCGGCCAGGGTTCGCACCAGACCCTGTTCCTCATAGGCCTTGAACGTGGCGGACAGTGCGGCGGCACCCATCTGCGAGCCGATCGTCAGCGTGTTCAGCGGGCTCGTGCCGGTGGCGTTGAAATTGCCCGAGGTGGAGATATTGCTGCCGCCGCCGAGACCGGTGCCCAGTAGATTGACGCCGAGCTGCTTGACGATGGTCCGCTGCACCTCGGAAACCGTCACCTTCAGCAGCACCTGGTCGCGGCCGCGAATGGTGATGGCGTTGACCACCTTCTTCTCGTCGCCGACAAGCCGCGCGGCCACGTCGATGGCCTGCTGTGCCTCAAGCGCGTTGGCGACCTGGCCGGACACCACGACGGAATCGTTGACCGCGCGGACATCCAGGGGCGAACCCGGCAGGAGGCTGCGCAGCGTCTGCCGGAGCCCGCCGAGATCGCGCCCGACTTCGATATCGTAGCTGGCGATCTGCCGCCCCTCGGCATCGAGGAAGAAGACATTGGTCTGCCCGACCGCGACGCCGATCAGGAAGGCCCGGCGCGCCGAGCGGACGACGGCATTGGCGATCGCGGGATTGGCGACGATGACGTCGCGGGCATCCCGCGGCAGGTCGACCGGCAGGGATTTGCCGACGCCCAGCTGGACCGCCCGGTTGGCGGACTGTTCGGCCGACTGGCGCGGCACCGTGCTCGTCTGCGCCGAAGCGGCGGACAGGCCGCTCGCGGCCACCAGCAGGGCCAGCAGAATCGGCGAAAGCCGACGGCGGATCAGGGCCATTGTGCCGGCTGTGGCGCGCATCGGAAGCTCTTTTGCGGATGGGCCGCGCGAGCGGCAGCTGGCTTGCACATCGAACGGGACTGGAGGGATCGGGCGCGACATCATTCGGTTCCCTGCGGACTGGTCGGCACCGATTGAACCGTGCCGTGCCGCACGATGGTCATGCGGCCACCGTGGCGGGACGAGAAAAGCGGGTCGCCGTCATCGCCGGTATCGCCGGCGAGATTGGACGACATGGCATCGGCGAGGCTGCGCAGCGCCAGCGACAGGGTGCCGAGCTCGCGCGACAGCGCCAGCGTCTCGGCCTGGGCCGGGGTCAGTTCGAGCGTGGCGGTGCGGCCGACAATGGTCTTCTCGCCGTTCTTCTCTTCGACCACCTGATCGACCGCCAGCACCCGGACATTGCGCAGCACGGTCGAGCTGGTATGGGTCATGCCGTCGCCCAGGCCGGCGGCGTTGTTGGTGCGGCGGGCGAGAATCACGTCGACCCGGTCATTGGGCAGGATGAACGCGCCGGCGCCGCGCGACGGGTCGTCGATCGGTGCGGCGATGGCGCGCATGCCAGGCGCGAGAATGGCCGACATGAAGCCGCGGCCGCCCTTGATCAGCTTGGCCGGCCGGATCGGCTCGCCCTGGGCGAAGGAGGCGCGGGCGATCGAGCCGAGCGCCTCGTCCATCGCGACCTGGCCCGTGTCGCCCGCGCGTCTGATCACGAAATTGTCGGATCCGGCCTCTTCCGGCCAGCGGCGCCATTGGATATCGGCGGGCGACAGCACCTTGCCCATCGGGATTTCGATGCTGGCCACCAGCACGTCGACGGTACGCATTTCCGGCACCGGTGCGGGCGCCTGCTGGACCACCGGTTCCGGCGTCTTGCGGCCGCCCATCAGCATGGCGGCCAGCCCGCCGGCACCGAGCGCCACTGCAATGACGACGATCTGGGCAGGCTTCAAACGCATCAGACGAACCCCCACGCTTGGCGAGGGACCCTGAGATCCCCGCTCAATCGCGGATTTCATCAGGCAAAGGTCAACTTATGGTTAACTCTGTATGAGCAATCTGCCCTAACAGAAGGTAATCGCCGCCGGCGCGGACCGTGGCCTCAATGGACCGCGCCGCTCATCCAGACGCTCGTCGGATAGAGCAGCAGGCCGGCCGCGGCGAGCGCGATGCCATAGGGAATGCCGGTCTTCTCGTCGGTTATCTTGGCGTACCAGCCTTCGCGGATCAGGAAGGAAGGGTGCAGCGGCGCGCCGCGCAGCAGCAGCAGGCCGATCGTCAGCGTGCCCCCGAGCATCGAGGACAGAACCGCATATTCCATCAGTTGCGACCAGCCGAGCCAGAGCGCGGTGGCGGTGGCGAGTTTCGCATCACCCCCGCCGATCCAGCCGAAGGCAAAGAAGGCGAAGGTGATGACCAGCACGGCGAGGCCGGCCAGGGCGTGCATGCCGATGACCTCCCAGCTCATGCCCGTAACCAGGGCGAGAACGACGAAGCCGGCGATCAGGATGAGCGAGACCCGATTGGAAATCGTCATGGTGAACAGATCGCTGGCGGCGGCGAAGGCCATCATCGCGGGAAAGACCAGCAGGATCGCGAGTTCGGTCATTGTTCGCTCCATGCGCTCTTTCGCGCCGGTCGGGGGCGGACGAGATCTGGCACGGTGGCGGTTTCAGACCAGTGAACGCCAGATGACGACCAATCCGCAGATCAGGCCGGCGCTCAGCGCGGCAACGACCAGAAGGACGGTGGCGGCACTCTCGGCCGGTGCCCCGGCATTCGTCCAGCCAAGGCTTGCCAGCCCTGTTCGGTCCGGCCGCAGGTCGATCTTGCTGTGGGGCGCGGCCATCCGTCGACCTGTCCGGCTAGGCGAGCAAGGCATTCGGCCGGCGGCCAGTCATGGCGCACCGGGCGACCCCGTCGCCGCTATTTGTTGAGGCCGTTGACCTGGTTGAACTGGGCCAGGACTTTCGGTCCGATGGCATTGACGACGCCGATGATGGCGCCGGACAGGCCGGCGATGATCAAGCCATACTCGATCGCGGTCGCGCCCGACTCATCTCTTACGAAGCGAACGATCAACGTTTGCATGTAAGTATCTTCCGCTATCGAGGGCGTCCCGCGATCCGCCGAGACGGGCGGATCGCAGAAGTCATTCCAGCAAATCGGCAGATTACTTGCTGAGGTTGGTATTGACGTTGGTGAAAGCGGTGGTGACTTTCGTACCGATGCCGTTGACGACGCTGATGATGACGGCGGCGATGCCGGCGGCGATCAGGCCGTATTCGATGGCGGTCGCGCCGGACTGGTCCTTGGCGAAACGGGCGAGAAGGCTCTTCATGACTGACTCCTAGTGTCCACGTTTGGGCGCCGGTCCGGCGCTATTCGCAGGTCTTTTGTCGACCCGTTCGAATGATTACGAAGCTAGCAGCCATGCCTTGCGGCTTAGTTAAAACAAACATCTGATTTCTGTCGATAGACCAACGTTGATGTCGTGGTTAATTGTAGGTGGACGACGCTATTATTCGGTTTATCGTCAGTAAATACTGCAGTAATAATTCTTAATGTCCAATTTATTCGATCAGCAATACATGATTAGGGCGAGCGACTGCGACATCAACGGGCTTGTCTTGGCTGTCCATCGGGCCAGCCCTGCCGCAACCCGCCGGGTTTGTCCTGGCCATGCCGGGGCATTGGCAAATCGTTCACCAATTTCTGGTTAGTTCTGCGGCATGAATGATGTCGGCCCGCTGTCCGGAGCTTTGAACACCATGGCGGTCACGCCCCAGCGCCATCTGCCGGCCGTCGCGCTTGTCCTGGCGATGGGCCTTGCCGCGGTTTCGCCGCGCGCTTCGCTTGGCAACGAACGCGTCCAGGACCAGACCGAGCTCATGACCCACGGCCTGACCGTGACGATGGACCAGGCGCGTATCGTGCGCCTGCCGCCGCGTGTGTCGACGCTGGTGATCGGCAATCCGCTGATCGCCGACGCCACGGTTCAGGCCGGGGGATTGATGGTCCTGACCGGCAAAGGCATAGGCTCGACCAATCTGATCGCGCTCGACGCCCGTGGCGAACAGCTGATGGCGGTGCAGGTCCGGGTTCGACCACAGAATGATGCCGTGGTGCAGGTTTATCGCGGGGTCGAGCGCGAAACCTATTCATGCACGCCGACCTGCGAGCGCACGATGGCGGTCGGCGATTCCAAGGCCTTTTTCGAGACGGCTCTGGGTCAGGCGCGCAGCCGGGACGCCGCGGCGTCCGGGCGTGGCGGTGGTGGTGCGGCCGCCGCGGCGCCGCGCTGAGACCGAAGCCCTTCGTTTTTGGGCATTTCGGGCAACGGTTCGTCAACAGGTTTCCCCTAAGACAGGGCACTTGTTTGCCCGATGGCTTGCGCCCCCGGGTCAGGAGGCGAGAGTGGCATGACTGTTTCGCGTTTGCGCCGCTTGGCCGCGTGGCTTTCACCCAGCGAGTTGTCCCGGCGCGCGGCCTTGCGCGGCTTCGTGCGGCCGAGGATCGTCAGGCGTTTCAAGCGTGACGACAAAGGCTCCACCGCGATCGAGTTCGCCTTCGTCATTGGACCTTTCCTGTTCCTGATTTTCGCGACCATCGAGGTGGCGATGGTGTTTTTCGCCAGCCAGTTGCTCGAGACCGCGACCGCCGATGCCGCGCGCCTGATCCTGACCGGCCAGGCGCAGGCCGCCAATTTCGACAAGAATGCCTTCAAGGCCGCCGTTTGCGACAAGGTCAAGGTGCTGATGAGCTGCACCAATCTCAATGTCGACGTGCAGACGGCTGCCAGTTTCAGCGCCGCCAGCACCGCGGCACCGACGCGGACAAGCACTGGCGCGGTCAACTATTCCGGCATGTCCTACAATCAAGGCGCCGGCGGGGACATCGTGGTCGTCAAAGTGCTCTACGAATGGCCGGTGCTCATGCCGACCTTCGGGCTCTCGGTCGGCGACCTGCCCAACGGCAAGCGTCTGATCATGTCGACCGCGGCATTCCGCAACGAGCCCTTCTCGACTTCGTCGCCGGCGTCCTGACGGCCTTTCCCGAGTGGTGATCCGCATGACGCGCAAAGACCTGTTCGGCAATATTTCGGCGCTCGCGACGGACGCCCGGGCGTTCGTGTCGCGGGCGCGCAAGGATACCCGGGGGGTGTCGGCGATCGAGTTCGGCCTGGTTGTCACATTGATGGTGCCGCTGCTCTTCGGGCTTGCCGAGACGACGCAGGCGCTTCAGATCAATCGCAAGGTGTCGATTGCGGCGCGGGCGCTGGCCGACCTGGCCTCGCAGACGGCGACCATCGCCGATGCCGACATGAAGAATATCAAGGACGCCGCAAGCGACGTCCTTGCGCCGTTTCCCGTCGCCAATGCCCGGGTCACGCTGACCGGCATCAAGATCGACGACAAGGGCAAGGCGACGGTCGGTTGGAGCGAGGTGCGCAGCGGCGCGTCGGATGTCGGGGGCTATGCCTGCGGCGCGACGATGACCGTGCCGGCGGATCTCATGCCGGCGCTCGGCAAGACCGGCTTCCTCGTTCTTGCCGAGGTGACTTACAATTACCGGCCCGCGCTTCCCTGGTTCATGCCGGCCTCGGTTGTTCTCTCCGACCGGCTCTATGCCGGTCCGCGCATCGGCGCATCGATCACCCGCACCGGTTCTGGCGCGACCTGTTCCTGATCACCAGGCGGACGTCGCCGGCAAGGTGATTTCGGTGCCCAGATGGGCGGCGATCGCCTTGGCTGCGGCCCCGGCGGTCGCGAATGTCGCTTGCAGCAGGTAGCCGCCGGTCGGCGCCTCCCAGTCGAGCATTTCGCCGGCGACGAAGACGCCCGGCAGTGCCATCAGTGCGCCGGCGGCGTCGACCGCATCGAGCCTGACCCCGCCGGCGCTGGAGATCGCCCGGCCGATCGGCCGCGCTGCCAGAATGTCGAGGGGGGCGGCCTTGATCAGGCCGGCGAGCTGCTCCGGGCTGCGCGGTAGCGGGCCGCCCGAGGCCTCATGCAGCAGGCCTATCGCCTGCGGCGTCAGTCCCAGCCGCTTCTTCAATGTGCTGGACAGCGAATCCTTTGCGCGCGCGCCGGCGAGCCGCGCGGCGATGACATCCGGCGCGAGATCCGGTTTCAGATCGATCGCAAGCCGCGCCGCGCCGTCGGCGAGTGCGTCGCGCACCGGTCGCGACAGGGCATAGATCGCGCCGCCCTCCAGTCCGGTGCCGGTAATGACTGCTTCGCCCTGGCTCACGCGGTCGGCGATGGCGACCGCTATGCGTTTCAGCGGCTGGCCGGCGAAGCGCGCGGCAAATCCGGGCGACCAGCCGATGTCGACACCCATATTGGCCGGTTCGAGCGGCGTCACCGCCACGCCCTGCTGTTCCAGCGCCGCGACCCAGGCGCCGTCCGATCCCATGCGCGGCCAGCTGGCGCCGCCCAGTGCCAGCAGCGTCGCCTTGGCCTTGACCGTTTCCGGCCCGTCCGGCCCGTCGAACCGCAATGCGCCGGCCCGGCCGAAACCGGTAAACCGGCGTCGGCTGACCAAGGTTACGCCGAGCGCGTCCAGTCGGGCCAGCCAGGCGCGTGCCAGCGGCGAGGCCTTGAAGCTTTCGGGGAACACCCGGCCGCTCGATCCGATGAAGGTTTTCTGGCCAAGGCCTTCGGCCCAGGCTCGCAGCGCCGAAGGCGGAAAGCCATCGAGCGCCAGCTCGAGCCAGCCCGCACCCGCGCCATAGCGGGCGAGAAACGCTTCGCGCGGTTCGGAATGGGTCAGGTTCAGACCGCCGCGCCCCGCCAGCAGGAACTTTCGCGCCGGCGATGCCATGCGTTCGAAAATAGTGACCGAGAAGCCGGCCTGGGCAAGCTGCTCGGCGGCAAACAGGCCGGCCGGTCCCGCACCGACGATCGCGACCTGGCAGGACCGCGAAATCATGCTCCAACATAGGCCTTGACGGCCTCCCGTTCGGCGTCCGTCATGTGCAGGCCTCGTTTGGAGCGGCGCCAGAGGATATCCGCGGCGGTCACTGCCCATTCCTCCGCCCTGAGATAAGCGATCTCGGCTTCCGTCAGGGTGGCGCCGAAATCCTGCCCGAGATCGGCGGCGCCCCTGGCGTCCTTGAGGATCCGGCGGGCCCTTGTGCCATAGGCTTGCGCCAGGCGAAGCGCGTGTGCCTCGCTCAGAAAGCCATGGTCCCGCCTCAGCTCGGCGGCGAGCGCGACCGCGCCGCCCATGGCGAAATCGCCGCCCGGCAGCGCCGCCTTGGCGGTCCAGCCGCTGCTGGTCGCGAGCGCCGGCAGGTCACCGGCCAGGGTCTCCAGGGCGCTCATCGCCAGCCGTCGATAGGTGGTGATCTTGCCGCCGAACACCGACAGGAGCGGCGCCTCGCCGGCTTGGCCGTGGCGTTGCAGCACATAGTCGCGTGTCGCCTCCTGAGCCGCCGAAGCGCCGTCGTCGAACAGCGGCCGGACCCCGGAATAGGTCCAGACCACGTCGTCCCGCCCGATCGGGGCGGCGAAATATTCGCTCGCCGCCGCGCAGAGATAGGCGATCTCATCCTCGCCCGCGCCAACCGAGGCGGGATCGCCGTCATAGTCTCGATCGGTCGTGCCGATCAGCGTGAAACCGCCCTCATAGGGGATGGCGAAGATGATCCGGTTGTCGGCGTTCTGGAAGATATAGGCACGATCATGTTCGTAGAGCTTGCGCACCACGATATGGGATCCCTGGACCAGCCGGACCTTGTTGGCGGCGGGCAGGCGGACCGTATCTCTCAGGAATCGCTCGACCCAGGGACCGGCTGCGTTGACCAGGGCGCGCGCCGCGAGGCGCGTCCGGGCGCCGGTCAGACGATCCTCGACGTCGACCAGCCAGAGGCCGTCGGCGCGCTCTGCCGCGACCGCCCGGCTGCGGGTCAGGATGGTTGCCCCGCGCTCGGCGGCGTCACGGGCGTTCAGAACCACCAGCCGGCTGTCGTCGACCCGGCAGTCGGAATATTCGAAAGCCCGCGAATAGCCGGATTTCAGCGGCTTTCCGGCCGGATCGGTCCGGAGATCCAGCGTCCGGGTCGCCGGTAGCTGCTTCCGGCCACCGAGATGATCATAGAGAAACAGCCCGAGCCGCAGCATCCAGGCTGGCCGCAGGCCCTGGTGGTGGGGCAGCACGAAGCGCAGCGGGCCGATCACATGCGGTGCGATTGCCCAGAGCACTTCTCGCTCGATCAACGCCTCGCGGACCAGCCGGAATTCGTAATGTTCGAGATAGCGCAAGCCGCCATGGATCAGCTTGGTCGACCATGACGACGTGCCGCTGGCGAGGTCGTCCTGCTCGACCAGGGTCACGCTCAAGCCGCGGCCGGCCGCGTCGCGCGCGATGCCGGCGCCGTTGATGCCCCCGCCGACCACCAGAAGGTCGACCACGCGATCCGCCATGCCTTGTCCCGCCGAGGTCAATAGTTTGATGTCCGTCTGACGCCTTTCGCCTTCCGCCGCAAGGGGTTCCGGTGCGAGGATGGCGACCGACCGCGGCAAGCGGACCATTCAGGGAGGGAGAAGTCCATGGCGCCGGCCGTCATCGCCATCGACCAGGGAACCACATCGTCGCGGGCCATCGTGTTCGGCCAGGACCTGTCGATCCGCGCCGTGGCGCAGCGGGAGTTCGCCCAGCATTATCCGGCCTCCGGCTGGGTCGAGCACGATGCCGAGGAGATCTGGACGACCGTGGTCGAGACCGTCCGGGCGGCCATGGCCAAGGCCGGCGTGACGGCTGGCGAGGTTGCCGCTCTCGGCATCACCAACCAGCGTGAGACCACCGTCATCTGGGAAAGATCCACCGGCCGGCCGATCCACCGGGCGATCGTCTGGCAGGACCGGCGCACCGCCGCCGAATGCGCCAGGCTGAAAGCCGAGGGGCATGAGCCGCTGATCGCGGCGCGCTCGGGCCTTTTGCTCGACCCCTATTTCTCCGGCACCAAGATCGCGTGGCTGCTCGATCATGTCGAAGGCGCGCGCCAACGCGCCGAGCGCGGCGAACTCGCCTTTGGCACCATCGACAGCTTCCTGCTCTGGCGGCTGACCGGCGGCAAGGTCCATGCGACCGATGCGACCAATGCCTCGCGCACCATGCTGTTCGACATTCATCAGGGCGATTGGAACCCCGACCTGCTGCACCTGCTCAGGGTGCCGCGCGCGCTGATGCCTGACGTCAGGGACTGCGCGGCCGATTACGGCCTGACCGATCCCGTCCTGTTCGGCGGGCCGATCGCCATTGGCGGCATTGCCGGCGACCAGCAGGCGGCAACCGTCGGGCAGGCCTGTTTTGAGCCCGGCATGATGAAGTCGACCTATGGCACCGGCTGTTTCGCCTTGCTCAACACCGGTGCCGAAGCGGTGGCCTCGCGGTCGAGACTTCTCACCACCATTGCCTATCAGCTCGACGGCAAGCGCACCTATGCGCTCGAAGGGTCGATTTTCGTCGCCGGCGCCGCCGTCCAATGGCTGCGCGACGGTCTCGGCATCATCAAGACGGCCAGCGAGACCGGGGCGCTGGCCGAGGCCGCCGATCCGCAACAGGACGTCGTCCTGGTGCCGGCCTTTGTCGGGCTCGGCGCACCCTATTGGGACGCCGAATGCCGCGGCGCGATCTTTGGCCTGACCCGTGGCACCGGTCCGCGCGAAATGGCCCAGGCGGCGCTCGAGAGCGTCTGCTTTCAGACCGCCGATCTGCTGTCGGCGATGCGCGCCGACTGGCCCGGCGCCGGCAACGCCGGCACCGTGCTGCGGGTCGACGGCGGCATGGTGGCCTCGGACTGGACCATGCAGCGGCTCGCCGACCTGCTCGATGCACCGGTCGATCGGCCCCAGGTGCTGGAGACCACGGCGCTGGGCGCGGCCTATCTCGCGGGTCTTTCCCGCGGCGTCTATCCAGAGCCTGGTGAGTTCGCCGGTCGCTGGCGGCTGGAGCGGCGCTTCGAGCCGGCGATGGACGAGACGACGCGCGGCGCCAAGCTGGTGCGCTGGCGCGACGCCGTGGCGCGCACCTTGTCGCGCCCGGCCGGTTAGCCCAGGTCGAACGGCACGACCTTGCGGCTGTCCGACGGCACGCGGATCTCGCGATCGACCGGCGGCACCGCACGCTGGTGGCAGGCCGTCCGCTCGCAGATGCGGCAGGACACGCCGATCTTGGCGACATTGGCCTCGGCCTTCAGGTCGATGCCCTCGGAATAGATGATGTCGCCGGCATAGGAGACCTCGCAGCCGAGCCCGAAGGCATAACGCCGGACCGGCGCGCGCCAATGCGCCGCGCCCTTGGTCACCGCGCGCGCCAATGACAGGTAGCGCACGCCATCGGGCATTTCGGCCACCTGCACGAAAGTCCGGCCGGTCTGTTCGAAGGCCTCATGGACGTTCCACAGCGGGCAGGCACCGCCGAAACGGGCGAACTGGAAGCGTGTCGCGGAATGCCGCTTGATCACATTGCCGGCGCGATCGACCTTCAGGAAATAGAACGGGATGCCCTTCTGGCCGGGCCGTTGCAGGGTCGACAGCCGGTGGCAGACCTGTTCGAGGCTGGCACCGAAGATGCGGCCGAGCAGGTCGACGTCGTGACGGGTTTCCTTGGCCGCGGCGAGGAAGCGCCGATAGGGCAGCATCAGCGCGCCGGCGAAATAGTTGGCGAGCGCCACGCGGGCGATGTCGCCGGCGGCGCGCGAGCGAAACCGGCCGCCCTCGGCCAAGGCGGCCAGCGTATCGGCCTGTTCGAGCCTGGCGATGCGGTTGGCGAGCAGGAAGGTCCGGGTGGCCGGATCGAGCGCGCCGTCGAGCACCACGAGCCTCGGCCCGGCCTCGTAGCGTTCCATCAGATCGTCGCCGAGATTGGCTGTTGCGTCGACGGTGACGCCGTGGCGGCTGGCCAGATAGCCGGTCAGCACTTGCAGCCGGTCGCTCGCCGCCGCCAGCCCGAGCCGCTCGGCCAGGTCCTCCGCGGCGCGGTCGAGATCGTCGACATAGTTGTCGACATAGTGGAAATAGTCGCGCACCTCCTCGTAAGGCAGCAGCGCCGCCTCGCCTTCTTCGCCTGATGGCGGCAGGAGTGGCGCGTCGCCGGCGGCTTGCAGACGCTCGCGCAGGCGCCTCGCGGTCTGGTGCATGCGCAGAAAGGCCCTGGCGAAGGCCGGGCTATCGGAGGCGACCCGCTTCAGGTCCTGCAAACCCGGGGCGCCTTCCGCCAGCATCGGGTCGGCCGCCGCCTCGCGCAGATCGGTGACCAGGCGGTCGGTGTCGTCGACCGCGAAGGTCGCGAGATCGACCCCGAAAGTCTGGCCGAGCGCCACCAGGACGCCTGCCGTCACCGGCCGCTGATTGTTCTCGATCTGGTTGAGATAGCTCACGGAAAGGCCGAGACGCTGGGCGAAGGCGGTCTGGGTCAGGCGGGTGCCTTCACGCAGGCGGCGCAGTGCCGGGCCGACGAAAACCTTGCGGGACATGGCGCGCCTCCTGGATCATTTGGCCGCCGATCCGTTCGGCCTAGATCGAAGCATATTGGCCGAAGGATAGAAAAGCAAAAATTTCGCAATTTTGCAGCATGATCTTTCGCATTTTGATGCTGCCCGAGGCGGTGCTAGCCTTTGTCTCACGTGATGACAGCCAATCCGACACGAGGGATTTCACATGACGAACCTCGCTCAGTCCGCGCCTCGCGACACGCTCACCTTCGCGGTGCATCATCCTTTTCCGATTGTGGCCGAGACGCTCGACGCCCTGGTCCGCGCCAATCAGCCCGGCGCGACCGCGGTCGATTACGCCAAGGCCGAGCTGGTCATCGCCACGCTCGAGACCCTTGACGGCCTGGAGCTGACGCCCGGGACCCGGGTCGCGGTGTTGATCGACCACGCCGATCGCCGACCGGTTCAGGATGCGCGCGGCCGCGGTGCCATCGCCGCCTTGCCGCTCGACCTGCCTGCCGATCATCTGCGCGCGGCGCTCGGCGCCGTGCTCGCCGGCCGCAATTGGTGGCCGGTGGTCATCAACGTCGATCCGGAAGGTCAGGCGCCGGCCTCGCGCCGCCTCGATGCCCTGTCCGGCCAGCAGTTCAAGGTGCTCGACCTGATGAGCCGCGGCCGGCTCAACAAGCAGATCGCCTATGACCTCGGGATTTCCGAGGGCACGGTGAAGTCCCATGTCTCGTCGATCCTGCGCAAGCTCGGCGTCGAGCGGCGCACCCAGGCAATCGCGACCTTCATCACCGCCGGCGACGTGACCCGCGGCATCGGCCGCCCCCCTATCGGCCCGGGAGCCGCCCATCTGTCGCGCGCCACCCACGCGGCCCGCTGAGCGCCTGACGCAACTCTTCCTGAAGCTGCCCGTCGCCCTCGCCTTGAGCTAAGGTGAGAGCCGCGCGCATGCGTCGCTCCGACGGATCGGAGCCCATGCGCCGCCTATCGCTTGCCAAAGGGAGGCGCGGATGAAGCTGAATATGGGCCGGGTCATCATCGCGGCGGCTCTGCTGACCGGTTCGGTCGCGGGCGCCATGGCGCAGGATTATCGCGGCTGGTCGTGTCGCGACCTGTGGGTCGAGCGCAACCGGATCTACAAGGATGCCGGCTTCTGCTTCAGGACGCAGCGGGCGATCTCCTATTTCGGCAATGGCGGTTGCATGTATGACCGCCAGGCCGACGTGCCGCTGTCGCAGAACCAGCGCCGGGTCATCGCCGAAGTCACCAGGGTCGAACGCTATATGGGCTGCACGGACTGAGCGTGATGGCGCTGCTCCATCGCCGGGTGCTGCTGGCCGGCCTGGCGACGCTGCCCGTGGCCGGAGCCGCGCGTGCCGACCTGTCGGCCGATCGGCTCGCCCGCCTGGTGGCAAGCTACCCCGATCATCTCGCCACCATCACCGAAGACATGCTGGTCTGGCGCGACGGCGCCAGGATGGCCATCGGATCCGACCGTCCAGCGCGCGGTTTCGAGGAGATGGTGCGTTCGGCGACCATTGCCGATCAATTGCGCCAGACCTATGAGCGCGGCCGGCCCGCCGGTCCGCCGCCCCGCGATCATAGCCCCGGCCGCCTGCGCAACACCGCCTTTTTCGTGAAGATGTACGGTGATTGCACGAAGGGTGGTGTGACCAGGCGGATGCGGCCGGTCGCCTGGCTGCCGAAAACGACGGCACAGACGGTTCAACTGACAGAGGTGAACGGCGTCGCCAGCCGCATGGACGGCATCGTCGCCGAGCTCGACCGGTTGCCGGACCGGCTGAAGGCCTTCCTGGTGCCTTCCGCCGGGACCTATAATTGCCGTGTGGTGGCCGATACCGGCGTTGCCAGCATGCATGCCTATGGCGCCGCGATCGACATCAACGTTGCCCGTTCCGACTACTGGGCCTGGGCGAACCGGCGCGGCGATATCGCCTATCGCAACCGGATCCCCTTCGAGATCGTCGAGATCTTCGAGGCGGCGGACTTCATCTGGGGCGGCAAATGGTATCATTTCGATACCATGCATTTCGAATATCGCCCGGAAATGTTCGGCTGATGGACCGGGTCGGGCTCAGGCTTCCTCAGCGACCGAGCCGGGTGCGCTGACCAGGCGGACCGTGCCGCCGTCCAGAACGAAGAGGCCGTCCTGCGGCACGGGCAGTTCCAGCATCGCGCGTTGGGTCAGGCCGAGATAGACGCCGCGCAAGATGCGCCCGGTCAGGCCATGAGAGATCGCGACGATGTCGACCTTGGCCATGTCATCGAGCCAACTGGCGACCCGGTCACGAACCCTGTCGACGGTCTCGCCGCCGGGCGCGCGGAAATACCAGTCGAAGGCGTCGGCACCGGCGAGCGCACCCGGATATTCTGCGTCGATTTCGTGATGGGATAGTCCGTCCCAAGCACCGAGCGAAACTTCACTCAGGCGCGGATCGGCGACCGGCCGCAACGGAACGTGTTCGGCGACGATCGCGGCGGTCGCTTGCGCGCGACCGAGCGGACTGACCGAGGCTTGGAGCGGTTGTTGCCGTTCGCCGGTTTCCGACGCCAGCAGGCGCCCCAGGAGCGCCGCCTGCTGGCGGCCGCGCCCGGTCAGCGGCGAATCAAGCGCGCCTTGAAAGCGGCCATTGGCGTTCCAGAGAGTTTCGCCATGACGCAACAGATAGATCGCCATCGACACCATCCGCACCGCCAGCATGCGAAGCTCGTCTGGTGTGAAACCCCGGCAAATCGATGGCGGCGCTTCGACGCCGCCAGTCCGTTCAGCTACAGAATGAACCGGCTGAGATCGGAATTCTTGGCGAGATCACCCACCGTCTTCATCACATAGGCGCCGTCGATGGTGACGGTTTCGCCCGAGCGATCCGGCGCGCTGAACGAAATGTCGTCGAGCACCCGCTCCATGATCGTCTGCAGCCGCCGGGCGCCGATATTCTCGACCGAGGCGTTCACCGCCACCGCGAGGTCGGCAATGGCGTCCATCGCATCGTCGGTCATCACCAGGGTGATGCCCTCGGTGCCCATCATGGCGATCGACTGCTTGATCAGGCTCGCCTCGGTCTCGGTCAGGATCCGGCGCAGGTCCTCGCGGGTCAGCGCGTTGAGCTCGACCCGGATCGGCAGGCGGCCCTGCAATTCCGGCAGCAGGTCGGAGGGCTTGGCGATATGGAAGGCGCCGGACGCGATGAACAGGATGTGGTCGGATTTCACCGGTCCGTGCTTGGTCGACACCGTCGTGCCTTCGATCAGCGGCAGCAGATCGCGCTGCACGCCTTCGCGCGACACATCGCCGCCGACCCGGGCACCGTCGCGGGCGCAGATCTTGTCGATCTCGTCGATGAACACGATGCCGTTGTTCTCGACCACCTTGATGGCGTCCTGCACGAGGGTGTCCTGGTCGACCAGCTTGTCGGCCTCTTCCTGGACCAGCGGCTGATAGGCCTCCTTGACCGTGGTGCGGCGCTGCTTGGTCTTGCCGCCCATCATCTTGCCGAGCATGTCGGAGAGGTTGGCGATGCCGATCTGGCCGCCGGGCATGCCGGGAATATCCATCATCGGCAGGTTGGACGGGGTGGCCGACACCTCGATGTCGATCTCCTTGTCGTCCATCTCGCCGTCGCGCAGCTTCTTGCGGAAACTCTCGCGCGTCGCCGGTGAAGCGGTCGCGCCGACCAGCGCATCGAGCACCCGCTCTTCCGCCGCAACATGGGCCTTGGCCTGCACCTCCTTGCGCTTGGTCTCGCGCACGATGGAGATGCCGACCTCGACGAGGTCGCGGATGATCTGCTCGACGTCGCGGCCGACATAACCGACCTCGGTGAACTTGGTCGCCTCGACCTTCAGGAAGGGCGCGTTGGCGAGCCTGGCGAGCCGGCGCGAAATCTCGGTCTTGCCGACGCCGGTCGGTCCGATCATCAGGATGTTCTTCGGCAGAACCTCTTCGCGCAGCGTGCCGTCCAGCTGCAGCCGGCGCCAGCGATTGCGCACGGCGATCGCCACGGCGCGCTTGGCGTCATTCTGGCCGATGATGTGACGATCGAGCTCGGAAACAATCTCGCGGGGGGAAAAATCGGTCATCCGATGGTCTCGATCACCACATTGTCGTTGGTATAGACGCAGATTTCGGCGGCGATCTTCATCGCCTTGCGCACGATCGCCTCCGCGTCCAGGTCGGTATCGGCCAGCGCGCGCGCCGCCGACAAGGCATAGTTGCCGCCAGAGCCGATGGCCATCACGCCGCCCTCGGGCTCCAGCACGTCGCCGGTGCCGGTGAGGATCAGCGAGACCTCCTTGTCGGCGACGATCATCATCGCTTCCAGGCGGCGCAGATAGCGGTCGGTGCGCCACTCCTTGGCGAGTTCGACCGCGGCGCGGGTCAATTGCCCGGGATATTGCTCGAGCTTGGCCTCCAGCCTTTCGAACAGGGTGAAGGCGTCGGCGGTGGCGCCGGCAAAGCCGGCGATGACGTCGCCCTTGGCGAGCCGGCGCACCTTCCTGGCATTGGCTTTGATCACGGTCTGGCCGAGGCTCACCTGGCCGTCGCCGCCGATCACCACCTTGCCGTCCTTGCGGACCGAACAGATGGTGGTGGCGTGCCAGCCGGGAAAGGCATTGTCATTGGTCGTCATGGGAACTCCGAGGCAAGCCCGTCATTTAGGCCGAATGTGCCGCGACGCAAGCCACGCCGCTAGCCGGCCCTGACATGCAAGGACAGGAGCGTCTTCGGCGCGGCGTTGCGCCAGCCGGCGGTCAGGGCCGCCGCCACGGTGTCGCGGTCGGCCCGCCTCAGGTCGACCGTGGTCCAGCCTTGCCGGCCCCAGGCGTTTGGAATCGGCGAAAAGACCTCGGGTGCGCTGTCGACATAGACCGGCTGCTGGTCGGGTGTCAGCTTGACGTTCATGCTCGCCCCGTCGGGGGCGAGCGTCGCGAAGATCCGGCCCTTGGCGACCTTCACCGCGGTCCGGTCGAAATGCGGAGCCGACAAGGTCTCGGGCAGGCTGAGCGCGAGAGCAAGCGTTTCATCGCGGGTCATCGTCTATGGTCCGTCATGGGACAAGGTTCCGGCGGGACGGACCATCCTAGCGCGTCCGACAACCATCCGGGAGTGTTTGGGTTTTCACGCGGGCCGCCCGCTGATAGAAGACGCGGCAATCCGCTTGGAGATCGCTATGCGCACGGCCTCGGTGACCCGCACCACCAAGGAGACGGATATTTCCGTCTCGGTCGATCTGGACGGCGCCGGCACGGCTGACGTCGCGACCGGTGTCGGCTTCTTCGACCACATGCTCGACCAGATCGCCCGTCACGGCATGATCGACCTGACCGTCAGGGCCAAGGGCGACCTGCATATCGACGATCATCACACGGTCGAGGATGTCGGCATCGCTCTCGGCCAGGCGGTGCGCAAGGCGCTCGGCGACATGAAGGGGATCACCCGCTACGCCGATATCCACCTGGCGATGGACGAAACGCTGAGCCGCGTCGTGCTCGATGTCTCCGGCCGGCCCTTCCTGGTGTTCCGCACCGGTTTTCCGCGTGACAAGATCGGCACTTTCGATACCGAGCTGGTACGCGAGTTCTTCCAGGCCTTCGCGATGAACGCCGGCATCACGCTGCATGTCGAGACGCTCTACGGCGACAATGCCCACCACATTGCCGAAAGCTGCTTCAAGGGGCTGGCGCGCGCCTTGCGCGCCGCTTTCACCATCGACCCGCGCCGTGCCCACGAGGTGCCCTCGACCAAGGGGGTGCTGTGATGGCGGGCCTGAAGAGTTTTACCGTTCATGCGGCGCCGGAACAGGCCGGCCGCGATCCCGACGGCGCGATCCGTTTCGTGCCGGACAGTTTTTCCTTCGTCGCCTTCGTCGCACCCTGGGCCTATTTCCTCTGGCACCGCATGTGGCTGGTGACCTTGGCCTATGTCATCCTGGTCGGGCTCCTGATCGCGGCCCTTCTGGCTGCGGGCTTTTCCGCGCCGGTCAGGATGGGCATTGGCTTCGTCTTCAACCTGCTGATCGGCCTGGAGGCGACCAATCTGAGGCGCTGGACGCTCGGCCGCCGCGGCTTTCGCGAGGAAGGCGTCGTCGTCGCGCCGACCCGGGACGATGCCGAGCGGCGCTATTTCTCCGAGCGCGCCTCGGCGCTCGCCCCGCTGCCATCGGCACTCGGCGGTCCGCCCTCGGTCTATCCGGCGCCGAGCCCGCCGGCAGGCCAGCACGTGATCGGCCTGTTCCCGGAAGCCGAAAGCCGCGCCAGGGGCACCAGATGAGCGTCGCCATTGTCGATTATGGCTCGGGCAATCTGCATTCGGCGCAGAAGGCTTTCGAGCGGATGGCGCGTGAGCGTGGCCTGAACGTGCCGGTGCTGGTCACCGCCGATCCGGACCAGGTGCGCAAGGCCGACCGTATCGTGCTTCCGGGCGTCGGCGCCTTTGCCGACTGCAAGAAGGGGCTCATTGGCGTGCCCGGCATGGTCGAGGCCATGACCGAGGCGGT